>Ga0172382_10006182_pt1 | contig 17519 bp, 14 predicted proteins | sample Leawel138RmetaG_FD_122245 | JGI IMG/M metagenome (GOLD analysis project Ga0172382, IMG submission 122245) | Leachate microbial communities from a municipal landfill in Southern Ontario, Canada - Leachate well 138R metaG | ecosystem: Engineered > Solid waste > Landfill > Unclassified | place...
GCGAAGCCTTCGAAGAGGCACTGCGCTTGATTGACAGCGGACTGGAAGTTTGGAAAAGGAAATTGTCCTTATGAAGCCCTTGCTGCCCGTTTTGGGCGCACTCGTAATACTGCTCAGCGGCTGTGCGAACGGCCCGGGCATGTTCATGGATGAGTCGCGACTGCGCCCGGCTGAAACCGCGCCCGAGCCTGCCCCGGTGGAGCCCTTGCTCTATCCCATCACCCCAGCGCTCATCACCGAACTGCGTGAGAAAGCCGCACGTATTCCCCCATTGCTCGGCGAGGCCACCCAGGAATTCGCTGCGGATTACGAATACCGCGTCGGCCCCGGCGACGTCCTTACCATCACCGTCTGGGACCACCCGGAACTCACCATTCCCGCGGGTGAATTCCGTGACCCCGATGCCGCCGGCCACCTGGTCAACGCCAAAGGCATCATCTTCTACCCCTATGTGGGTGAAGTCATGGTCGCGGGCAAAACCACCCCCGAAATCCGTGCCGAGCTGACCGAACGTATCAAGAAATACATCCAGAACCCGCAGCTGGATGTCCGCATCGCCGCGTTCCGCAGCCAGAACGTCATGGTCACCGGCGAGGTGAAGCAACCCAACCTGTTGCCCCTCAACGACCGCCCCATGACCGTGCTCCAGGCCGTCAACCTGAGCGGCGGCGCCACCCCCGAAGCGGACCTGAGCAACGTCGTGCTCACCCGCAACGGCGTGGCCACCCAACTGGATCTACTGGCCCTTTACCGCGGTGAAGACCTCGCCAACCTGCTGCTACGGGACGGCGACCAGGTCTACGTGCCCAACCGTGCCGACAACCAGGTGTTCATCCTGGGCGAAGTCGCCAAGCCCGCCGCGCAGCCCATGCGCAACGGCAAGATGTCGCTGGCGGAAGCCATCGGCGTTTCCCAGGGCCTGTCGCCGCTCAGCGCCGACCCAAGCCGCGTCTTCGTCATCCGCGGCGACCTGCAACAGCCGATCGTGTACCAATTGGATGCCCGTCAGCCTGACGCGTTGTTGATGGCAACCATGTTTCAACTGCAACCCAGGGACGTGATTTATGTTGCCGTCAATGACCTTGCCCGCTGGAACCGCGTCGTGAGCCAACTCGTGCCCACAATCCAGGCCCTCTGGCAGACCGACGTAATGTTGAGACGATAAGCTGATGACTTCCGCCGAACACAAGATGTTCAACACCGTAGATCGTGACAACGACGAAATCGATCTGCGCGAACTCGTCGGAGCCTTGATCCAGGAACGCTGGCTCATAGCTGGCGTCACGGTGCTGTGCCTACTGCTGGGCGCGGCATACGCCTTCCTTGCCACACCCATTTACGAAAGCGACGTGCTCATCCAGGTCGAGCAGAAGAAGGGCGGCATGGCCGGGCTCGATGAGCTGTCCATGATGCTTGGTGGCGTTGGTGACGCGGCAACAGAAGCCGAGATAGAAATCATCCGCTCGCGCTCGGTCCTCGGCGCGGCCGTGGAACAACTGGGATTGGATATCGCGGTCGTACCGAAGCGCTTCCCGCTCATCGGCAATACGCTTGCGCGCCGCTATGCAGGTGACGGACCTGCCAGCCCGGTTCTCGGCATGAGCAGCTTTGCCTGGGGTGGCGAAAAGATCCTGGTGCAGCGGCTGGAACTCCCTCGCAGCCTCGAAGGCGTCCCGCTTACCCTGCAGGCCGGTGACCAAGGCCAGTACCAGATTCATGGCCCCGAGGGTGAACCCATCATCCACGGCAGTGCCGGCGTCTCTGCCACGGCCGGTCCCGTCCGGATATTCATCGCAGAACTGAATGCTCGACCCGGAACCGAATTCACGTTGATCAAGAAGCCGCGTTTGGCCGCGATATCGAACCTGCAGAACCAGCTCAGCGTTTCCGAAAAGGGAAAGAAGACCGGCATCATCCAGATTCGTCTGCAAGGGGACGATCCGGAACGCATCACCAACGTCCTGAACACCATCAGCGCCATCTACGTGCGCCAAAACATGGAACGCCGTTCGGAAGAAGCCCAGAAAACCCTGGCTTTTCTGGACGAGAAACTCCCGGTACTCAAGGGGGAGCTGGATGCCTCGGAAACGCGCCTGAACAACTACCGTTCCAAAATGGGTAGCGTGGATCTGCCGCTCGAAACCCAGAAACTTCTCACCAAGACATCGGAAATCGAGCAACAGCTCACCACGCTGGCACTCAAGCAGAACGAGCTTGCCGCCAAGTTCACGGCCAATCACCCCGCACTGGTCACTTTGGCGCAGCAGCGTGCCACCCTGGAAAGCCAGTTGGATGTGCTGAACGAGCAGATCCGCAAAATGCCCGATGATGTGCAGGAGTCGATCCAACTGGAGCGCGATGTAAAGGTGTCAAATGACCTTTATCTGATGCTCCTGAACAAGGCCCAGGAACTCCGAGTGGTCAAGGCCGGTACCATCGGCAACGTGCGCACCCTCGATGAGGCCCCCCGTCCCTACAAGCCCGTCAAACCCAAGAAGCCGATGATTTTGGCATTGGCACTGGTGTTTGGTGGAATGCTTGGCATCATGATCGTCTTCGTCAAACATGCCCTGTTCAGGGGCATAGAAGATGCCGAAGAGCTGGAGCGGGCCATCGGACTTCCGACCTTTGCCTCCATCCCGCACTCTGACAGGCAGGCGAAGCAAACCCGCTCGCGCGACAGTAAAGACGGCTCTTTGCAACCCTTGGCCCTTATCGACACGCGTGACGTGGCGGTCGAATCCATCCGCAGCCTGCGCACGGCCATGCAATTCGCCCTGATGGAGGCTGCGAACAATATCGTCGTCATTACCGGCCCCAGCCCGGGTATCGGCAAATCATTCGTCAGTGCGAATCTGGCTTGCGCCCTGGCGGAGGCCGGCAAACGTACGCTCCTCATCGATGGAGACATGCGCAGAGGAAGCCTGCATTCGTATTTCGGGCTACGCGGAAACAAGAACGGTTTGTCCAATTACATCAGCTTCGGCATGGAAGCTGCGGCAGTAATTCACGCCACCACGCAAGAGAAGCTCTTCCTGTTGCCGCGCGGTACCATCCCGCCGAATCCGGCAGAGCTGCTCCTTTCCCAACGATTCGAACAGCTCCTGAAACAACTGGCTTCGGAGTTCGACATCGTCATCGTAGACTCGCCACCCGTCCTGGCTGTGACCGACGCGGCGATCGTCGGCCGCCATGCGGCGACGACTTTTATGGTGGTCCGCCATGGTGCTCATCACATGCGAGAAGTCGAGCTCAGCGTGAAGCGTTTGCGTCAGAACGGGATCAACCCACAGGGATTCATTTTCAACGACGTACCGATGCAGTCGAAGGGCTACGGGTACGGTTATCACTACCAGTATCAATATTGAAAAGGATCTGTGAGGAGGCGACTGCAGGGATGCAGGTAAAGAAGCCATGCCGCAAGGCAAAGTCGAAGGAAGCACCATGGAAGAAATGCAAGTTATCAAGGCAATACCGGTAATCCTCTGCGGCGGTTCCGGCACCCGCCTGTGGCCCCTGTCCCGCGCGGGGTTCCCCAAGCAATTCTTGGCGCTCTCGGGAACAAACAGCCTGTTCCAGCAAGCGGTGGAGCGCGTCAACGGCCTTGCTACCGACGACATCAAGGTCGGCGAGACCCTGGTGGTAACCAACGAAGAGCATCGCTTCCTCGCGCTGGAACAACTGCGCGAGCTGAACTCTGTTGCGGCAAGACTGCTGTTGGAACCCGCTGCGCGTAACACCGCCCCGGCGCTTACTCTGGCAGCGCACCATGCCATTGCTAGCGGCAGCGATCCGGTCCTCGTCGTCACACCGGCAGACCAGACCGTCCAGGCGCACGGGGCGTTCACGGAGGCACTGAGACAAAGCATCCGCACGGCCGCCTCGGGCGCCATCGTCATCCTGGGCATTACCCCCGATCGCCCGGAAACAGGCTATGGCTACATCAAGCACAGCTGCGACGCGAGCGAACATGGCGCACACACCGTCGTCCACTTCGCCGAAAAACCCAGCCTCGAAACCGCCCAGGCCTACCTGGCCGAAGGCGGCTACGCCTGGAACAGCGGCATCTTCGTGCTCAAGGCCAGCACCTGGCTCAAGGCACTACAGGCATTTCGTTCTGATATTGCCACCGCCACGGAAAAAGCCTGGCAGGGGAGCGCGGTCGACAACCCGTTCATCCGTCCCGATAAACACGCCTTCAACGCCATCCCCAGCGAGTCCATCGACTACGCCGTGATGGAACAATGCCCCGGCTCCGAATTCCCCATCACAATGATCCCGCTCGACGCCGGCTGGAACGACCTGGGCGCTTGGGACGCGGTATGGCAGGTCGGCACACGCGACGCCGCCGGCAACGTCACCGACGGCGACACCTTGGTCGTCGACACCACCGACACCCTGATCCACGCCACCAACCGCCTGGTGGCCACCGTCGGCGTGAAAAACCTCATCATTATCGAAACCGCCGATGCTGTCCTGGTCGCCGACCGCGACGAAAGCCAGAACGTGAAAAAACTGGTCGCTGCCCTGCAGGCCCAGCAACGCGACGAACACAATCTCCATCGCAAGGTGCACCGCCCCTGGGGCTGGTACGACGCCATCGACGACGGCCACCGCTTCAAGGTCAAACGCATCCAGGTCAAGCCCAAAAGCAGCCTGAGCCTGCAAATGCACCACCACCGGGCCGAGCACTGGATCGTCGTCAAAGGCACCGCCGAAATTACCTGCGGCGACAAGACCATTTTGCTCACGGAAAACCAGTCCACCTACATCCCACTAGGCGAAGTGCACCGACTCGCCAACCCCGGAACCATCCCGCTGGAAATTATCGAAGTCCAGTCGGGCAGCTACCTGGGCGAAGACGACATCATCCGTTTCGAAGACCACTACGGCCGCAAAGAAGCTTGAGCCAATGACAGCACAACCGAAAATCTATGTTGCCGGACACCGCGGCATGGTGGGCTCCGCCATCGTCCGCGCCCTGCAGCAACGGGGCGAGGAAAATATCATCACCCGCACCCACGCCGAACTGGACCTCACCAACCAGGCCGCCGTGCGTGCCTTCTTCGAAACCGAAAAGCCGGACCAGGTGTACCTGGCCGCGGCGAAGGTCGGCGGCATCCACGCCAACAACACGTACCCGGCCGAGTTCATCTATGACAACCTGATGATGGAGTGCAACATCATCGACGCGGCCTTCCGCAGCGGCACCAGGAAACTGCTGTTTTTGGGTTCGAGCTGCATCTACCCCAAGCTCGCCCCGCAGCCCATGCGTGAAGACGCGCTACTCACCAGCACGCTTGAACCCACCAACGAACCTTACGCCATCGCCAAAATCGCCGGTATCAAACTCTGCGAAAGCTACAACCGCCAATACGGCGAAAGCCACGGCGTGGATTACCGCAGCGTCATGCCCACCAATCTTTACGGCCCCGGTGACAACTACCACCCGGAAAACTCTCATGTCATCCCGGCCCTGATCCGCCGCTTCCACGAAGCCAAGATCAACGGTGCTCCCAATGTGACCATCTGGGGCACCGGCACCCCGCGCCGCGAATTCCTTTACGTGGATGACATGGCATCAGCCTGCGTGCATGTCATGAATCTGGACAAGGCCACGTACGCAACGCACACGCAACCGATGCTCAGCCACATCAACGTGGGCTGTGGCCACGACATCACCATTCGGGAATTGGCCGAAGCCGTCGGCAAGACTGTCGGCTTCACAGGCGACATCCAATTCGACACCACCAAGCCGGACGGCACGCCGCGGAAGCTCATGGACAGCGCTCGGCTCAATGCATTGGGCTGGAAAGCCAAAGTGGAATTGGAAGAAGGCCTTGCCCGCGCCTACCAGGATTTTTTGACCGCAGCAGTTCGCTCATAGGGAAAACGATTGCCATGACTCAACAGAAAAAAGTCGCTCTCATCACCGGCATCACCGGCCAGGACGGTGCTTACCTCGCTGAACTGCTGCTCGAAAAAGGTTACGTGGTCCACGGCATCAAGCGGCGTACGTCCCTGTTCAACACGGATCGTATCGATCACCTCTACCAGGAGCCGCACGAAACCGATCGCAAATTCATCCTGCACCACGGCGATCTGACGGACAGCTCCAGCCTCATCCGCATCATCCAGCAGGTCCAGCCAGACGAGATCTATAACCTAGCGGCGCAAAGCCATGTGGCAGTGAGTTTCGAAGAGCCCGAATACACCGCCAACTCTGATGCACTCGGCGCCCTGCGCATCCTCGAAGCCATCCGCATCCTCGGCCTTGAGAAGAAGACCCGTTTTTACCAGGCGAGCACCAGCGAACTCTTCGGCCTCGTTCAGGAGGTCCCGCAGAAGGAAACCACGCCTTTTTACCCGCGTAGTCCCTATGCAGTGGCCAAACTCTACGCCTACTGGATCACCGTCAACTACCGCGAAGCCTACGGCATGTATGCCTGCAACGGCATCCTGTTCAACCACGAGTCGCCCATCCGCGGCGAAACCTTCGTCACCCGCAAAATCACGCGAGCCCTCGCCCGTATCAAGCTCGGTCTGCAGGATTGCCTCTACCTCGGCAATCTCGACGCCAAGCGCGACTGGGGCCATGCCAAAGACTATGTCGAAATGCAGTGGCTCATGCTGCAGCAGGAAAAACCTGAAGACTTCGTCATCGCCACGGGCGTGCAGTACAGCGTGCGGGATTTCGTCAACGCGGCTGCCGCAGAGCTCGACATGCGAATCCGCTGGGAAGGCAAAGGTGTGGAAGAAAAGGGGTATTGGGTGCGCGGCACCGCAACCACCCACTCCACAACCCTTATCGTCCAGGTAGACCCCCGTTACTTCCGCCCGACCGAAGTAGAGACCCTGCTCGGTGAACCGACCAAAGCGAAGGCAAAGCTCGGCTGGACGCCGAAGATCAGCTTCGAGGAACTCGTCGCAGAGATGGTGCGGGAAGACCTGAAAGCGGCGCAGCGTGATGAGCTGATCAAGGGGCACGGGTACAAGCCAATGAATCGCCACGAATGAGCAGCGCCATTTGACCGTTTTCGACTGACATCGTTTCCGTGGGTATCTTACAAAGGCAAGAGTTGAGGACGATGATGGGGCGATTGATGGCCGCGGCGCAGCAAATCACAAGACTGGGCCAAGCGCTATCGGTCAGCGTACTGAATCAGGCGGTCAGTAGCGCCACGAATTTCGCCCTCAGCATATATCTCGTGCGCATGCTTAGCCCGGTGGACTTTGGCCTGTATGGAATTGGTTTTGCAGCAAGCCTGTTCTTGTACGGCTTTGGCCATGCCCTGTTTCTAACACAAATGACAGTGCACCTGCCCGACAAAGCATTAGAAGAGGTGCCTCTCTATAACGCACGAATGTTGATTGCGGTCTTAGTTGTTGGCCTTGTGACACTTGGGGCCTTGATAGTGGTTGTTCACGTGTGGACGGTTCTGTTTCCGAGTATGGCAGGGTATTTCAATTATTGCGTCGCGGTGACTGCGGCGGGAGTGACGTACTTACTAAAAGATTTCTTCGTCCGGCATGCGTATAACCAGCGCAAGGAATGGTGGGCTCTGCTTGTAAATTCAGCTGTGGCCTGCGCAATGATACTTATGCTCATCGTTATGCATTTTGTGGGCGCGGCCCTGAGCGTGGAGGTCGCACTTTGGGTGTACACGGGGTCACAAATCGTTGGGGCCATTAGCGGATATGTCGTTGCCGAGTTGCCAATCAGGTCAGTTAAGTGGGCTTTCGTTCGCACTGACATGTCGGAGGCATGGAATGGAGGAAAGTGGGCCACTGCCACGAACGTGGTGTATTTCCTGCGCACTCAAGCGCACACATTGTTCGTTGCAGGACTGATTGGCCCGGCTGGCGTGGGTAGCTTGAATGCTGCACGATTGTTTGTGACTCCTGCTGCAATGTTGATTCCTGCAGTGGGCCAAGTGGCGATGCCGAGGCTCGCGACGGCACGTAAGCGTGGCATGGGCGATTTAATAAAGACGGCCCGGTTGACCACATCTGTCTTGGTAGGATTCGCAGTTTTTTACTCTCTCTCAGTCTTAATGTGCTACGACTCTATTTCAACGAAAATATTGGGGGAGAGTTACCAGGGATTGTTTCTTGCGACTGCAATGTGGTGTGTCTACACATGCTTGCTGTCGCTTAGAAGTAGTGTGGAAATGATTGGTCAGGTTGTGAGAATTTTTAGAAGTATCACTTTCGTGAACACATGTGCGGCAATCGTGGTGCTGGTTTCTGGATACTTTTTGACAGCATTTTACGGATTGTATGGCGCGCAGTGGGCGCTTGTCATTGGTGAATTGGGTCTGGTGTTCCTGCTATTTCACGCATTGAAACCTTTTCGTGTTGCAGTCCCAGTATGCTGAGTGTGCCCAAGAAAAACAGTAAAATCCCGCTATTGGTCGTAACGGCGTTGGCGTTTGTCAGTCTAATTCTGTTTCAAACTCGAGATTTTTCGCAAGCAGTGCAAAGCCCAATCAGCGCGGCCAATCTTCATAAAGTGGTGTCACTGGTAATTCTAAACATTTACCTGTTGGGATACTTGCTTTTGCGCGGAATTCCTCGTCGTCTCGCGCACTTTCAGTATGGATATCTTTTGTACATTGTTGTTGGTGGCTTTTCGTCTGTGTTGTTTTCTTCGGAGAAACTGTTTTCTATATGGAAATTATATGAGGTATTTGCGGTTTTCTTACTATCGGTATATGTATTGTCTTTGAGTAGAGATAAACCTATTCTAAGTTACTCTTTCTATGAGATGTGCCTATCGTTCCTCAAGTTTATGCTTGTTGTGACTGCGATCGGTGCAGCGATATATCCGAGTGAGGCGTTTCGATCGCCATTGTCGGACGAAAGCTTGGCGGTGTATGGGAGGCCGGTGCTCCCATTCCAAATATTCGGAACAATCATCCAGGTAAACCCGAATAGCCTGGGTGCAATGTCAGCGATCTTGCTGTTTGTGTATCTGAGGCGATATCTAAGCCGGCGGAGTAGCGCTAGCGGATGGTTTTGGATCGCATTTTCTGGCGCGTTCTTGATCTTGAGCCAAAGCCGCACTGCGTTTTTCGGATTGCTATGCTCGTTCGTCCTCATTTTAGTGATTGACCGAAATATCATGCGGAGGACGAAGCTAACGATGATGGCCCTTTTGGGCGTATTTGGTTTGCTGCTGGCTGGTACTGCGGTCGACTATTTGACACGCGGTGTCGACGCTGAACGATTGGCAACCCTCAGTGGGCGCACCATTTGGTGGGAAACCGCGATTCTAGAATATGGGTCTGCGGGAGTTGTGGAGAAGCTAATTGGCATGGGCTTCGCGACTGCGAGCCGAAACATCCTTTCAGATAAGCTAGGCGCGGAAGGAGCGGCAACCTTGCATTCCGATTATATAGATGCGTTAGTGTCATCAGGGGCTCTCGGCTTTGTGATGATATTGCTGATCATGTTCGGACTGCTTTGGAAAGCATATAGACACGCAGTCAAATCCGGGGATGCTATTGCGATGGAGATTCTTGGTGTCGTTGTGATTCTGATGGTTCGCAGCTTCTCTGGTACAACAGTAGCTAGCCATAACGTCTTCCTCATATTGCTGTTCTCTATCGCTGTGTATTTGAGAGTCTTTTACCAGAACCATAACAGTTATGGGGCTAAGTATGCGCCAAGTGCTTGTTGAACGACCCCTGGCGGCGTATTTCAAGCTGTTTCGTTTTGGCTTGCTGAGAGCGCTCTGGTATTTCGTATATTATACAGTCGCGATAAGGCTCCCTATGCCTGGCATGCCAGGAGCAGTGGTAGGGCACTGGGTACGTCTTTTGTGTGTGAAACACCTCTTCAAGCAGTGCGGTGAAGGCGTCAGGATCGCAGGAAATGTCCGCTTCGGGACGGGTGTGAATCTCGAGATCGGGAACAATTCAAACTTGGGTTTCGGATGTCGCATCATAGGTCGAGATCTTAGTATCGGTGATGACGTCATGATGGGCCCAGATGTCTTGATAATAACCGAAAACCACGATACATCAGACACTTCCAAAGCAATGATTCAACAAGGACAAGCTGCCGGGAAGGCGGTGCGGATTAGGGATGATGTGTGGATCGGAGCGAGAGTGATTGTTCTGCCTGGTGTTGAAATTGGGGAGCACTCAATTGTTGGTGCTGGCAGTGTGGTAACAAAGAGCGTTCCGCAATATGCGGTTGTTGGAGGAAATCCTGCGAAAGTGCTCAAGTATCGGGGCGTATGCTCGCGGAGTGATCGAGGTGAGAAGTCATGTCCGACTTGTTTGCGAGATGAGTAGATGTTAAATATCCGCGGAAAAGGCGAAGAGCGGGCCAGTGTCGGCAGTTCGGAGGCCAGATTTCTTCGATTGCTGTTTCAAGAACTTGAAAACAGTGCGATCCGATATGCAGTCATGCGCAATTACGAAACCCTCCCGTATAGTGCAGGGGGGAGTGACATAGACATCCTTGTGGCGGGCAAAGACATCGAAGCTGCAAAGCGTGTTCTGTTGGAATGCGTGATAAAGGTCGAAGGACGAATCATTGGGGCGGTTCAAACCTGGAATTTTGTCGAGTTCTATTTGATTGCTCTAGCGGGTGATCGATGGTGGGGTGTGTGTGTAGAGTTCTATTCCGATGTGGCGTTTAAGAGCGCGGTTCCTTTGGTGGATATCGCGACACTGCATCACAAAATCCAAGAGCACAATGGGGTTTCTGTAATTTCGCGAGATGTTGGTAATACCATCGGATATATTAAGGAAGTGCTTGTTCATGGTGACCTTAAGAGGCACAAGCCCCAATACAAAGAAAGTGCCTTAAGCCTCATAAAACACCAACAAAATGTCTTTAGGACGGTCTTTTCTCCTCTTGGGCATCGTTCGCAGATTCTTCTCCGTGACTTGCTGGAAGGTGCGTCGCCTGCGGAATGTGCGGTAAAGAGTAGGTGGTTGCGTTTCTCGGTTTTGATTTCTGCTTTTACGCGATCGCCGTTGCTGTTTTTGTACAAGATATGTGGTCACCAATTCTTTAGAGTAAGTAGATTGCTGAATCCGCCAGGAACGGTTTTAGCAATTCTTGGAGTGGATGGCGCGGGGAAGTCGACTGTGATTAATGCGATCTTGCCGGCTTTAAAGGAGGCCACCCATAATGCAGTGTTTGTTCAGCATCTTCGACCTTCATTCCTTCCCCCACTGTCTCGGCTAAAGCGCGTAGACAAAGTGGCTATGGAGCCTGTAACTACGCCGCATGGTTCAGAACCATCTGGGGTTCTTGGTTCATTGCTGCGGCTTAGTTATCTCACTGTGGATTACGTGTTAGGTTATTGGATTAAGACGCGACCGAGGATTGCGAAGCGGCCGGCGGTCGTTATTTTTGATCGCTACGCTTATGACATGGCGCTTGACCAACGGCGGTTTCGTGTGAATCTCCCTCCTCGCGTTGTAGGGTGGTTCTGTGCGGTGAGCCCAAAACCGGATCTCATTATTTGTCTACACGGCGATCCAAAGGTTATCGCGGCTAGGAAGAACGAGCTGAGCGTTGAAGAGACCGGTCGGCAAATAGAGTCGCTACGCGAATTCGCAAGACGAGAACCACGGGCGAGACTGGTGACGACGGATGCTGGGATCGAAGCGACGAGAGACCGTGTCTTGCAGTTGGTGTGCGATTTCCTGCAGGAGAAATCGAAACGGCGAATAAGGATGTGAGTGTAGGATGGATGTCCCTCGTCTGTTCTGCACAGAGAGTAAGTACTCTGGACATTCTTCGGAGTGTTCAATAGACGAGTGACGCAGGTATTCATCGTGGTGGAATGTCAATTAGATTATCGTTTTGGTTGGCGATGGCTGCTTCCATTTTTGAAGAACGGCAGATTGTACACGAGCGGATGGCAGGAGGGAGAAACTCGCTTTTTGCAGCGTGCACTGACGATTTATGGTGTCGCGCAAGAAGGAGCAGACGCAGACATTTGGGTCGTCAATGCCGATACTATCGGTGCTGCTGTGCACAGCGAAGACCTTCTTAGGGATGGTGTGAGAAGTGTTTGTGTTGTAGGGGCAGGGAAGAATGTTTCGGAGTGGCGGAGCGTTCTCAAGAAAGGTTTCGAGGTTGTTCAAGAATATGGTCTTGTGCCGTCCTCGAGCCCACGCGTTGTGGTTCCCCTTGGCGTGCCAGGTGTTGCCGAAAAGGCGCTGAGCATTCATAGGCCTGGCCGACTACTTGGCAGAGCGGCGGTTTTATCTGTGAAGCTGTGTGCGCGCTTAGGATTGTGGCGGCCGCTTCGTCGGAAAACCCTCCTGATCGCCACTCGAAACGCGAAATGGCAGCCTATAAGTGCGGCCGCTCTGTCGTCGCCTGCGCCGGATGTGCGTGGCAACTACGCGCTGTACCTAGGTACGCCGGAAGTCAATAGGAAAACGGTTGTCCTCGCTTTAGGAGAAGGCTGTCCTTCGGGGATTTCGAAACTGGCGGAGACGTCGGAGGCCCGTGAGGCTGTTTTGAATGAAGGGACATCTTTGCGCGAACTGGGTTCGAGCCTGGTTTCGGCCAATATTCCGTCAGTACATTCACTAATCGTGAATGAACTCGCAACGTCGCTCACCCAAGAGTATCGTCCGCGTCAAAGGGTCGTGGGTTCGGTATTCGAAGAGCACGTGGTCGAGTTTCTTGGGGCATTGTCTTTGATCAATCGAGGTAGCCGGCAACTTGAGAAATGGATTGTAGAGTGGCCGGATGTCATCCAGAAATTGCCCGAGGATATCGCAAGGGAAATCGTGCCGGCCATTCGCTGGCTGACGAGGAAAGCCAAGCAAGGAGTCCATCTTTGGGAACACCGAATTCATGGTGACTTTGCTCCGTGGAATTGCAGCTGGACATCTAAGGGGCTGTTTGTGTTCGATTGGGAAGCAAGTCGGTGTGCCGGGACGGCATTTTCGGACGCATTTCGATATGTCGTGGCAAAGGAGCTGCTGCTGACGCGGAAGCCGAACCCAAAACGGGCGTCGAGTAATGCGTTGAATTTCGCACAGCGGGTGCGGGAGAAGACGGAGTGGTCTCACGTGGATCTGGATTGTCAGTTCGCAGTGTGGGCCATGGAAAGCCTCGGGGGTTATAGGCCTGAGTTTTATGTCGAGATGCTTAATACGCTTCACGACTGACCAGAAGGTGTGGCGCAGGGGGAAGAATGCTGGGCATTTTTCAAGACTGGGACGTTAATCAGGGCAATATCAAGGGAAGGATTGTGCTGGTGGCCTTTCGAGCCGCCAGCGCCGTTTCACGCATGAGACCCCTTCTGCGGTGGGTCTGTCTGCCCTATGTCGTGCTTTACAGGATTGTTGTCGAGTGGATCCTCGGTATCGAGCTTCCTTGGAGGCTCTCAGTTGGCAAGGGGCTCCGTCTCTATCACGGTCACGCCTTGGTGGTTAATGACCGGGCTCGGATTGGAGAAGGATGTGTTCTCCGCCACTGCACGACCATCGGGGTGGGAGCGACCAGTAGTGATTTCACCGGCGACGCGCCAGTTATTGGAGACCATGTAGATATTGGGTCGAATGTCGTGATCGTTGGCCAAGTTCACGTGGGAAATCACGCAACGATTGGTGCAGGGAGCGTGGTCATTTCTGATGTGCCTGCCTACGGCGTGGCGGTTGGCAACCCGGCAAAAATTGTCCGGATACGAACAACCACTGCCGAAGCGCATGCCGCGGTGAGTTGAGTGTCTCATGAGTAAGGGAGAGCAGCGCCACAAAATTCTCATCTCTGCTTATGCGTGCAGCCCGTACAAAGGCTCTGAGCCTGGCGTGGGGTGGGGGTTTGTTGCAGCACTTGCAAAGCGCCATGAGCTTTGGATTATCGTAGAAGAAAAAAAGTTCCGCGCCGACATTGAACGGTATTTGTCGGAAAACCCTGGGTTCGCAAAGTCAGTTCATTTCTATTTCTTGAGAAAGGAACGAAATCGGTGGCTGCGGAAGCTCTGGCCGCCTTCCTATTACTGGTATTACCGCCGGTGGCATCACGAGGCATTTGAGCTGGCTCAGCATTTGCACCGGGAGGTGGGTTTTGACGTGGCGCATCAGCTCACGATGGTGGGTTTTCGGGAGCCCGGCTATTTGTGGAAACTGGGAATCCCGTTCGTCTGGGGGCCTATTGGCGGGATGGGGCTGTTCCCTTGGCGATTTCTGCCGATGCTCGGTGCCCACGGGGCAATCTACTACCTGGGCTATAACCTCTTCAATCTTTGGCAGATGCGTGTCTCTCTGCGACCACGGCTCGCAGCAAGAGCGGCAGGCGCTGGGCTGCTTTCCGCAACACCAGAAAACCAGCAGTGCACGGAGAAATTCTGGAAAGTGCCGAGCGCGTTACTCTGTGAGGTAGGGGTTCCACCGGTGAGCGCCAGGGTGCACGCCGAGCGCAAAGGGGATGAACCGTTGCGCATCGTGTGGACCGGACTCCACATCCCACGAAAGGCACTTAACCTCGCACTCGAAGCCGTGGCCCATCTACCCGCCGATGTCAAATGGGAACTACACGTTCTCGGAAAAGGACCGCTCACCGGAAAGTGGTGCCATCTCGCCGAAGAACTCGGAATATCAACGCGTTGCAAGTTCCATGGCTGGCTTTCACGGGAAGAGGCGCTTGCTGTGATGTCGTCGAGCCATCTTATGTTGATTACCAGCCTGCGCGACTTGACTTCGACCGTCACGATCGAGGCCCTGGCGCTAGGGCTACCGATTGTCTGTCTAGATCACTGCGGGTTCGCTGGCGTTGTCGACGATAGCTGCGGCATTAAGGTGCCCGTCACTTCACCTGCAAGTGTGGTAGCTGGATTGTCGGCAGCGATTGCGCAGTTGGCGGGTCATGAAAAGCTGCGCGCTGAACTTGCGAAGGGCGCGGTTGCGCGAGCCCGGGACTATTCATGGGAGAAGAAGGTGCAAGTTGTGGAATGCGTCTATCGCGAGAAGCTTCTTGATAATGTGGAGAGCAAGGGATGAGGGTCTTGCTTGTACACAATTTCTACGGCTCAACAGCGCCGTCTGGAGAGAACAAGGCTTTTGAGGCAGAAAAGTCGCTGCTGCGCTCACAGGGGCACACGGTTGCCGAGTTTACCCGTCATAGCGACGAGGTGCGTGCTAAGGGTGCAGTTGGCGCCATCCAAGGCGCCTTGGCCACGCCCTGGAATCCGAAAATGGGAAGGGCACTCGCCAATGTCGTCGAGGAGTTCAAGCCGGACGTGGTGCACGCTCATAATACCTTCCCACTCATCTCGCCAGCCATCTTTCACGCCATCGGAAGCCTGGCGGCACGCGTGCTCACCCTGCACAATTATCGCCTGCTCTGCCCGGCGGCCATTCCTATGCGAGCGGGCAAGGTGTGCACCAGATGCCTGGACAGGCGATCTTCTTTGCCTGCGCTTTGGCATGGCTGTTATCGGGGCAGCCGCGCTGCAACACTGCCGCTAGCCTTGAATGTGGCACTGCATCGTGCCGTGGGCACCTGGACGAAGCAGGTGGATGCGTTCATTGCCCTCTCGGATTTCCAACGCAAACGAATGTCCGAAGCGGGGCTACCAGCTCACAAGGTTCACGTAAAACCCAACTTCTACCCCGGTTCGCCTTTGGTAGTCCAGTGGAACGCGCGAGAGCCCTATGTGGTGTTCGCCGGGAGGCTCGGTGCAGAGAAAGGGGTGCTGACGCTACTTCGCGCCTGGAAGTCCTGGGGTACAGGTGCACCTGAATTACGGATGGTAGGGGATGGCGAGTTGCGTAAGGACCTGGAGCAAATGGCCGAAGGCTTGCCGGTGCGTTTTCTGGGGCAACTGGGAAGTGCCGATGCCCAGGCGCAGATTGCTGCAGCTCGCCTGCTGATCCTCCCGTCGGAGTGGTTCGAGGGTTTCCCGATGGTGATACGCGAGGCGTTTGCCTTTGGCACACCCGCGGCTGTTTCCAATATCGGTCCCTTGCCGTCCATCGTTAAGCATGGTGCAAATGGCGTGGTGTTCGATGCGGCCAATCCACACTCGTTATTGAATGAAGTTCGAAAAGTGTGGGAGTCACGAGATTTTCTTGAGCGTCTTGGCCTGGGGGCGCGTGCGGACTTCGAAGCGAAATATACGGAAGAAGCAAACTACGCGATGCTCATGGAAATTTACAAAGAGGCGATTTTAACTAATCGGAAGCAGCATGGAGCAAAGCGATGAGTGTTATCGGGGCGGAAGCGGTTCTTGATTACCGGATCTGCTTGGGCGGAGTCGCAGTGCTGCGCGACGATATTTTCGGATGGATTCAGCGCGGCGACAAATGTCGCTGGTTAGCCTGTATCAATCCCCACTCCTATGCGGTAGCACGCGCAAACCCCGACTTCGCGGATGCCTTGAAAGAGGCGGACTGGCTGATCCCGGACGGGGTGGGCATCGTTCTGGCTTCGCGCATGTTGCGTGGAACCATCCGCGAGCGTGTAACAGGCACCGATATTTTTACCGCCCTACACCAGCGTTTGAATCGAACCGGCGGGAGCGTCTTCTTCCTTGGGGCGTCAGAGGATACCCTTTCCGCCATCCGTGAACGGATGGCGCGCGACTATCCGAACATCCGTATTGCGGGCACCTATTCGCCGCCCTTCAAGCCCCAGTTTTCGGCGAAGGAGACGGATGCCATGGTGGCTGCAGTGAATGCGGCAAATGCCGATGTGCTTTGGGTCGGCATGACTTCGCCCAAACAAGATTTGTGGCTACGTGCCAACCATCATCGGCTGCGCGTGAAATTTGCAGCGGGCATCGGCGCGGTTTTTGATTTCTATACTGGGCGCATAAAGCGCTCTCATCCCGTTTTTCAGAAATTGGGGCTGGAATGGCTCCCTCGCTTGCTCCAAGAGCCGCGACGACTGTGGCGGCGCATGTTTGTCTCGGCCCCGATTTTTCTCTGGGACGTTGTGCGTGCGGCGGTCGAATCAGGTGCGCGAAAAGCTTGAGTTGCTGCCCGAGGTCAGAAAAGGGACTCCAATGAAGGAGCAACCCGGCAGGAAACCCTGCCGGGTGCGAGGGAAGGCGAGGGTCAGGTCTTTCCTTTTGCCTCTGAACTCCAATGAAGGAGCAACTAGGCAGCAAAGCCTGCCGGGTGCCGGCGCGTCAGTCGCGTCGCGAGGCTACGTGACTTCCAGCACCGGGGGCGGAGCCGCGCGGGAAATTTCGGAGAGCGCCGCCGTGGCCTTTTGGGGACTGCCGTGCAACAGAGAAGTCTTTGCATTACCCACATCAGACTCGTGAGTTGCTCTTAAGGGTGCGAACGTGGTCTTTCATCCGCTTCCGCTCATTCCTGATAAGAGAGCAGAACTCACTATAAAGCGTAAACGGCGTGCTCTGGATCAATGCTACGGCCATGAGCGCCGACACCAGACTAATACCAATTGGTAGTTGATGTTGACCAGCTTGTGTCAGCAATAGGTAGCAATCGAAGAGAATCAGAAACCCGCTGTATAGAACCATGGCCGTTTTGAAAGGCTTGTTGCCGTGAACGACCTTCAGGGCC
>Ga0172382_10006184_pt1 | contig 17513 bp, 15 predicted proteins | sample Leawel138RmetaG_FD_122245 | JGI IMG/M metagenome (GOLD analysis project Ga0172382, IMG submission 122245) | Leachate microbial communities from a municipal landfill in Southern Ontario, Canada - Leachate well 138R metaG | ecosystem: Engineered > Solid waste > Landfill > Unclassified | place...
AGCATCGCCGCCATCAGGTCGGGCATGGCCCACATGCCCTTGCCGATCTGCGCGTGGCCGCGCAGGCCGCATTCCAGGCCGCTTTGCACGTTGTTCGGCTCGTAGGCCTGGATCCAGGTCTGGGACTTCATGTCGTGCTTGCGCACCATGACGCCGGCGCGCATGGAGGTGTGCAGCTCGTCGCCCGTGCGGTCCAGGAAGCCGGTGTTGATGAACGCCACGCGTGCCTTGGCGGCGGCGATGCAGGCCTTGAGGTTGACGCTGGTGCGGCGTTCCTCGTCCATGATGCCCATCTTGATCGTGTTGGGCGCCAGGCCCAGCAATTGCTCGACCCGGCCGAAGAGTTCGCTGGCGAAGGCGACCTCGTCCGGGCCGTGCATCTTGGGCTTGACGATGTAGATCGAGCCGGTGCGGGAGTTCTGGCGCGCCTTCAGGTCGTGGATGGCGATCAGCGAGGTGCAGGCGGCGTCCAGGATGCCCTCGGGGACTTCGTTGCCGTCGCGGTCCAGGATGGCCGGGTTGGTCATCAGGTGGCCGACGTTGCGCACGAACATCAGGGAACGGCCGTGCAGGCGGGCGGCGGAGCCGTCGCGCGCGGTGTATTCGCGGTCCGGGTTCAGGCGGCGGGTGATGGTCTTGCCGCCCTTGACCAGGTCTTCGGCCAGATCGCCCTTCATCAGGCCCAGCCAGTTGCGGTAGGCGACGACCTTGTCGTCCGCGTCCACGGCGGCGACGGAGTCCTCGCAGTCCATGATGGTGGTCAGCGCCGCCTCGACGACCACGTCCTTGATGTGGGCGGCGTCGGTCTTGCCGATGGGGTGACCGGCGTCGAACTGGATTTCGATATGCAGGCCGTGATGGCGCAGGACCAGGGCCTGCGGGGCGGCGGCGTCGCCGCGGTGGCCCAGGAAGGCGCCGGCGTCGGCCAGGCCGGTGACCGAGCCGTCCTTCAGCGTGACGCGCAGGTCGCCCTGGACGACGGCATAGGCCGTGGCGTCGCTGTGCGAGCCGCCCGCCAGGGGGAAGCTTTCGTCCAGGAAGCGGCGGGCGAAGGCGATGACGCGCGCGCCGCGCACCGGGTTGTAGCCCCCGGCGCGCTCGGCGCCGTCGGTCTCGGGGATCGCGTCGGTGCCGTACAGGGCGTCGTACAGGCTGCCCCAGCGGGCGTTGGCGGCGTTCAGGGCGTAGCGGGCGTTCATCACCGGCACGACCAGTTGCGGGCCGGCCTGGGCGGTGATCTCGACGTCGACGTCCGCCGTGGTGACGGCGACCTGGGCGGGCGCGTCCTTCAGGTAGCCGATGTCTTTCAGGAAGGCGCGGTAGGCGGCCGGGTCGGCGATGGGGCCGGGATGGGCGGCGTACCAGTCGTCCAGGGCGGCCTGGAGGCGATCGCGTTCGGCCAGCAGGGAGCGATTGCGGGGGGCGAGGTCATGAATGATCGCCGACAGGCCTTCCCAGAAGGCGGCCGGCTGTACACCCGTGCCCGGCAGGGCCTCCTGTTCGAGGAAGCGGTGCAGCGGCGCGGCGATCTGGAGTCCATGGCTGGAAATGCGATCGGTCATGATGGTCCTTGGGTGATCGTGAAGTCAATCCTGGATTATAGGCAGTCTTCTATAAGAGTTAAAGGGTCCCCGCGCATCCCCGGCATTCTGGTGTCCCTACGCAAGTGCTTGTCGGAAAAAAGAAAAAGCCCGCTTCCGGAGAAGCGGGCGGGCTATATGCCGGGTCGGATAGTGCTTATTTTTCAGACCTGGGCGATGTGCAGCAGGTTGGTGCTGCCGCTGTGGCCGAACGGCAGGCCGGCGATCACGATCAGCGTGTCGCCCGGCTCGGCCAGCCCGGCCTGGCGGGCGGCGGCCGTGGCGCGGTCGATCATTTCGGTCGATTCCTGCAGTTGCTCGGGGAAGTGGACCGGGCGCACGCCCCAGGCCAGGGCCAGGCGGCGGGCGGTTTCCTGCTGCGGGGTCAGGGCCAGGATCGGTGTGGAGGGGCGTTCGCGGCTGGCGCGCAGGGCGCTGAAGCCCGAGGCCGTGTAGGCCACGGTCGCGGCCGGCTCCAGCAGGCCCGCGACGCGGCGCAGGGCGCAGCAGATGGCGTCGGGGATGTTGGCCTCGGCCGGGCTGTGGGTGGCGTCGAGGTTGGCGCGCCAGGACGGGTCGGCCTCCACTTCGCGGATGATGTGCTCCATGATGGTGACCGCCTCGACCGGGTACTGGCCGGAGGCCGATTCGGCCGACAGCATGACGGCGTCGGCGCCGCTGTAGACGGCGGTGGCGACATCGGAGGCCTCCGCGCGGGTGGGCACGGGCGAGGTGATCATGGATTCCAGCATCTGCGTGGCGACGACCACCGGCTTGCCGGCGGCGCGCGCCCGGCGCACGATGCGCTGCTGCAGCACCGGCACGCGTTGCGGCGGCAGTTCCACGCCCAGGTCGCCGCGCGCCACCATGATGCCGTCGGCCTGTGCCACGATGGCGTCCAGGTGCTCGATGGCGGCGGGTTTTTCCAGTTTTGCCATGATCCAGGCGCGGTCGCCGATCAGGCCGCGCGCCTCGACGATGTCATCCGGACGCTGCACGAAGGACAGCGCGACCCAGTCCACGCCCAGCGACAGGCCGAATGCCAGGTCGGCGCGGTCCTTGGGCGTCAGCGGGGAAATGGGCAGGATGACGCCGGGCACGTTGACGCCCTTGCGGTCCGACAGCGGCCCGCCCACCATGACGGTGGTCTCGGCGAAGTCCGGGCCGTGGCGGTCCACGCGCAGGCGCAGTTTGCCGTCGTCGAGCAGCAGGTCCGTGCCGTCTTCCAGGGCGGCGAAGATCTCCGGGTGCGGCAGGTTGGCGCGCGTGGCGTCGCCCTCGGCGGGGTCCAGGTCCAGGCGGAAGGCCTGGCCCGCCGTCAGGACGGTCTTGCCCCCGGCGATCCGGCCCACGCGCAGCTTCGGTCCCTGCAGGTCCATCAGGATGCCGATGGGGCGGCCCAGTTCCCGCTCGATCTGGCGGATGGCGCGGTGGCGTCCGGCGTGATCCTCGTGAGAACCGTGGCTGAAGTTCAGGCGGAACACATTGGCGCCGGCCTGGGCCAGGGCGCGGATCTGTTCGAGTGTGGAGCTGGCCGGCCCCAGGGTGGCCAGGATGCGTGCGCGACGGTCGGTTTTCATGATTGGGCTCCCGCGTAGAGGTGGTCGGCGCCGTCCAGGGCCGTGACGCCGGCGCGGGCCACCTGGGCATCCTGCCCGGCCTGCACGCCGGACACGCCGACCGCGCCGATGACGGCGCCATCGAAGTAGATGGGTTCGCCGCCTTCCAGTGGCACGACCGGCATGGACAGGGCGGCGATGCGGCCCTGGTTCACCATGTCTTCGTAGACTTTGCTGGGCTTGCCGCTGAGGACGCAGGCGCGGGCCTTTTCCGGCGCGATCTGGGCGCTCATGAGCGGGGCGCCGTCCATGCGTTGCAGCCACAGGGCGTGGCCGCCGACGTCGCAGATGGCGATGCTGACGTTCCAGCCGCTGCGGCGGGCCTCGGCCTCGGCGGCGGCCGCCATGCGGCGCGCGTCTTCCAGCGTCAGGACTCGGATGGTCTTCATGGTGATGTGTCTCCTGGGGGGCGCCGCCGGGTTCAGAGGACCAGGATGGCGCGAAAATCGTTGACGTTGGTCAGGGTGGGCCCGGTGATCAGGGAATCGCCCAGGCGCTCGAAAAAACCGTGGCCGTCGTTGTCGTCCAGATGCGCGCGGGGCGGCATGCCGGCCGCCCAGGCGCGCGCCAGGGTGTCGGGGCCGATCAGGGCGCCGGCGATCTCTTCCTGGCCGTCCACGCCGTCGGTGTCGCCGGCCAGGGCATGGACGTCCTGTGCGCCGTCCAGGGTGATGGCCAGGGACAGCAGGCATTCGACGTTGCGCCCGCCGCGGCCCTGACCGCGCACGGTGACGGTGGTCTCGCCGCCGGACAGCAGCACGCAGGGGGCGGGCGCCGGCTGGCCGTGCGCGCGCACCTGCAGGGCGATGCCGCCCAGGACCTTGCCGACGTCGCGGGCTTCGCCTTCGATGCGGTCGCCCAGCAGCAGCGGCGCGACGCCGGCCTCGCGGGCCACCGAGGCGGCGGCTTCCAGGGCCATCTGGGGGGTGGCGATCAGGTGGGTCTCGACCCGGGTCAGGCGGGGGTCGCCGGGCTTGAGGGTTTCGCCTTCGCCCGATTCCAGCAGCCGGCGGGCGCCCGCCGGCAGGTCGATGCCGTAGCGGCGCACGATGTCCAGCGCGTCGGCGCAGGTGCTCGGGTCGGCCACGGTGGGGCCGGAGGCGATGTCGCAGGGCTGGTCGCCCGGCACGTCGGAGATCAGCAGGTTGACCACGCGCGCGGGCGCGCAGGCCGCCGCGAGCCGCCCGCCCTTGATGCCCGACAGGTGACGGCGCACGCAATTCATTTCGGAGATCGTCGCGCCGGATTTCAGCAAGGCGCGGTTGATGGCCTGCTTGTCGGCCAGCGTGACGCCGGCGCCGGGGACGGGCAACAGGGAGGAGCCGCCGCCCGAGATCAGGCAGATCACCAGATCGTCGGCCGTCAGGCCGGAGACTTGTTCGAACAGTCGCCGGGCGGCGGTTTCGCCGGCCTCGTCGGGCACGGGATGGGCGGCCTCGACGATCTCGATGCGCTCGCAGGGCACGGCATAGCCGTAGCGCGTGACCACCAGCCCTTCGATGGGGCCGGGCCAGTGCCGCTCGAAGGCCTGCGCCATGGCGGCCGAGGCTTTGCCGGCGCCGATGACGATCGTGCGCCCCTTGGGCCGTTGCGGGAGGAAGGCGGGGATGCAGTGTTCGGGCTGGGCGGCGCGCACGGCCGCCTGGAACATACGGGTGAGAAGCTCGCGGGGCGAGAGGTTCATGATGCGTCCATCCCGAAGGTGAGGGGCGGTGATCCGGCGGCCGCGCGCTGCGGCGAGCCGCGTCGCAAGCCGCGATGGCCGGGCGGCCGCCGTGGTTTGCGCCCTGTCCGGCGGTTTCACCGGACAGGGGGCGGTACTACAGATTACTGGCCGATTTCATGGTTGGCCAGGATCTCCAGCGCGCGCACCATGCCGGAGTGGTCCCAGCCGGCGCCACCGTGGGCCACGCAGGCGTTGAACAGTTCCTGGGCCACGGCCGTGCTGGGCAGGGACAGCCCCAGCTGGCGGGCGGTGGTCAGGGCCAGGTTCAGGTCCTTCTGGTGCAGGTTGATGCGGAAGCCCGGATCGAAAGTGCGCTTGACCATGCGTTCACCGTGCACCTCCAGGATGCGCGAACTGGCGAAGCCGCCCATCAGCGCCTGGCGGACCTTGGCCGGATCGGCGCCGGCCTTGGAGGCCAGCACCAGGGCCTCGCCCACGGCCTCGATGGTCAGCGCGACGATGATCTGGTTGGCGACCTTGGTGGTCTGGCCGTCGCCGTTGCCGCCGACCAGCGTGATGTTCTTGCCCATCAGTTCGAAGATCGGCTTGCACTGGTCGAACGCGGCCTGGCTGCCGCCGATCATGATGGTCAGGCTGGCGGCCTTGGCGCCGACTTCGCCGCCGGACACCGGGGCGTCCAGGTATTCGCAGCCCAGCGCATTGATTTTCCGGGCGAATTCCTTGGTGGCGACGGGCGAGATCGAGCTCATGTCGATGACGATCTTGCCCTTGGTCAGGCCGGCGGCCACGCCGTTCTCGCCGAACAGCACGGCTTCGACGTCGGGGGTGTCGGGCACCATGACGATGACGATGTCGGAGGCCTTGGCGACCTCGGTGGCGTTGGCGAGTGCCTTGGCGCCCGCGTCCAGCAGGTTCTGCGGGGTCTTGCCGTGGGTGAAGGTGGACAGCGAATGGCCGCCCTGGATGAGGTTGGCGGCCATGGGGGTGCCCATGATGCCCAGTCCGATGAAACCGATGTTGGCCATGAGAGTGCTCCTTTGTTGATGTCCGTGGTGTGGGTCAGGCCAGCGCCTGGATCCAGCCCAGGCCGTCCTCGGTGCGGGCGGCCGGTTTGTATTCGCAACCGATCCAGCCGTCGTAGCCGACGGCGTCGATGTGCCGGAACAGCCAGCGGTAGTTGATCTCGCCGGTGCCCGGCTCGTTGCGTCCGGGGTTGTCGGCGAGCTGGATGTGGCCGATGGAAGCCAGGTGCTTGCTGATCGTGTTGCCCAGTTCCCCTTCCATGCGCTGCGCATGGTAGATGTCGTACTGCACGCGCAGGTTGTCGGAGCCGACCTCGGCGATGATCGCCAGCGCCTGGTCGGTGCGCGACAGGAAGAAGCCCGGGATGTCGAAGGTGTTGATGGGCTCGATCACCAGGCGGATGCCGGCCCGCTTCAGCTCGGCCGCCGCGTAGCGCAGGTTGTCCACAAAGGTCTTGTGCGCCGCGGCGGGCGTCACGCCCGCGGGGATCTTGCCGGCCAGGCAGTTGACCTGGGGGCAGCCCAGGGCCTGGGCGTACTCGATGGCGCGGGCGACGCCTTGCTTGAATTCCTCGACGCGGTCGGGATGGCAGGCGATGCCGCGCTCGCCGGCTTACCAGTCGCCGGCGGGCAGGTTGTGCAGCACCTGGACCAGGCCGTTGTCCTTCAGGCGCTTGGCCAGTTCCTGCTTGTCGTAGGCGTACGGGAACAGGTATTCGACCCCCTTGAAGCCGGCGTTTGCGGCGGCCTGGAAGCGGTCCAGGAAGTCGATTTCGGTGAACAGCATCGACAGATTGGCGGCGAATTTGGGCATGGCGTGTGTCTCCTCAGTCCAGCAGGGTGATGGCGGTCGGGGCGTCCTCGCCGTGCTCGGCCAGTTCCTCGAATTCGTTGACTGCGTCGATTTCGTTGCCCATGGAGATGTTGGTGATGCGCTCCAGGATGAATTCGACCACGACCGGCACGCGGAATTCCTTGATCCAGGCGCGCGCCTGGGCGATCGCGGGCTGAATGTCCTCGACCTTCTTCACACGGATGGCCTTGCAGCCCAGGCCTTCCGCGACCTTGACGTGGTCCACGCCGTAGCCGTCGGTCTCCGGTGCGTTGATGTTGTCGAAAGCCAACTGCACGCAATAGTCCATGTCGAAGCCGCGCTGCGACTGGCGGATCAGCCCCAGATAGGCATTATTGACCACAATGTGGATGTAGGGCAGGTTGAACTGCGCGCCCACGGCCAGTTCCTCGATCATGAACTGGAAGTCATAGTCGCCGGACAGGGCGACGATCTCGTCGCCGGTGTTCGCGGCCACCACGCCGAGCGTGGCGGGCACGGTCCAGCCCAGGGGGCCGGCCTGGCCGGCGTTGATCCAGTGGCGCGGGCCGTAGACGTGCAGCATCTGGGCGGCGGCGATCTGCGACAGGCCGATGGTGGTGACGTAGCGTACGTCGCGGCCGAAGGCCTTGTTCATTTCTTCGTACACGCGCTGCGGCTTGAGCGGCGACTGGTCGAAGTGGGTCTTGCGCTGCATGGATTTCTGGCCCTTGCGCGCGCGGCATTCCTGGGCCCAGGCGCTGCGGTCGCGCAATTGGCCGGCGGCCTTCAGGCGCCCGGCCTCTTCGATCATCAGGCGCAGGGCGGCGCCGGCGTCCGAGGCGATGCCGTAATCCGGGCCGAAGACCTTGCCGATCTGGGTCGGGTCGACGTCGATGTGCACGAAGGTGCGGCCCTTGGTGTAGACCGGGGTCGAGCCCGTGTGGCGGTTGGCCCAGCGGTTGCCGATGCCCATGACGAAGTCCGACGCCAGCAGGCTGGCGTTGCCATAGCGGTGGGCGGTCTGCAGGCCGACCATGCCGGCCATCAGCGGATGGTCGTCGGGAATCACGCCCCAGCCCATCAGGGTCGGGATGACCGGCACGCCGGTCAGTTCGGCGAATTCCCGCAGCAGGTCCTCGGCCTCGGCGCTGAAGACGCCGCCGCCGGCGATCAGCAGCGGGCGTTCGGAGGCGTTGAGCATGGCCACGGCGCGGGCGGCCTGGGCCGGGGTGGCCGCGGGCTTGTAGACGGGCAGCGGCTCGTAGGTGTCGATGTCGAATTCGATTTCGGCCATCTGCACATCGAAGGGCAGATCCACCAGCACCGGGCCGGGGCGGCCGGAACGCATGACATGGAAGGCCTGCTGCAGGATGCGGGGCACCAGTTCGGGCTCTCGCGCCATGACGGCCCACTTGGTGACCGGCTTGGCGATGGTTTCGATGTCCACGGCCTGGAAGCTTTCCTTGTGCAGTTGGGCGCGCGGCGCCTGGCCGGTGATGCACAGGATGGGGATGGAGTCGCCGGACGCCGAGTACAGGCCGGTGATCATGTCGGTGCCGGCGGGGCCGGAAGTGCCCAGGCAGACGCCGATGTTGCCGGGGTTGGCGCGGGTGTAGCCCTCGGCCATGTGCGAAGCGCCTTCCACGTGGCGGGCCAGCACGTGCTTGAAGCCGCCGTTCTTGCGCAGGGCGGAGTACAGCGGGTTGATGGCGGCGCCGGGCACGCCGAAGAGCGTGGTGATGCCCTCTTTCTGCAGGACCGCGGCGGCGGCGTCGACTGCTCTCATTCTGGCCATGATTTCTCCTGGATCGGTCGGATGGACATTCGGTGACGGGACCAGAATAAAGAAATCGCCTGGGCGCAGGAATCCCAGCCAGCCTCGCTTCTGTCGATACTATTTGTATGTAATGAACGAGGCCTGGGGTAGAATTTCCATGGCCCGGGACACGCTGGTTTCGTTCTCATTCTGCTGTTTTTCCGTGTTCCGGCGGCTTGTCCAGCCTGCGGGGGGCATTCTTGAGCCGTTATACCGAGATACGCAGTTTTGTATTGATTGCCGAGCAGGGCAGCTTCGCCGCCGCCGCCCTGGTCGAGGGCGTGACACCAGTCGTCATGGGGCGGCGACTGACGGCGCTGGAAAAACGCCTGGGGGTGCAACTGGTGCACCGGTCCACGCGCGGCCTGGTCTTGACGGACCTGGGGGAACGCTATCTGGAGCACTGCCAGCAGTTGATCCAGGACTTCGATGACGCCGATGCCAGCATCATGTCCCGCCGTCGGTCGCTCGCCGGCCACCTGGTGGTATCGGCGCCTGCCTCGTTCGGGCGCCTGCACGTGGCCCCGCACGCCCTGGCGTTTCGCGAACGCTATCCGGATCTGGCGCTGTCCTTCAATTTCACCGACAGCGTGGTGGACCTGGTGCGCGAAGGCTACGACATGGCGATCCGCATCGGCGAGGTCACCGATCCCAATTATGTGGCGGTGCGCCTGTACCCGAACCGCCGCGTGGTGTGCGGCACACCGGCCTATTTCGAGTCGCACGGCGTGCCGCGCGTGCCCGAGGATCTGGCGCGGCACAATTGCCTGGCCTTCAATCTGCAAGGGGGGCAGCACCGTGGCTGGACCTTCGTGCGCGACGGCAAGCCGTTCGCCGTGCGGGTGCGCGGCGACCTGGCCTGCAACGATGGTGAGTTGCTGTACCGCTGGGTGCGCCAGGGCCTGGGCATCGGCTGGCGGTCCACCTGGGAAATCCAGCGCGAACTCAAGCGCGGCGAACTGGTGACAGTGCTCGACGAATTCGCCCTGCCCGCCTACGACATCCAGGCCGTCTATCCGCAGCAGCGCTATCTGCCGGCCAAGGTGCGCTATTTCATCGACGAATTGCGAAACCATTATCATGAACCCGGTTACTGGGAAGGGCGGAGAGCATCTTGAACGCTGAAAAAACGCCGCCGACGGCCGCCGGCAATCGCCGCAACGAGCGGCTCGCCCTGATGGCGCTGGCCGGCATGGCGCTCGTCTGGGGGTATAACTGGGTCGTCATGAAGCAGGTGCTGGCGTATGTCGGCCCCTTCGAGTTTTCCGCGCTGCGCACCTTGTTCGGCGCCGCGGCGCTGCTGCTGGTGCTGAAATTTCTGCGGCGTCCCATGCGCATCCGGGCCTGGCCCCGCGTGGTGCTGCTGGGCGTGTTGCAGACCGGGATGTTTTCCGCCCTGATCCAGCTTGCCTTGCTGCAGGGCGGCGCGGGCAAGACCTCGATCCTGGTGTATACGATGCCGTTCTGGGTCATCCCGCTGGCCTGGGCGGCGTTCGGCGAACGGATCCGGGGGGCGCAATGGCTGGCGCTGGCGCTGGCCGCGACGGGGTTGCTGCTGATCCTGGAGCCCTGGAACCATCACGCGGGCATCGTCAGCGAAGTGCTGGCCCTCGCCTCGGGCCTGTGCTGGGCGCTGGCGACCCTGGTGGCGAAATGGATCAAGCGCGACCACCCGATGGACGCGCTGCCGTTGACGGCGTGGCAGATGCTGTTTGGCGCGCTGGCGCTGTGCGTCGCCGCCTGGCTGGTGCCGGAAAAGCCGATCGAGCCCGTGCCTTATTTCTACGCGGCGCTGGCCTACAACGCGATCCTTGCGACGGCGCTGGCCTGGTTCCTGTGGTTGTTCGCCCTGCAGCACTTGTCGGCCGGCGTGGCGGGCCTGTCGTCGCTGGGCGTGCCGGTGGTCGGGGTGCTGGCCGGCTGGCTGGAATTGGGCGAGGTCCCCGGCGGGCTGGAACTGGCCGGGATGATCCTGATCGGCGTGGCCCTGGCCGTGGTCAGCCTGCGGTCGATGGGCGGGCGCAAATAGGGATTGCGGCGCTGGCGTCGATCCGGCGCCGCGCGGATGTTCAGTCCGTCACCGGAATCACGCCGGGCGCGTCCATCGGGACGACGTCGCAGTTCTCGCCCGGGCCGGATCGGTCGACGATCAGGAAGTCGGAGACGGCTTCCAGCGCCAGCAGCGGATGGTGCCAGACGCCGCGCGCGTAGTTCACGCCCTGATCGCCCCGGCACAGGAACACGCGCAGGTCGGCGACCGCGGGCCTGGAGGCGGGGTCGGCGACCACGACCAGGTAGGGACGGCCCGACAAGGGAATGAAGGCCTGGCTGGCTTTCGGATGGCGCTCCATCATGGTGACGGTGAAGGGCAGCGTGCGCGGCAGGCCGCGGAAGATCGACACGATGGCGCGGCCGTCCTCGCCCGGATCGATGCGCGCCAGGTCGTGATAGCGTTCCGTGTTGCCTTCGTTGATGGTGAAGTGATTGGCCGCGTCGTCGGCCTGGATCACATCGCCGAAGGGCGCGAAGGCCTCGCGCGTCAGGGGCTCGATGGTCAGGAGCGTCGGCGTGGTGGTCATGTGGGACTCCATGGGGTTTTCAGCGTGTCAGGCGGCGAACCGGGCGTCGAGCCGGAAACGCGCGATCTGCCCGATCTGGTCCAGGCAGGTGTCGAATTCGGTTTCCCGATCGTTGCGCAGCCGGTGTTCGATCGCGTCCATGATCTGGTAGCGGCTGCGCCCTTTGACGGCGATCACGAAGGGGAAGCCGAATTGCTGGCGGTAGGCGGCGTTCAGGCCGCGCAGGCGCCGCAGTTCTTCCGGGCTGCACTGGTCCAGGCCGGCGCCTCGCTGTTCGTTGGTCGAGTCGTTGGTCAGGGTGCCTTCGGCGGCTTCCTTGCCGGCGAGTTCCGGGTGGGCGGCGATGAGGGCGAGCTGTTCCGCCGGATCGGCTTCGCGCACCACGCGCATCATGGCCTGATGCAGCGCGTCCACGTCGGCGAAGGGCCGGGCGGCCCAGGCGCGTTCCGGAATCCAGGGAGAATGTTCGAAGATCGAACCGAGTTCCCGGGAAAACTCGGCCTGGGTCAGGGAGGATAGTTCGTGCAGGGTCATGACAGGGGGGGATGAGTGCATCATGATGGAAAGTCTACGGTGTATCGCGCGCCAAATGAAGGGCGCGGGGCGGTATAAGTGGTATATGCTGTGCCGCATTCCCGGGGGCGGCAGGACTCGCTCCCGTCCGAACGGAGAACCCCACGATGTCGACACGACGCGGTAGCGAAACGCTGGATACGTATCTGCTGAAGGTGTTCAGCATCCTCATGGCCGAACGCAGCGTGTCGCGCACGGCGCTGAAGCTCAATCAGTCCCAGCCCGCCATCAGCGTGGCGCTGAAGAACCTGCGCCAGATCCTGCAGGATCCGCTGCTGGTGCGCGAAAAGGGCGGCATGGTGCCCACTGATCGGGCGCTCGCCATCCTGGAGCACGCCCGCACGGCGCTGGCCTCGATCGATTCGATGCTGGAGGCGGGCGGCGCCTTCGAGCCCGACAGCAGCCGCCAGGTTTTTCGCATCGGCTCGCCGGATTACCTGGCGCCGGCCTTCGCCGCGTCGGTGGTGGCGCGCTTCAGGCGCGAGGCCCCGCATGCGCGGCTGGTGCTGCATTCCCTGGGGCCGGATTTCGATTTCGAGCATTCCCTGGCCGAAGGCGAGCTGGACGTGGTGATCGGCAACTGGCCCGAGCCGCCCGACCGCATGCATCTGTCGGTGCTGCTGGAAGACGAGATCGTGTGCATGGTGGCGGCCGACCATCCGCTGGCGCGGCGCGGCATGACGCTGGACGATTACCGGCGCGTGCCGCACGTGGTGCCGACCCCGTATTCCATCACCCAGCGCGGCATGATCGACACGGTGCTGACATCCCTGCGCATCCAGCGCGAGGAATGCGTCGAGGCGCAATCCTTCATGCTGGCGCCCTACCTGCTGCCGGGCACGGACCTGGTGTTCACCACCACGCGGCATTTCGCCCGCTACTACACGGAACTGTTGCCGCTGGCGGTCCTGGAATCGCCGATCGAGTTCCCGCCGATGCGGTTCTATCAGTTGTGGCATGCGCGCAATCATCATGCGCCCTCCCATCAATGGCTGCGGCACCTGCTGGGCGACTGCGGAAAAGGCGTGCTGGCGCGGCAGGGCTGAAGGCGCCCCGCGCGCGCCGGGCCGAGGTCCTCAGATCGCCCAGCCGCCCAGGTAGAACACGGCCAGGGCGATGGCGATGGCCAGCGTGCCGATGTTCAGCCGGCGCCATTCGCCGGCGAACAGGCGGCCGATCACCAGGGTGCAGAAGCCCAGCATGATGCCGGTGACGATATTGCAGGTCAGCACGATGAACACGGCGCAGACCATGCCGGCCATGGTGTCCACGGTGTCGTCCAGGTGCAGCTTGCGCACGCCGCCGAGCATCAGCAGGCCCACGTACATCAGGGCTGGCGCGGTGGCGTAGGACGGCACCAGGCCCGCCAGCGGCGACAGGAAGATCAGGGCCAGGAAGCCCAGGCCGACGATGGTGGCGGTCAGGCCGGTCTTGCCGCCGGCCGCCGTGCCGGCCGCCGATTCGATGTAGGCCGCCGCCGGAGCGCCGCCCAGACCGGCCGATACGATGGAGCTCACCGAATCCGCCGTCAGGGCGCGGCCGCCGTTGATGATCTGGCCGTTCTGGTCCAGTTGGCCGGCCTGGCCGGCCACGGCGCGGATGGTGCCCGTGGCATCGAACACGGCCGTCATGACCAGGGCGAGGACGCTGGGGATGACGACCGCGTTGAGCGCGCCGCCGACGTCCATGACGCCGATCAGCGAGTGCTCGCCGCCGAAGGATGGCAGGGCGAACAGGCCCTTGAAGGTCACGGCGGGATCCCAGATCAGGCCGAAGACCGACAGCGCCACGATGACCAGCAGGATGCCGCCCGGCACGCGCCGACGCTCCAGGCCGAAGATCGCCGCCAGGCCCAGGACCGACAACAGGGCCGGCATGGCGCCGATGGCGCCCAGGGACACCGGCAGGCCGGGGCCGGGGTTCTTCACCACCAGGCCGACTTCGTTGGCGGCGATCAGCAGCAGGAACAGGCCGATGCCGATGCCGGTGCCGTGCGCGATGCCGGTCGGCAGGTTGCGCAGGATCCAGCTGCGCACCCCGGTGGCCGAGATCGCGGTGAAGATGACGCCCATCAGGAACACCGCGCCCAGGGCGACGGCGGGCGACAGGCCCTGGCCCAGGACCAGGTCGAAGGCCGTGAAGGCGGTCAGCGAGATCGCGCAGCCCACGGCGATCGGCAGGTTGGCCCACAGGCCCATCAGCAGCGAGCCGAAGGCGCTGGTGAGACAGACCGCGATGAAGACCGAAGAGGTATCGAAGCCCGCCTTGCCCAGCATGCCGGGGACGACGAAGACGGAATAGACCATCGCCAGGAAAGTCGTCAGTCCGGCCAGGGTCTCCTGGCGCACGCTGGTGCCGCGGGCCGCCAGCTGGAAGCGCTGATCGAGCCACGAGGTCGGGGCGGCGGGGGTTGCGGGGGCGCCAATCCCCGCCGGCAAGGCGTGTTCCTGCTCGCTCATGAGCGGTGTCTCCTGAATGGTTGGCGCCTTCTGATGCGGCGGGCGCTTGAGGGTCCGGACCATTCTAGGGACGCGATTTCGGGCTGTGCGCGCGCGGGCCTGATGACGACTATCAAGCCCCGATGATGTCTTCTGGGAAGGATCAGGGTTTGTCCGAATGCCGCGCGGGCGGATTCTGGCGGCCGTCATCGAGGCTGGCCTGCAGCATGGCGGCGACCTTGGCAATGCACTGGCGCAGCCAGACGACTTCCGGTGCGCCGTGGCAGCGGCGGTGCCACAGCAGGTAGAAGCGCATGGGCGGGAAGGGCAGGGGCGAAGGCAGGATGGAAATGGGCAGGTAGCGCGCGTAGTGCTGGGCGAATTGGCGGCCGGTGGTGAAGATCAGGTCGGTGCGCAGCAGCATGCCGGCCACCTGGCCGAAATAGGGAATGGTCATCTGGATGTTGCGCTTCAGGCCCTGGGACGCCAGGTGGCCGTCGATGAAGCTCTGGCGTTCGGTCACGTGGGGGAAAGGCGCCAGGTGCGGCAGTTCCAGGTAGTGTTTCAGGGTCAGTTCGCGGTGGGCGGCCGGGTTCTGGCTGCCGATCATGCAGACGACCTCGTCGTCGAACAGCCGCGCCATGTGCATCTGCGGCGGCGGTTCGAGCCAGTTGCCGATGACCACGTCCAGGCCGCCGTCCTCCAGGCCGCCCGCATAGTCGTAATCGGCGTTGATCGGGTGTACGATGAATTTGGCGTGTGGCGCCTCGCGGCGCAGGATTTCGGCGATGTTCGGCAGGAACATCGCATCCAGATAGTCGGGCGCTCCCAGGTGGAATTCCCGCGTGGTCCGGGCCGGATCGAACGCGCCGGGCGGCTGTGTGATGCGCTCGATGGCGTTCAGCGCATCGTTGGCGTGCGCCAGCAGTTCCAGGCCGCGGGCGGTGGGCACCATGCCGGTCTTGCCGCGCACCAGGACCGGATCGCCGGTGATGTCGCGCAGGCGGCGCAGCGAATTGCTCAGTGCCGGCTGCGACAGCCCCAGCTTGATGGCGGCGCGCGAGACGCTCTGTTCGGTCAGCAGGATCTGCAGGATGCGCAGCAGGTGCGTATCCAGGGGTTCGCGGGTTCGTTGCATCGGCCTATTATTCACGCGCGTGCGCCGCCCGTCCACCGGATCCCGGCCTGATGTTGTCCATCATTCCGGGTGAATGGCCCGGGCGGTCGCGCGGTGATATCTTGGACGCAAGAAACCCCTGGACGGTTCTTCGCGTCGCGGCGCTCCGTTGCCGCCCGACCCGCCCAGAGGCGCCAACACCCATTCAATGAAAAGAGGGATGCGATGGAGACCGATGTCATTCGCTTTCATTATCGTGGCCAGACCCACGAAGTTTCCGGTCAGCCCACGACCCGCACCGTGCTGCAGTACCTGCGCGAGGATCTGGGCTGCATGGGCACCAAGGAAGGCTGCGCCGAGGGCGACTGCGGTGCCTGTACCGTCATGGTGGCCGAGCCCGATGGCCGGGGCGGCGTGGCCATGCGGGCGGTGAACGCCTGCATCCAGTTTCTGCCCACGCTCGACGGCAAGGCGCTGTATACGGTCGAGGACCTGCGCCAGGAGGACGGCGCGCTGCATCCGGTTCAGCAGGCCATGGTCGATTGCCACGGCTCACAGTGCGGTTTCTGCACCCCGGGTTTCGTCATGTCCCTGTGGGGCATGTACCTGGCGCATGGGCCGCAGGATCCGGCGCCCACGCGGACCGAAATCGACGACGCGCTGTCGGGCAATCTGTGCCGCTGCACAGGCTATCAGCCCATCGTGCGCGCGGCCGGCGAAATGTTCAACTATCCCGCCGCGCCCTTCGACCGGGCTGCCCTGGCCGACGTCCTGTCCGCGCTGCGGCGCGACGACGTCTTTACCTACACGCACGACGGCCACACATTCCATGCGCCGCGCACCCTGGCCCAGCTGGCGCAACTGCGCCTGGATCACCCCGACGCCCGCATCCTGGCCGGCAGCACCGACGTGGGCCTGTGGGTGACCAAGCAGTTCCGTGATCTGCCGCACCTGATCTACATCGGCCAGGTGGCCGAACTGCGCGACATCCGCCTGGAAGGCGACGACCTGCTGATCGGCGCGGGCGCGCTGCTGAACGACGCGTTCGACGCCCTGGTCGGGCATCTTCCCGAACTGGCCGAAATGCGCCAGCGTTTCGCGTCCTTCCCGATCCGCAATGCGGGCACGCTGGGCGGCAACGTGGCCAACGGATCGCCGATCGGCGACTCCATGCCGGGCCTGATCGCCCTGGGCGCCCGCATCATCCTGCGCCGGGGCGAACGGGTGCGCGAGATGCCGCTCGAGGATTACTACCTGGGTTATCAGAAGAATGCGTCCGAGCCCGGCGAATTCGTGCAGGGCCTGCGCGTGCCCGTGCGGGTGGCCGGCCGCCAGTTCCGCCATTACAAGCTGTCCAAGCGCTTCGACCAGGACATCTCGGCGGTGTGCGCGGCCTTCGCCGTGATCCTGGACGCGTCGGGTGTCGTGAAATCCGTGCGCACCGGCTTCGGCGGGGTCGCGGCCACGCCCAGCCGCGCGCGTGCCGTGGAGGCCGCCCTGCAGGGCCAGCCCTGGGACGAGCCCCATATCCGCGCCGCGATGGACGCCGTGGGACAGGACTTCAAGCCCCTGACCGACATGCGCGCCAGCAGCGAATACCGCCTGCTGGCCTCGCGCAATCTGCTGTACCGCTTCTATCTGGAAACCGCCCCTGGGGCGCCGCTGGCGACGCATCAGGTCAGTACGGCCGCACTGGCCGACATCGCTTGAGGAGGCCGTCATGAACATGCGCATCAACGTGCCGGTCGAACTGGACCGGCTGGCGGTCGCCAACGACCGCATTCCCCGTCCCGTCGAGGGCGAACCCGCCGCGGGCGCGTCCAGCCCGCACGAATCCGCTGCGCTGCACGTCACCGGCGAGGCCCTCTACACCGACGATATTCCCGAACTGCGGGGCACCGTCTACGCCGCCCTGGGACTGTCCGCCAAGGCGCACGCCCGTGTGCGCGGCATGGACCTGGAGGCCGTGCGCCGCGCCCCGGACGTCGTCGCCGTGTTCACGGCCCGCGACATTCCCGGCGAAAACAACTGCGGCCCGGTGCTGCACGACGATCCCCTGCTGGCCGACGAACTGGTCCAGTATGTCGGCCAGCCGCTGTTCCTGGTGGTGGCGCGCTCGGTGGACGCCGCGCGCCGCGCCGCGCGCCTGGGCAAGATCGACTACGAGGAACTGCCCCATCTGCTCACGCCGGTGCAGGCCAAGGAAGCCGGATCGCGCACGCTGCCCGACATGCGCCTGGTCCAGGGCGACGTCCAGGCCGCGCTGGC
>Ga0172382_10006188_pt1 | contig 17508 bp, 14 predicted proteins | sample Leawel138RmetaG_FD_122245 | JGI IMG/M metagenome (GOLD analysis project Ga0172382, IMG submission 122245) | Leachate microbial communities from a municipal landfill in Southern Ontario, Canada - Leachate well 138R metaG | ecosystem: Engineered > Solid waste > Landfill > Unclassified | place...
GAGCGAACGGGGTGCGTAGCCGAACGGGTGCGAAACCGAAAGGGGCGCCGAGGAGCGGAGCGAGCCCGGCGGGCACGCTCGCAGGCTTATCGCTTACGCGCGCTGGGCCCGCTCCGCTCCTCGGCGGTATACGCCGTTGCCGCCGCGGCCCGGCGGCCCTTCAGCCATTCCTTCAGGGCCAGGTCCATCCTCGTCTGCCACCCCACGCCAGTGGCGCGAAACTCTTCGACGACCTCGCGCGACAGCCGGATGGTGACGCGCTCCTTGGTCGGCGATTTCTGGGGGCCTCGCCCCCGAAGTTTCTCGCGCAGCGATTCCGGCAATGCCGCCAACGGCTTGGCGCCCTCGAAGTCGGCAGTAGTCCACTCCGGATTGTCGCGGTCGGCTTCTTCAGCCTTCGGTTTCCTGCTCATATCGCTTGACCTCCCGCACGTTCGCCTTGCGCAAGCTGATGACCCGGATTCCGCTTCGGGTTTCGACGAAAACCAGCGCATGGAGGCGACCGCCCAGCATCCCGAATGCCCTGATCCTTGTCTCGCCATAGTCCTGACGATCGTCGATGACGAACAGCGCAGTCTCAAACTCGAAATCCCGCGTCCGGTCGAATGAAATTCCGCGTTCCAAGAGGTTGCGTTCGTTCTTCGACGAATCGAATTCGATGTTCATGACTAAATTGTATGTACAATATGGTAGCAGATGCGGAAGATCTGCGCATGCTGTTCATCATGAGGCGGCGAGTAGCCACCCACTGCCTCTTATGGCCTGGGACAGAAGTCTGATGGGGTGAGTCAGTGGACAAGGCGCCATCGCCTCGTCAAGGGCGACTGCGCCAACCCGCTCGACCAGGACGCGTTCGGTCCGCTCCTCGGCCCGCGGGTCGCTACGCTGAATTCCCGGTCGCCAGCGCCCGTCCGATCAGGATGCGCTGGATGTCGCTCGTGCCCTCGTAGATCTGGCAGACCCGCACATCGCGGTAGATGCGCTCGACCGGGAAGTCGGCCACGTAGCCGTAGCCGCCGAAGGTCTGGATGGCCTCCGAGCAGACCCGCTCGGCCATCTCGGAGGCGAAGAGCTTGGCCATCGCGGCTTCCTTGAGGCAGGGCAGGCCGGCGTCCTTCAGGCTCGCCGCATGCCAGATCAGCTGGCGCGCCGCCTCGATGCGCATCGCCATGTCGGCGAGCCGGAACTGCACCGCCTGGTGCTCGAAGATCGTCTGGCCGAAGGCGGTGCGCTCCTTGGCGTAGGCGAGCGCCGCTTCGAAGGCGGCCCGCGCCATGCCGACCGCCTGCGACGCGATCCCGATGCGCCCGCCCTCCAGGCCCGAGAGCGCGATCTTCAGGCCTTCGCCTTCGGCGCCGATCAGGTTGGCGGCCGGCACCCGGCAGGACTCGAACGCGATCTGCGCGGTGTCCGAGGCATGCTGGCCGAGCTTGTTCTCGAGCGAGGCCACCCGGTAGCCCGGCGTGTCCGTGGGCACGATGAAGGCGCTGATGCCGCGCTTGCCGGCTTCCGGGTCGGTCACCGCCATCACGATGGCGACGTCGCCGTGCTTGCCCGAGGTGATGAACTGCTTGATGCCGTCGAGCACATAGTGGTCGCCGTCGCGCCGGGCGCGGGTGCGCAGTCCGCCCGCTTCCGATCCGACATGCGGTTCGGTCAGGCAGAAGGCGCCGAGCATCGTGCCCTGGGCGAGTGGCCGCAGCCACTGGCGCTGCTGTTCCTCGCTGGCCCACATGAGCAGGATCGAGCAGACCGGGCAGTTGTTGACCGAGATGATGGTGGAGGTTGCGCCGTCGCCGGCGGCGATCTCCTCGAGGATCACCGCGAGCGAGACATAGTCGAGGCCGGCGCCGCCGAACTCCGCCGGCACGGCGATGCCGTAGGCGCCGAGCGCGGCCAGGCCGGCCAGCGCCTGCGCCGGGAAGGTATGCTCGCGGTCCCATTGCGCCGCATGCGGCGTGATCTCGGCGGCGACGTATTCGCGCACCGCATCGCGGATCATCCGCTTGTCTTCATCGAGGATCATGGTGACGTCCTATGCGGAATACGTGCCGGGATCGGTGCGCAGCGCGGTGACCTCGATCTCGATGCGTATGCGCGGGTCGATGAGGCCGACCACCATGGCGGTGGCCGCCGGCGAGGCTCGACCGAGATGCTCGGCGAACACCGGCGCGAGCTGCTCGAAGAGCGCCGCATCGGTCAGCAGGTAGCGCACCCGGATCACGTCGGCGAGGCTGGCGCCGGCCTGGCGCAGGGTGGCATCGATGTTGCGAAAGCATTGCCGCGTCTGCGCCACCGGATCGGGGTCTATCGTCATCGTGGCGTAGTCGAAGCCGGTGGTTCCGGAGACATGGATCCGGTTGCCCTCGATCACCGCGCGCGAGAAGCCCGCGAGCGCTTCGAAGGAGGATCCGGAACCGATGCGTTGTCCCTGCATGGGCTGCTCCTTGCCGAGCCTACCAGGCCAGCGACTGTCCGCGATAGTCGAAGAAGCTGCCCGCGGGCCAGGCGGTCGGATCGGCGATCACCCGGCGCAATCCGGCCACGCTCGCATCCACATCCACCTCCGCGTTGGGTCCGCCCATGTCGGTGCGCACCCAGCCCGGATGCAGCGAGAGCACCCGCAGGCCCTGGCCGCTGTATTCGGCATGGGCGAGCCGGGCGGCCATGTTGACCGCCGCCTTCGACACCCGGTAGAGCATGCCGTAGGCGGCGCCCGCCTCCGCGATCGAGCCCATCCGGCTCGACACGAAGGCCAGCGTGCCGCGCGCCGGCGCGAGCAGCGGCGCCAGCACGGGGATGAGCCGCATCGCCGCCAGCACATTGGTGCGCATCACCAGGTCGAACTCCTCGTCGGTCGGCGGCTGGGCGATATGGCTGGTGCGCGGCCCGTAGACCCCGGCATTGACCACCGCGACGTCGATCCGCTCGCCGTCGAGCTGCCAGGCGATGCCGGCGAGATCATTCGGCTCGAGGACGTCGAGGCGCAGCGTATGCGCCCCGAGGTCGCGCAGCCGGATGCGGTCGTCCTCGCCGCGGTGGGTGCCGAAGACGTTCCAGCCGGCCTCGCGGTACTGCCGCACGAACTCGAGGCCGATCCCGCGGGAGGCGCCGACGATCAGTGCGGTCGGCATCGCCCGGTCCGGTCTCTCGAGGAAACGCCGGGCCGCCCCAGGTTTCCTTGACCCCCTCGGGGGGCGGGCTGGGCGCAGCCCAGCCCTGGGGGCGCTCCGGCTCCCATGCCGCTCAGAGCGCTTCGACCGCGATCGCGACCGCCTCGCCGCCGCCGATGCACAGCGAGGCGATGCCGCGCTTGCCGCCGGACTTGCGCAGGGCCCCGAGCAGCGTGACGATCAGGCGCGCTCCCGAACAGCCGATCGGGTGCCCCAGGGCGGTTGCCCCGCCATGGACGTTGACCTTCTCGTGCGGCAGATCGTGCTCGCGCATCGCCGCCATGGTCACCACCGCGAAGGCCTCGTTGATCTCGTAGAGATCGGTCGTCTTGCTGTCCCAGCCGGTTTTCGCATAGAGCTTCTCGATCGCACCCACCGGCGCGGTGGTGAACCACTTCGGCTCCTGCGAATGGGTGGTGTGGCCGACGATGCGGGCGATCGGCGTGCAGCCGAGTTCCTTCGCCATCGATTCGCGCATCAGCACCATCGCGGCGGCGCCGTCGGAGATCGACGAGGAGGTGGCGGCGGTGACGGTGCCGTCCTTGCGGAAGGCGGGCCGCAGCGAGGGGATCTTGTCGGGATTGGTCTTGAACGGGGATTCGTCGCGCTCGACGAGGACCTCGCCCTTGCGCCCGGCGATCTTCACCGGCGCGATCTCCCACTGGAAGCTGCCGTCCTCGTTGGCGGTACGCGCCCGGCGCGCCGACTCGATCGCGTAGGCGTCCTGCTCCTCGCGGCTGAACTTGTACTTCGAGGCGCAGTCCTCGGCGAACATGCCCATCGACTTGCCGCCGCCATTGGGCATCTTGTCGTAGGCGTCCTCGAGACCGTCGTAGGCCATGTGGTCGAAGAGCGTGCCATGGCCGTAGCGATAGCCGCCGCGGCCCTTGAGCATCATGTATGGCGCGTTGCTCATGCTCTCCATGCCGCCGGCCACGACGATGTCCTGGCTGCCGGCGACGAGCAGGTCGTGGCCGAACATCGCCGCCTTCATGCCCGAGCCGCACACCTTGTTGATCGTGGTCGCCCCGGCCGACACCGGCAGCCCGGCGCCGATCGCCGCCTGGCGCGCCGGCGCCTGGCCCTGGCCGGCCGGCAGCACGCAGCCCATGATCACTTCCTGGATCCGGTCGGCCGAAAGGCCGGCGCGTTCGACCGCGGCGCGGATCGCCGTGGCGCCGAGCTCATGGCCGGCCAGCGCGGAAAGCTCGCCCTGCATGCCGCCGATCGGCGTGCGGGCAGCGGATACGATGACGATGGGATCGCTCATGGTCTATCTCCGTCAGGGGTCGTCGAATGCCGGCCGCGTTGCTCGCTCTCGGGATGTCGAAAGCGTAGTGCGGCGGGATAGGGGAACACGTCGTCGAGGATGCCGCGCCGGATCCGGGCCTGCTTTTCCTGCCAGTAGGCCGGGTCGAGGAGGTCGGCATGGTGCTCGAGGAAGATCTTGCGGATCCCGGGGTTGCCCAGCAGGAAGGTGCCGAACTCTTCGGGAAAGATGTCGTTGGGCGCCACCGGATACCAGGGCTCGGAGGCCATCTCGTCCTCCGGGGTGCGCGGTGCCGGGATGCGCCGGAAATTGCAGTCGGTGAGGTAGGCGACCTCGTCGTAATCGTAGAACACCACCCGGCCCTGGCGGGTCATGCCGAAGTTCTTGTAGAGCATGTCGCCGGGGAAGATGTTGGCCGCGACCATGTCCTTGATCGCGTCGCCGTACTCGATCACCGCATGCTCGCGCTCTTCGGGACTCGCCCGCTCCAGATGGATGTTGAGCGGGGTCATGCGCCGCTCGATGTAGAGATGCTCGATCACGATCGAATCCCCCTCATCCGTGAGCAGCGAGGGGGCGGAATCATGGAGTTCCGCGAGCAGCGCCGGATCCAGGCGCGCCTTGGGGAAGGGCACCTTGGAGTATTCCCAGGTGTCGGCCATGCGGCCCACGCGGTCGTGGTACTTCACCAGGGTGTACTGCGACTGCACGAAGTCGCGGGTGACGTCCTTGCCGCGCTTGTCCTTGATGAACTTGAACACGTAGGGCGTCGACGGCAGCGTGAAAACGCCCATCACCAGACCCTTGATCCCGGGCGCGACAACGAACTTGTCGTGCGAATGGCGCAGGTGATAGAGCAGGTCGCGATAGAACAGCGTCTTGCCCTGCTTCTGCAGTCCGAGCATGGTGTAGAGCTCGGCCTCGGGCTTGGTCGGCATCAGCGAGACCAGGAAGCGCACATAGGCCGACGGCACGTCCATGTCGACCATGAAGTAGGCCCGCGAGAAATTGAACAGCGACTCGATCAGGTCGTGGCCGAACAGCACGGTGTCGACATAGACCCGTCCCTGCGAGTTGCGCAGCAGCGGCATCGCGAACGGCAGGATCTCGCCATCGTTGACGAAGCGCCCGATCAGGTAGGCGCCCTTGTTGCGGAAGAACATCGAGCGCAGCACCTGGAACTGGCAGTCGGGCGCGGCGACGAAGTCCGGGCCCAGTTCGGCGATCCGCGCCTGCTCGACCAGCGCGATGTCGCGTTCGATGTCGACGAAGGGGCAGGCCAGGCCGATGTCGATGAAGATCTGGCGCATCGCCTCGGCCCAGCCGACTTCCAGCGGATAGTACGAACGGTACGAGACCGGCTCCGTCTCGAGGTAGTCGGTCGCGGTGGCCGGCCGCACGAAGATGTAGTCGTTGTGGAAGTAGCTGCGGTGCAGGATCTTGCAGCACACCGAGTTGAAGAAGGTCTCGGCGAGCTCGGGCTGGTGATGCGTGCGCAGCAGCCCGACGTACTGGCGCTTGACCTGCACCCAGATCGTCTCGGAGAGATCCTCGGCATGGAATTCCTGCTCGAGACGGTGCATCGCCTCGCGCACCCGCAGGTCGTAGAAGGCGATGCGTTCGCTGGCCAGCCGCCGGATCGCATGGAAGTCGCCCGCCTCGTAGCGGCCCTTGGCGAGCTGCGCATGGTAGCGAAAGCGGCTGTAGTGGCGATCGAAGCCGGCGAGGATGGTGCGCGCAATGGAATCGGCGACATCGACGTCGCGCCGAGTGCGTCGCCGCTCGAACTGCGTATCGAATTGCCCGTCTGCCGGCAGGGGCAGGGCGGGTTGCAGGGCGCTGACGCTTCTCATTGCTCGATGTCCGGACCGCGGAACGGGGACGACGACGCGGCGCCATCCCGATGCCCGCATGATAAACCCCGGCGGGCCGCTCCGACCCGTGGTCGAACCGATGGCGCCGGCGCGGCGGTCCCATCGCCGGCGGGCAGGCTAGAATTCACGATCGGCCATGCAGGGTCGCTCGTCCGTGCGCTGGTGACCGCGCCTGGCGGCGGTGTCGCGATCGTGCGCTCCGGACAATGAGAAGAGGCACAAGAGGCGGATTCGGGACTGTGCACGACCCTCTCCCCATCCAGTCGAGCGGGGCGCCGCCAGCGCCCGGGGCCAGCGTTCCCGGCTGCCTGTCGCAGCTCGTCGCCGCGCGCAGCGCACTGTCCCCCGATGCGGTCGCGCTGCGTTTCGGCGCCGGCCAGTGGACGCTCGGCACCATCAACGCCCGGGCCAACCGGCTCGCCCGCTACCTGCGCGCGCAGGGTGTCGGCCCCGAGGTGATCGTCGCGGTCTGCCTGCCGCGCGGTCCCGAACTGTGGATTTCCCTGCTCGCCGTGCTCAAGGCGGGCGGCGCCTACCTGCCGCTGGACCCGGCAACGCCGGCTGGGCGCCTGCGCTTCGTGCTCGCCGATGCCGGTGCGCGGGTGCTGCTGGCCCGGGCCGAGCTGGTCCGCTCGCTGCCGGCGCCGCCGGGGCTCGTGGCGATCTGTCCCTTCGCCGAAGCGGCTCGGATCGCCGCCTTCGAGGACCACGACCCGGCCTGGGCAATCGCACCGCGCGACCTCGCCTACGTCGTCTATACCTCGGGTTCCACGGGCCGGCCCAAGGGCGTGATGGTCGAGCGGCGCAACCTGGTTGCCGAGATGCGCTGGGAGATCGAGGCGCTCGGCATCGGGCCCGAGGACCGCATCCTGATGCGCACCCCGGTGTCCTTCGACGGCGCCTCGCTGGGCCTGTGGGCGCCGCTGCTCACCGGCGCGATGGGCGTCATGCTCGACGAGGATGCGCTGCGCGATCCGCGGGCGATCCTCGCCGCGATCCGCGCGCACCGGGTGAGTGTGGTCTCGGCGGTGCCGAGCCTGCTGGCCGGCATCCTCGACGAGCTCGAGCGCGACCCCGGCCCCTTCCCGGTGCGGGCGATGGTCGCCGGCGGCGAGGTCCTGCCGGCGGTCGACACCCGGCGCTGGGCGCGACTGGCCGCGGGCGCCCTCTACAACTTCTACGGTCCCACCGAATGCACGGTGAACTCGCTGTTCCACCGCTGCGCGCCACAAGGCGAGCCGGGCCCCGTGCCGCTGGGGCTGCCGACGGCCGGCACCACGGTCCACCTGCTCGATGCCGGCCGCTGCCCGGTGCCCGCAGGCGAGTCCGGCGAGATCTGGATCGGGGGGACGGGCGTGGCCCGCGGCTACCTCAACCGGCCCGAGCTGACCGACCAGCGCTTCGTGGCCGATGTGTTCTCGTCCGTGCCGGGCGCCCGGCTCTATCGCACCGGCGACATCGGCCGGCAGCGGGCCGACGGGCGCATCGAGTTCCTCGGCCGCGCCGACACCCAGGTGAAGTACCGTGGCTTCCGGATCGAGCCGGGCGAGATCGAGGCCGCGCTGGCCGAGCTGCCCGCGCTGCGCACGGCGGCCGTCGGCCTGGTCGAGCATCCGGTCGCCGGTCGCCAGCTGGTGGCCTGGCTGGCCTGGGCCGACGGCAGTACGCCCGACCACGAGCGCCTGCGCGCCGACCTGTCGCGGGTGCTGCCCGAATACATGGTGCCGACGGTCTTCGTCGATCTCGAACGCATGCCGCGCCTGCCCTCGGGCAAGCTCGACCGGCGGGCCCTGCGCCTGCCGGATGCGCCGGCGCCGGCGCCAGCGCGCCCGGCGGCGCCGCTCACCGGCGAATGCGCCGCGCTGGTGGCAAGCGTCTGGTCCGAGGTGCTCGGCATCCCGGTGACACGCGCCGACGATGATTTCTTCCTGCTCGGCGGACATTCGCTGCTCGCCGCCCGGGCCAATGCCCTGCTGCGCTCGCGGTTCGGCGCCGACCTGCCCCTGCGGGCGCATTTCGATGCCTCGACGGTCGCGGCCTTCGCGAGCCGGGTCGAGGCCGCGATCGTGCGTCGCGATGCCGAGCTGGCGGGACCGGGCACCGGTCCGGTGGCGGGCGATCCGGCGGCGCCGGCACCGGCCACCGCCGCCCAGGCGGCCCTGCTCTTCGTCGAATCGATGGCCGGGCCGGGCGCGCGCTACCACGTCGTCATGACGACCCGCATCGAGGGCGAGCTGCTGGTCGATGCCCTGCGCGAGGCGGTGCTCGACACCCTGGCGGCGCACCGGGTGCTGCGCACCGGCTTCCACCTGCGCGATGGCGAGGCCTGGCAGCAGGTCGACGAGGCCGCCACGCCGACGCTCGAGGAGATGGAAATGGGGTCAGACTCGATTTCCGTCTCGGAAATCGAGTCTGACCCCATTTCCATTTCCGGGGCGGCGCTGGAGCTGCTGCGCGAGCATGCGCGCGTGCCCTTCGATCCGGCCCGGCCGCCGCTGGCGCGCGCCATCCTGCTGTGGATCTCGCCGCGCGTGCATTTCGTGCAGCTGGTCATCCACCATCTCGTCACCGACGGCTGGTCGATGGACCTGCTGGTTCGCGAGATCGGCGCGCGCTACCGGGTCGCCGCCAGCGGCGGTCGCCATGTCGGCCCGGCCTCGGCCCTGCAGTTCGTCGACCATGCCCGCTGGCGGGCCGGCATCGATGCCGACGCCGGCGCCGATGTCGCCCTGGCCCGCTGGTGCGAGCGCCTCGACGGTGTCGAACCGCTGCGGCTGCCGCCGGCCTGCGTGCCGGCCGGCGCATCCGACCCCGAGGGCGGCCTCGCCGGCTTCATGCTCGAGCCGGCGCTGGTCGAGCGCCTGCGCGAACTCGGGCGCCGCCACGAGGCGACGCTCTTCGCCGTCCTGCTCGCCGCCTTCCAGGTCCTGCTCGTGCGCCACAGCGGCCAGCGCGACTTCGCGGTCGGCTCGCCGGTGGCCGGGCGCGAACCGATCGAGGTCGAGTCGCTGGTGGGCTACTTCGTGAACATGCTGGCGCTGCGCGTGGCCCCCACCGAGGGCGTCGGCTTCGACGAGTTCCTCGATCGCACCCGGGAACGCCTGGTGGCGGCGCTCGACGACCGGGCGGTGCCCTTCGACCGGGTGGTCGCCGCCCTGAACCTGCCGCGCGCGCCCGGGCGCAATCCGGTCTTCCAGGCGAGCCTCGCGCTGCAGGACCGGCCCGATGCCTTCCTCGAACTCGACGGGCTCGCCTGCCGCGGCGAGAAGATCGGCACCGCCGAGGCGAAGTTCGGCCTCGCGATGTCGCTGGTGCGCTCGGGGGCCGGCCTGGCGGGCCAGCTGGAGTACGCCCGGCAGTATTTCGATCCGGCGGCCGCCCAGCGCCTGTGCGGCCAGTTCGAGCGCCTGCTGCGAGCGATCGTCGCGGCGCCGGCGACCCTGGTCGATGCCCTCGATATCGTCGAGCCGCGGGACCTGGACCGGATCGCTGGCTGGAATCGCACGGCGCGCCCGTTCCCGGCCGATTCGACCCTGGCCGGGCGGTTCGCCGGCATCCTCGCCGAGCGGCCCGATGCGCTGGCGGTGATCGATGGCGAATCGCGGATCGACTATCGCGAACTCGACATCCGCTCGACCCGGCTCGCGCATCGCTTGCGGGCGCTGGGCGTCGGCCCGGACGGCATCGTCGCGATGGCCCTGCCGCGCGGCATCGATCTCGTCGTCGCGGTGCTCGGCATCGTCCGGGCCGGCGGCGCCTACCTGCCGCTCGATGCGTCCTGGCCGGTCGAGCGGCTGCGCCTGATGATCGAGGATGCGAGCCCCGTCGCCTTCGTCGGCACCAGCGCATCGCTGGCCAGCCTGGGCGCACCGGGGGCAGCGGCGATCGCGCTCGATGTCGACGAGGATGGCGATGGCGGGGCCGATGCCGATGCCGGTGGCGGTGGCGGTGACGATGCCGATTCGGCCGTGGCCGCCGCCCGGGGATCGCGCCCCTGGTCATGCCTGGCGCCCGGCATGGCGCCCGGCCAGTCCGGCCGCGCGCCGGCCGATGCGTCGCCGGGCGCGCTGCCGGAATCGGGCGCCACCGCCGATTCGCTTGCCAACCTCATCTACACCTCGGGCTCGACCGGTCGGCCCAAGGGGGTGATGGTCGAGCATCGCAATGTCCTGCGCCTGGTCTGCAACACCGATTACTTCCAGCCGCAGCCGGGCGAATGCATCGCCCTCGCATCGAACACCTCCTTCGATGCGGCCACCTTCGAGATCTGGGGCGCGCTCGCCAACGGCGCGACGATCGCCGTGGTCGGCCGCGATGCGCTGCTCTCGGCGGCCGCGCTGCGCGAATGCATCGAGCGCGACCGGATCACGACGATGTTCCTGACCACGTCCCTGTTCAACGCCTTCGCGATGACAGAGCCCGGCACCTTCGCGAGCCTGCGGTTGCTGCTCTTCGGAGGCGAGGCCGCGAGTCCCGCCGCGGTGCGCGCCGTGGTACGCGCCGGTGCGCCGACCCGGCTCGTGAACGTGTATGGACCGACCGAGACGACAAGCTTCGCCACCTGGCACGAGATCGACCAGGCGGCGACGCGCGACGCCGACCTGCAGAGCCTGCGCATCCCCATCGGCAAGCCGATCGCCAACACCCGCTGCCATGTGCTCGATGCGGCGGGCCGTCCGGTACCGATCGGTGTCGTCGGCGAACTGTGCATCGGCGGGCCGGGCGTGGCGCGCGGCTATCTCGGCCAGCCGGAGCTGAGCGCCGAGCGCTTCGTGGTCGATCCCTTCGGCGGGCCGGGTGATCGCCTCTACCGCAGTGGCGACCTGGCGCGCTGGCGCGATGACGGCGAGATCGAGTTCATCGGCCGCGGCGATGCCCAGGTGAAGCTGCGGGGCTTCCGGATCGAGCCCGGCGAAATCGAGCATGCCCTGTCCGACTGCCCGGGTGTCGCGGCGGCGGCGGTGCTGGTCGAGCCGGATGCCGCCGGCGAGGGCCGGCTCCTCGCCTTCGTGGCCGGCGTGCCCGAGGGCGGCGCAGCGGGCATCGAGGCGCGCCTGCGCGAGCGGCTGCCGGCCTACATGCTGCCGCACCGGATCCGCCTGCTCGAGCGCTTGCCGATCAATGCCAACGGCAAGCTCGACCGCGATGCCTTGCGCAGCATCGCACGGGCGGCCGAGCAGGGCGCGGCCCCGGCCGTCGCCGCGCCCGACGAGGAACTCGGCCCCACCGAGGCCCGCATGCTCGAGGTCTGGCGCGGCGCGCTCGGTGCGCCCGCGATCGGACTCGATGACGATTTCTTCGCGCTGGGCGGCCATTCCATCCTGGCGGTCAAGCTGCTTGCCCGCGTCGAGCAGGTGTTCGGCGTGCGGGTCCGTACCGCGAGGTTGTTCGACGCACCCACCGTGCGTCGCTTCTCGCGCCTGCTCGACGAACTGCGCAGCGATGCGGCCAGCGGGCTCGGCTGCGTGGTGCCCATCCAGACCGGCGGCAGCCGCCCGCCGCTCGTCTTCCTGTCCGGCTACGGGGGCGCGGTCATCGTGTTCGAAGCGCTCGCCCGCGCGCTCGGTCCCGAGCAGCCGCTCTACGTGCTCGATGTCGGCGCCTTCCCGGTCGACGAACTGCGCAGCTCCAGCCTGCCGGAGATCGCCTCGCGGATGGTCGAGGAACTGCGCATTGCCTGCCCGCAGGGTCCCTACGCGCTGGCCGGCTATTCGCTCGGGGGCAAGTTCGCCTGGGAGATCGCGCGCCAGCTGCGCGTCCAGGGCGCCGAAGTCGGGCTGCTCTGCCTGCTCGACTGCTTCGCCCCCGGCTATCCGCGACGCCGCTCGCTGGCCGGTCGCATCGGCCGGCTGACGGGCGAGCTGCTGCGCGCCGGGCCGCGGCCTCTGGTCGCGCAGTCGATCGCCCACCTGCGCTGGCTGCGCGAGAGCCGCGGCGGCCGGCTCGACGAGAGCATCTTCACCGCCGAGGGACGCGCCGAGATCGGCGACAGCGCCCTTGCCCGCGACCTCCAGGAGCATGCCTCGGCCACGCTTGCCCTGTGGCGCAGCTACCAGCCCGCGCCCGGCGAATCCGGCCGCCTGGTGCTGATCACCACCGCGCAGCGGGATCATCGCCAGAGCTATGTCGACGATGATCCGTTGCTTGGCTGGGGCCCGCTCGTACCCGGCGGCATCGAGCGCCACGAGATGGCCTGCCACCACCGGGAGATGCTCGACGCGGACAAGGCGCCGCTGCTGGCCGCGATCCTCGACCCGGTACTGCGGGAAATGAAAGGGAAATGGGGTCAGACACGATTTGCGCATGCAAATCGTGTCTGACCCCATTTCCCTCCCCATCTCCCACCCCGGCTACATCGTCTCGGCGAAGAGCTCCCGGCCGATCAGCATGCGCCGGATCTCGGACGTGCCGGCCCCGATCTCGTAGAGCTTGGCGTCGCGCCACAGTCGCCCGCTCGGGCTGTCGCTGAGATAGCCGTTGCCGCCCAGCGCCTGGATCGCCTCGCCGGCCATCCAGGTCGCCTTCTCGGCGGCGTAGAGGATGGCGCTGGCCGCATCCTTGCGCAGCGAGCGTACATCGACCTTGCCCTCGCGCGACAGGTCGCACTGGCGACCGAGCGCGTAGACATAGGCGCGACAGGCCATCATCGTCGAGTACATGTCGGCGAGCTTGCCCTGCATCAGCTGGAATTCGCCGATGGGCTGGCCGAACTGCTTGCGCTCGTGCACATAGGGAACCACCACGTCCATGCAGGCGCTCATGATGCCCAGCGGCCCGCCCGAGAGCACCGCCCGCTCGAAGTCGAGCCCGCTCATCAGGACATTGACGCCGCGGCCGATGCCGGTGGCGGGATCGTCGTCGATGCCGCCCAGCACGTTCTCGGCGGGCACCTCGCAGTTGTCGAACACCAGCTCGCCGGTGGTGCTGCCGCGCATGCCCATCTTGTCGAGCTTCTGCGCCACCGAAAAGCCCGGGAAGTCCTTTTCGACGAGGAAGGCGGTGATGCCGCGCGCGCCCGCCTCGATGTCGTTCTTGGCGTAGATCACGAGGACGTCGGCATCCGGCCCGTTGGTGATCCAGAACTTGGTGCCGTTGAGGATCCAGCGATCACCGCGGAACTCGGCGCGCAGCTTCATGGACACCACGTCCGAGCCGGCGCCGGTCTCGCTCATCGCGAGCGCCCCGATGTGCTCACCGCTGACCAGCTTCGGCAGGTAGCGGCGCTTCTGCGCCTCGGTGCCGTTGCGATTGATCTGGTTCACGCACAGGTTGGAATGGGCGCCGTAGGACAGGCCGATCGCCGCGGAGCCCCGGGAGATCTCCTCCATCGCGACGATATGCGCGAGATAGCCCATGTCGGTGCCGCCGTAGTCCTCGGGCACGGTCATGCCGAGCGTGCCCAGCTCGCCCAGCTCGCGCCAGATCTCGAGCGGAAAATGATCGTCGCGGTCGATCGTGCCGGCCAGCGGCGTGATCTCCTTCGAAACGAACTGGCGGATCGCGTCGCGCAGGGCTTCGATATCCTCGCCCAGGCCGAAATCCAGTCCGGGAAGTTCCTGCATCGCTGGCTCCTTGCTTGGTTGGCATGCCGCATCGGCGGCTCCGGGGCGGCCGCCCCGACCATGCTATCTTCGGCGACCGACGAACAAGACGTCAATTCTCGACGAGCGGCGCGAAGAGCCGCTCGCGACGGAGCAGTCCGCATGAATCCCCTCGAACACCAGCTCGACTATCCCTTCGCCGAGCGCCTGCCGCGGATCACCGAACGCATCGAGGTCGCCCCGGGGATCTTCTGGTTGCGCATGCCGCTGCCCTTCGCGCTGGACCACATCAACCTCTGGCTGCTGCGCGACGAGATCGAGGGCCGCAGCGGCTGGACCCTGATCGACTGCGGCATCGCCTCCGAGCCGGTGCGCGAGGCCTGGCAGCAGCTGTTCGCCGAGGGCCTGGACGGCCTGCCGATCCTGCGACTGCTGTGCACCCATTCGCATCCCGACCACATCGGCATGGCGCACGAACTGCACCGGCGCTTCGATGCGCCGCTGTGGATCAGCCAGGGCGAATACATGACGGCGCGCGTGCTCACCACCATGACGCCCGAGATGGACAGTGAATCGCAGATCGTCCACTACCGGCGCCATGGCGTGGTCGACGAGGAGCAGCTCGAAGCCCTGCGCGCCCGCGGCCGGACCTATTTCCGCAGCCTGGTGCCCTCGGTGCCGGAGTGGTTCCATCGCATCAGCGGTGGCGAGACCGTTGCAATCGGCGGGCGCAGCTTCCGCCTCATCCCCGGCAAGGGGCATTCGCCCGAGCATATCGCCCTCTACACCGAGGATGCCGACCAGCCGATCCTGATTTCCGGCGACATGGTGCTGCCGCGCATCTCGACCAATGTGTCGGTGTTCGAGATCGAGCCCGAGGCCAACCCGCTCGACTGGTACCTGGATTCACTGCGCGCCTACGAGGACTGCGCGCCGGGCACCCTGGTGCTGCCCTCGCACGGCCGGCCCTTCACGAAGCTGCATGTGCGCCTGGACCAGCAGCATGCGCATCATGCCGAACGCCTCGAGGTCACCCGCAAGGCCAGCGCCAGCGGGCCGATCTCGGCCGCCGAGCTGATGCCGGCCCTTTTCGGGCGGCGCTTCAACACCCACGAGCTCACCTTCGCGCTGGGCGAGGCGCTCGCCCACCTGCATGCGCTCTGGTACCGGGGCGAGCTGCGTCGCGAGGTCGATGCGCAGGGCGTCATCCGCTTCGCTGTCCGCTAGAGCGGTCTCGTTCTCCGGCCCTTGTCCGTTTCCCCGGGCACCGGGCGTGGCTTCTCGATCAGATAGAGTTCCAACTTGGAGTTCCTGCCGAATCGAGGGCCGCTGATGCAAGTCACCGAGAAGGGACAAGTCACCATCCCGAAGCGTCTTCGCGATGCCGCCGGCATTCTTCCCGGCAGCCGGGTGTCCTTCACGCTGGAAGGCGGAAAGATCATCATCCGGAAAGCCGGCACGGGAACGGACGACCGAAGGAAAGCGCTGCGCGTCGCCGCAGACAGGGTCCGCAAGAGCCTGGACGCGCCGTTCAGGCAGATGGATGGCGAGGCCATCATGGCATTCCTGCGCCCGGACGACGACAGCGATGCTTGATCTGTCGACATACGACGGTTCGGCGGGTTTCCTCGTCGATACCAACATCTGGATCGACTGCATGGACCCCGACAGCCGCTGGCGCGAATGGTCCATCGATCGACTCCAGAGTTGCAGCGAGCAGGCGCCCCTGCACTTGACATCCTCCCCCACCTGAAGTCAGGGGATTCCTACGGCGCTCACCCCGGCATCGAGCCGGGACGAGTCGCTTCGGTGGGTTCCTGCTGCTGGCGGCATTACGGCACCGCTCACTTCACAGGCGCAACGGGCGTGCCCCGCCCTGAGAACATTGATCGCGCCGACGACATCGGCGTTTTCCTCGAAGCCGCATCCGACACAGGCGAACCGCGCTTGCGTGCGCCGGTTGTCCGCCGACACATGGCCGCAGCACGGGCATGTCCGGCTCGTGTTCCGCGCCGGTACGACGATGAGATGCCCGCCGTTCCATGCCAGCTTGTAATCCAGCTGGCGGCGGAACTCGAACCAGCCCTGATCGAGGATGGCTTTGTTCAGGCTGGACTTGGCCCGAACGTTCTTTCCCGGTACTTCGGTTGTGCCTGCCGCCGATCTGGACAGGTTCCGTACCTGCAGGTTCTCGATACACACCATCGCGTGGTTCTGGCTGATCGTGGTCGTGGCCTTGTGCAGGAAGTCGTGCCGAGCGTTGCCGATACGGCAATGGATACGCCGGACTCGGGCTTTCGTCTTCTTCCAGTTGTTGCTCAATCGGGTCTTGCGGCTCATCGCCTGCTGTGCCTTGCGCAGCGCGGTTTCATGCCGCCTGAAACTGTTGAGCGGCGCAAGGAAGGTGCCGTCGCTCATCGTGGCGAAGCGGGCGATACCCATGTCGATGCCGACCGCGTCACCGTCGGCAATGGGTTGCTCGACCTCACGTTCGGTCTGGATACTGATGAACCATTTGCCGCAGGCCTGGCTGACGGTGATGTTCTTCACCGTGCCGAGCACCTCCCGGCTGTTGCGGTAACGAAGCCAGCCCAGCTTGGGAAGAAAGATGCGGCTGTTGCACTGATCGAGCTTGATCTGCTTTGGGTCGGGATAGCGGAAACGGTCGCCTTGCCCCTTTTTCCTGAAACGCGGGAAGCCGGTCCGCCTGGCGAAGAAGTTGGCATAGGCCCGCTCCAGGTCCTTGAGCGCCTGCTGCAAGGGATGGGTCGGCGCATCCTTGAGCCATGGCGTTTCCAGGCCATTGCGCCATTCGGTGAGCAGCTTGCACAGCCCGGCATAGCCGAGCTTCTTCTCACCCCGCTCGTGGCGATCCTTCTGCAGCGCCAGGGCCTTGTTGAACACGAACCGGCACGACCCGGCAAAGTGACGCATTTGCCGCTCCTGCTGGCCGTCTGGCATCAGTTCGTACTTGAAGGCCTGGAGTCGTTGCATACTGTTATTTTATCCAGTTCACGCCAAGGGCGGCTACGCCGTCTGCACTATCCTTCCCCAGCCTCAAGGCCGAGGCTTGCCGCGCACCGGGTCAATCTGGTGATCTACACCGAGCTGCTGATCCCCGGCCCGGATCGCGAGATGCTGGATGCGATGCTCGATGTCTACGACACGCTGCGCAGCCCGCTGCCGTGGGCCTGCGCGGGGCTCGCGGCAATGGCCTGGCGGGGCTGCCGTCGCGATGGCGGCGCACGGCTCGCGCCACTGCCGGATTTCTATATCGGCGCTCACGCGGCCGTCGCCAATCTGAGCGTGCTCAGTCGGGATGCGAGGCCGTATCGCAGGCGCTTTCCACGCCTGCGCTGCATCGGTTCCGACGAGCTGTCCTGACGATTCCCGGCTCGACGCCGTCCGGGGAGTGTCCGTATCAGACGACGGTGAGCGTCACCTCGATGTTGCCGCGCGTCGCATTCGAATACGGACAGACCTCATGGGCCGCGGCGACCAGCTTCTCGGCCGCATCGCGATCGAGTCCCGGCACCGTGATCCGCATCGCCACCGCGATGCCGAAGGCGCCGGCCTTGTCGGTCATCGGACCGATCGAGACATCGGCCTCGATCTTCGGGTCGCCCTCGAGCTTCGTCTTCTGGCGGGCC
>Ga0172382_10006190_pt1 | contig 17506 bp, 17 predicted proteins | sample Leawel138RmetaG_FD_122245 | JGI IMG/M metagenome (GOLD analysis project Ga0172382, IMG submission 122245) | Leachate microbial communities from a municipal landfill in Southern Ontario, Canada - Leachate well 138R metaG | ecosystem: Engineered > Solid waste > Landfill > Unclassified | place...
ATCATACAAGGTTTCCCAGGCGTAGATGCCGGTGCTGTGGTTATCGTCGAAGAACAGCTGCACGGCGTAGTTGCCGACCTGGATAATGTTCTCGATGCTCACGTCCTCCTTGCCGATCTGCAGCACCCCCTGGCCAGGGCCGTGACCCTGCACCTCCGCGGAGGGTGAATGCACGCGCAGGTATTCAGACGACAGGTTGAAACGCGACCCGTCCTCGAAGGCAATTTCGAGGATGCGGGATTGTTTGTGCAGATTGATCTCGGTGGGGCGGATGCTCATAGCGTAAGTCCTCTATCAAGGCAGGTTCTAGGTTCTAGGTACTAGGGCCGAGGAAACCCCTTCTTCCTTCACCTCGGCCCTAGAACCTAGCACCTAGCACCTGGTTCAAAGAATATACCGGCTCAGGTCGTCGTCACGGGCGATGTCGGCGAGGTGCTCGTCCACATAGGCCGCATCGATCGCCACGCGGGTGCCACTCTGGTCGGAGGCATCATAGGAGATCGTCTCCAGCAGGCGCTCCAGCACGGTGTGCAGCCGGCGGGCACCGATGTTCTCGGTGCGTTCGTTGACGTCGAAGGCCACCTCGGCGATGCGCGCGACGCCGTCGGCCGTGAACTCCAGCTGCACCCCCTCGGTCGCCAGCAGCGCGGCATACTGCTCGGTGAGGCTGGCATCGGGCTCCGTGAGGATGCGCACGAAATCATCGACACCAAGGGCATCCAGCTCCACCCGGATCGGCAGCCGGCCCTGCAGTTCGGGGATCAGGTCCGACGGCTTGGCCAGATGGAAGGCACCCGAGGCGATGAACAGGATGTGGTCGGTCTTCACCATGCCGTGCTTGGTCGACACCGTGCTGCCCTCGACCAGCGGCAGGAGATCGCGCTGTACGCCCTCGCGGGAGACGTCGGCGCCGTGGGTCTCGGAGCGCTGGGTGACCTTGTCGATCTCGTCGAGGAAGACGATGCCGTTCTGCTCGACCATCTGCAGGGCGCGCAGCTTCAGGTCGTCCTCGTTGACCAGCTTGGCGGCCTCCTCGTCGGTGAGCAGCTTCATGGCCTCGCGTACGCGCAGTTTGCGGCGTTTGGTGCGGCCGCCGCCGAGATTCTGGAACATACCCTGCAGCTGGCTGGTCATCTCTTCCATGCCGGGCGGTGCCATGATCTCCACGCCGATCGGCGCGGCCGAGACCTCGACCTCGATCTCGCGTTCGTCGAGGCGGCCCTCACGCAGCAGCTTGCGCAGCTTCTGCCGGGTCTCGGAGCGGTCGGGTTCAGCGGGCGCCGCGTCGGTGAAGCCGATGGGGTGCGGTTGCGGCAGCAGCGCATCCAGGACGCGCTCCTCGGCGGCATCCTCGGCACGGTGACGAACCTTGTCCATCTCCTGTTCGCGGGTCATCTTGATGGCGCTGTCGGCCAGGTCGCGGACGATGGACTCGACGTCGCGGCCGACATAGCCGACCTCGGTGAATTTGGTCGCCTCGACCTTGATGAACGGCGCGTTGGCGAGCTTCGCCAGCCGCCGGGCGATCTCGGTCTTGCCCACGCCGGTCGGCCCGATCATCAGGATGTTCTTGGGCGTGATCTCGTTGCGCAGGTCTTCGCCCACCTGCATGCGCCGCCAGCGGTTGCGCAGCGCAATGGCCACGGCGCGCTTGGCGGCCGTCTGCCCGATGATGTGCTTGTCGAGTTCCTGGACGATCTCGCGGGGGGTCATTTCGCTCATGGGTGTCGGGGGTCGGGGGTTGGGGGTTGGGATTCGGGATTCGGGATTCGGGATTCGGAGATCGGGGATCGGGATTCAGGATGGGGAGGTGTTACCGAATCCCGAATCCCGATCCCCGAATCCCCCGCTCAACTCAATTCCTCGATGGTCAGATTCCGGTTCGTGTAGATGCAGATGTCGGCCGCGATATTCAGACTGCGCTCGACGATGTCGCGCGCCGACAGCTCGGTGTTCTCCAGCAGGGCGCGCGCGGCCGCCTGGGCGAAGGGCCCGCCGGAGCCGATGGCGATGATGCCTTGCTCGGGCTCCACCACGTCGCCGTTGCCGGTGAGGATCAGCGAGGTGTTGCGGTCGGCCACTGCCAGCAGCGCCTCCAGGCGGCGCAGCATGCGGTCGGTACGCCAGTCCTTGGCCAGCTCCACCGCGGCGCGGGTGAGATTGCCACGGTGCTTCTCCAGCTTCGCCTCGAAGCGCTCGAACAAGGTGAAGGCGTCCGCCGTGCCGCCGGCGAAGCCCGCCAGGATCTGGTCCTGGAACAGCCGGCGCACCTTGCGCGCATTGCCCTTGAGCACAGTATTGCCGAGCGTGACCTGGCCGTCGCCACCGATGACCACGCTGTCGCCGCGGCGGACAGAGAGGATCGTCGTGCCGTCGAACTGTTCCACCGGAATCCCCCGAGTTGTGCACAAGCGCCCGATTCTACACCATCGCCGTGCGGCGTAGCAGTTGGAAATTCCAGGGATTTCCGGGGGTAGGGGGAGGGAAGGCAACGGTACCGCGAAGGACGTGACGGCGCGCGGCGGGAAACCCCGGCTACGGCCATGAAATCCCCCAACGGGTTCAGGTCGGAAGGGTTGTCTTGCGTGGCCCGGATCTTTCTTGCGGGCCTATACGCCGGCAAGGGGGTTGGAGCTACTTCGGCCGCCGCTTGGCGCGTGGGTGCGCGCGGTCGTAGACATCGGCAAGGTGTTGAAAATCCAGATGCGTATAGACCTGGGTGGTACTGATGTCGGCATGGCCGAGCAGTTCCTGCACGGCCCGCAGGTCGCCGTTGGATTCCAGCAGATGGCTGGCGAAGGAGTGTCGCAGGCGGTGTGGATGGACGCGCCCGTCGAGGCCCTGACGGCGTGCCCACAGGTCCAGGCGCTGCTGCACCGCGCGCCCCGACAGCCGGCGGCCGCGGCGGCCGACGAACAGTGCCGCCGCGTCGCGCCCCGGCGGTACGAACTCGTTGCGGACGCCGAGCCAGCGCGTCAGGGCCTCCCGTGCACGCCGCCCCACCGGCAGCACCCGGGTCTTGCGACCCTTGCCGGTGACCGTCACCAGGCCGCCGGCAAGATCCAGGTCCGACCGGTCCAGGTCGGTGAGTTCGGTCAGGCGCAGGCCGGAGGAGTACAGCAGCTCCATGCAGGCCAGGTCACGCACGGCCAGCACATCCGGCGTCGGCAGATCCAGCAGGCGCGCCATCTGGTCCACATCCAGCACCGCCGGCAGCTTGCGTTCGGTTTTGGGCGCGCGGACATCGTGGGCCGGGTTGTGGCCTGTGCGGCCCTCGCGCAGCAGGTAGTTGAATAACCCCCGCGCGGCCGACAGCCGCCGCTGGATGCTCCGGCCCGACAGGCCCTGGCGGTGGCAGGCCGCGGCATAGGCCCGCAGGTCGTGCGCGCCGAGTGCGGCCCAGTCGGTGTGCCCCTGGCGGTCGCAGAAGGCCACCAGTTGCTGCAGGTCGCGCGCATAGGCCGCGTGGGTGTGCGCCGCCAGCCGCCGCTCCTGGCACAGATGCTTCAGGTAGTGGTCGAGGTCTTCAAGGGCGGTGGGATGCATGATCTGAAAACGTTCGGCGCCGTCGTGTTGCGGTCTTTGGCTTTCAAGCGCCCGGGTTGAATCATACCGGTGGCGCGGAATCCAGGTAGGGGGTCAGCGCGCAGGCCACCAGTTCGCCCAGGCAGCGCAGAAACAGGGTATCCATGGCCGGATGGAAGCGGTGTTCGTCGTGACTGCCGATGGCCAGCATGCCGATCTCGGCCTCGGCCCCCAGGGGCAGCAGCGCGACTGAGGCGACGGCCTCGGCCTGTGTGCCGAACAGGAAGCTCAGCTGCTCCGGCTTGAACTCGCCGCACAGCGGCCGCACGGCCCGGAAGAAGGGTGCAAAGGTGGCCAGCGTCGGATCGCTCGCATCCAGTGGCAGGGTGCCGGTATCGGTCTGGAAATCTGCGGGCAGGCGCGCCAGACGCAAAGCCACGACGTCGGCCTTGAAGTCGTCGCGCAGGTGGCCGTGTAGGCGCTCGATCACGTCACCGAGGCTGGCGGCGCGCATCAGTGCCAGTGTCAGCCGGTGCAGGTTGCGGTGCAGGTTGTCGTTGTCACGGCCCACCTGCACCAGTTCCATGAGCTTGCGCTTGTATTGCTGGTTCTGGTCGCGCAGGACGCCCACCTGACGTTCGATCAGGGAAACCGCCGGTGCGGCCGCGTGCGGGATGCGCAGGCCGGCGAGCAGCGCGGGGTGTTCGTTGAAGAACTCCAGGTGCGTGCGCAGATACTGCTCCACCTGTTCGGCCGAGACCTCGCTCGCAGCGGGCTCGGAATCCAAGGGTCGCTGTGTATTCATAATTCGATCTGGCCTTCGAAGACGCGGGTCGCCGGGCCGGTCATGTAGACGGGATCGCCGCGGCCGGCCCAGCTTATCACAAGATCACCGCCCGTCAGGCTCACCCGCACCTCGGGGCCGAGGAGGCCCTGTACCTGGCCGCTCACCGCCGCCGCGCAGGCACCGCTGCCGCAGGCCGCGGTCTCGCCGACGCCGCGTTCGAACACCCGCAGGCGGATATGGTCGGGCGCGAGCACCTGCATGAAGCCGACGTTGACACGTTCCGGAAAACGGGCATGGCGCTCGATGCGCGGTCCGAGCGTTGCTACGGGTGCCGTGGCGACATCCGCGACCGACAGCACCGCATGCGGATTGCCCACGGACACGGCGCCAATCCTGATCTCCCGGCCGTCGACCTCCAGCGCATAGTGCGGGGCCTGGGTGGCGGCCTCGAAGGGGATCTCCGCCGGGGCCAGCCGGGGCACGCCCATGCCCACCCGCACCTGGCCGTCATCCAGCAACTCCAGCTCCAGGTGGCCGCTGGCGGTTTCAACGGGGATGCGTCTCTTGGTCGTCAGCCCCGCCTCGACGACGAAGCGCGCGAGGCAGCGCGCGCCGTTGCCGCATTGTCCCACCTCGCCCCCGTCGGCGTTGAAGATGCGGTAGCGGAAATCCGCATCCGTACTCTGCGGGTGCTCCACCAGGAGGATCTGGTCGCAGCCCACGCCGTACCGGCGGTCGGCCAGCCGGCGTACCTGTTCGGGGGTAAGCGCGACCTGTTGACGTACGGCGTCGATGACCACGAAGTCATTGCCTAGGCCGTGCATCTTGGTGAACGTGAGGCGCATAGCCGCAGTCTGCCTCAAGGGCGCCGGACGGCAAAGTGGGTGGTGAGCAATGCCTGCATGTCTCAGGTCTTGTGGAAGGCGATGTAATCACGGCAGATGCAGCGGTCCATGACCACCTCGATGCCCGCGGCCTGCGCCCGCAACGCCTCGGCCTCGTTGATGACACCGTCCTGCAGCCACAGGCACGCCAGCCCGAGTTCGATGCAGGCGTCGACGATGGGTGCGATCTCTTTTGGATTGCGGAACACGTTCACGATATCGACGGGTCCGGGCAGCGCATACAGATCCGGATAGGCCTGTTCACCCAGTACGCGGTCGATCGCCGGCCGTACCGGGACGATGCGGTAGCCGAAGCCCTGCAGCGCCTGGGCGACCTCGAAGCTCGGCCGGTTCGGCCGCGGCGACAGGCCGACGACGGCGATGGTCCTGGTCGCCTCGAGCAGGGCACGGATACGATCACTGGATGGGTTGTGGAATGGTGGCATCGGGCTGAATCAGGCAAAGCTCATTGTAACCACTGAAATATACGGAATGTACTGATCCCCGGGTATTCCTGGAGTGGCTGTTCGTCATCGTCCGGACGCGGCAGGTGGCTGTGGTTTTCAGAAGCCATCATCCCGGCGACGTGTCCTCCGGCAGGCGCATCACCTGCAGGGTGTCGGCCTCACCCTGCGATGCGTCCGAGGTGGACAACACGACAACGGGATCGCCGGGCTGCGCCAGCCGCTGTGCGCGCAGCCAGTCGCCGGCCAGGCCGAGGCACGACTGCGGTTCAAGGCCCGTCACCGCCAGCAGGGGCGATGTACCCCAGACCATCGCCAGGCGACGGCACATATCCTCGGAGTCGGCCACCACCACCAGCGGCGCCTTGGGTCGGAAGCGGGGAATCTCCAGCGCGGTTGCCATGTCACTGACCGGGGCGATGATGGCCTTGGCGTCGAGACGCGCGGCCAGCTGGCACGCGACCAGGCTCATGGGGTTTCCCGCCGAACCCGACGCGTGCAGTCGATCGGCTGCTAACTGTGCGGCATATTCGGTTTCTGTGGCTGTCAGCACCCGCTGCAGGATTTCGACAGCGGCTACCGGGAACCGCCCGATGGCAGTCTCGGCGGACAGCATCACACCGTCCGTTCCGTCGAGCATGGCATTGGCGACATCCGTCACTTCCGCCCGTGTCGGCTGTTCCTGCATGACCATGGATTCGAGCATCTGGGTGGCGGTGATCACCGGGCGTGCCCGGGCGTTGGCCGTCGCGATGATGCGTTTCTGAACCAGGGGGATCTCCGCCAGATCGGTCTCGACCCCCAGATCCCCGCGGGCCACCATCACGCCATCGGCTGTCTCCACAATCGCGTCGAGTTCCGCCAGGGCCTGGCGTTTTTCGATCTTGGCCATCAGCAGGGGCTGTCGGCCGGGTGGGAGCAGTGCCCGGACGCGGATCAGGTCATCGGCGGACTGGACAAACGATACGCCCAGCCAGTCCGCCTGTTGCGCCAGCGCAAAGCCCAGGTGCCGGCGGTCGTCGTCCGTCGGGACGAGCGCGGCGAGCCTGGAGTCGGGCACGTTGATGCCCGAGCCCGAGGTGACCGTCCCACTGACGATCACCTGGCAGGCGACCCAGTCGGTACCGACGGTCTTCACCTCGAGCTTGATCGCACCGTCGGCGAGATAGACCGACTCGCCCACGCGCAGTGCCTGCAGCAACTGCGGCTGCCGCACCGGCAGTGCGTCGGGGAGATCGGCCTCGAGCGCCAGCACCACGTCCGTGCCCAGACGCAGTTCGCGGGCGCCGTCGGGCAGATCCCCCAACCGGAACTTCGGTCCCGGCAGGTCCACCAGGACCGCTACGAACTGCCCCATCTGCCGCGCCAGGTGGCGCACCTGCTGAATCCGGCGGGCGTGTTCAGCGTGGTCGCCGTGCGACATATTGAAGCGGGCGACGTCCATCCCGGCGCCGATCAGGCGCTCCAACACGCCCGCCCGATCAGTCGCCGGGCCCAGCGTGCAGACGATTTTTGTCCGATGCCATGGGGGTCGGGGCATCTCAAGCTCCGTGTGTGGGGTGACCGGGGCCGGCGTGTCCCCGGCCGACGCCGCGGTTGCGCCTTCACTCCCGTGGCCACAAGGCTTTTTGGATGAGCGGACAGCGTAGCACAGGGTGTCCGCCCCGGTCGGGGCTGTGCCCGGCGCTGGCGTCGCGGGGATGCGTGCCGCTCCGCCGTCCTTCCAGGGGTTTATTCGGGGCGTTGCCCGGACACGAGCAGATGCCGGTCGCTGAGCGCCTGCACCTGCAGCCAGTCGAGTCCGGCGACACGCAGTTGCGCCTCGATCTCTTCCGTGCGGTAGGCCGCCAGCAGGGAGTTGTGGAAATCCGTGCGTAGCAGCGCGGGTTCGCCGTCGGCATAGCGCTCCACCAACTCGACCGCACGCGCGCGGCTGTCCGGCCGGCGCAGGTCCATGACGAACACCGGCGCGCCTGGGGCGGCATGCTGCAGGATCGCTTGCCACAACGCCTGCGGGGCATCGAGATGATGCAGCAGGCTGTTGGAGAGCACGGCGTCATAGCGTTCACGCGGCAGCACCGCGCCGGGGAGATAGCCTCGGTGCAGCTGCACGCGGTCGGTGAGTCGTGCCGCGTGCAGGTCGTCGCGGCCGATGGCGAGCATGGCCGCGGCGCCGTCGACACCATGCACGTGAATCGCGGGAAAGGCCTGCGCGAAGCGCCGGCAGATGTCGCCGGGGCCGCAGCCGAGATCCAGCACGCAGCCACGGCCCGGCCAGTCCGGAAAGCGCTGGCGGAACTGCACAATGAACTCATTGTGGGGCTGCTCGAAATCCGCGCGCGCATAGGCAAACGCCTGCGCGGGATCGTCCATCAACTCGGGTTCGGGGATGCGGTCCATCTCGCGGGACACTGTACGCTCGGTGTGGTGAACCGCCAAGACGCGAAGGACGCCAAGATGTTTTGAACCGCCAAGACGCCAAGGAAACCAAAATATTGGGAACCGCCAAGGCGCCAAGACGCCAAGAAAAGCTGTCTTGGGGTTTGTGCTGGATAACGCGTTGCTGCAGCAAGCGCCACCAAGCGTGGGCGATTCGCACACAGCAAATACGCTCAATAATTCTTGGCGCCTTGGCGGTTCAAAACATCTTGGCGTCCTTCGCGTTTTGGCGGTTCAACACGTCGGCCTCAAGGCAGCAAATGCTCGCCGCGCCACAGGTCGTCCAGTGTCTCGCGCTCGCGCACGGTGTGGGCCTGGTTGCCGTCGACCATCACTTCGGCGGCGCGTGGGCGGGAGTTGTAGTTCGAACTCATGGAGAAGCCATAGGCGCCGGCGGAGCGCACCGCGAGCAGGTCGTCGGGTGCCAGTGCGAGCGCACGGTCCTTGCCGAGAAAATCGCCCGTCTCACACACCGGGCCGACCAGGTCGTAGGTGCGCGGCGCCCGGTTGGTGCGCGGCCGCAGCGGGACGATTGCGTGCCAGGCGTCGTACAGCGCGGGCCGCAGCAGATCGTTCATGGCCGCATCGATGATGGCGAAATCCTTGTGGCCGGTGTGCTTCAGGTACTCGACCCGGGTGAGCAGTACGCCGGCATTGCCGACGATGGCGCGACCGGGCTCGAGCAGGATCTCCACATCCCGGTCACCGATGGCCGCCAGGATGGGCGCCAGATAGTCGCGTGGCGTGGGCGGCTGCTCATCGCGGTAGCGGATGCCGAGCCCGCCGCCGAGGTCGAGGTGCCGGACGGCGATACCACGTCCGGTCAGGCGGTCCAGCAGCGCGAGTACCCGCACTACGGCATCGACGAAGGGCGTGACCTGGGTGAGTTGCGAGCCGATATGGCAATCGACGCCGATTACGTCGAGGTGCGGCAAGCCGACGGCGCGCACATAGACCGCCTCGGCGTGGGTGATGTCGATGCCGAACTTGTTCTCCTTCAGGCCCGTGGAGATGTAGGGGTGGGTGCCGGCGTCGACGTCGGGGTTCACGCGCAGTGACACCGGTGCGCGCACCCCGAGTTCGCCGGCTACCGCGTTCAGCCGCTCCAGTTCGGGCTCGGACTCGACATTGAAGCAGCGGATGCCGACCTCGAGCGCCCGCCGCATCTCCACGGTACCTTTGCCGACGCCGGAGAACACGATCTTCCCCGGGTCGCCGCCGGCCTTGAGCACGCGCTCCAGTTCGCCGCCCGAGACGATGTCGAAGCCCGAGCCCAGACGCGCGAACAGATTCAGGACGGCCAGATTGGAGTTGGCCTTGACAGCGTAGCAGATGAGGTGCGGGCGCCCGGCCAGCGCGTCGTCGAAGGCGTGCCAGTGGCGCTCCAGCGTCGCGCGTGAATAGACATAGGTCGGGGTGCCGAAGCGCGCTGCGAGGTCCTCGAGCGGGACATCTTCAGCAAACAGTTGGCCGTCACGGTAGTCGAAATCATCCATCGGGGTCGCCGGGGCAGGGTGGTGCGCCGAGTGTATGGCGCGTTGCAGCGGCCGTTCAGTCCGCCTGCCGGTCCTCGCTGTGGTCGGGCAGATACAGATCACCCTTCTGGCCGCAGCCGGCGCTCGCGAGCACGGCGGCCGCGAGCAGGCCAAGCAGGAGCAGCAGGGTCGGTCGGAGGCGGGACATGGAAGCGCATCGTCGGGCTGCGGGTTGCGCGCGACAGTAGCGCAAAGCGCGGCCCGTGGCAAAGCCGTGGGTGCCGGCTGGCCGCGGGTCCGGGTACTCCGGTAGGATGCCCGGCATGCCCCATGAACTATTGGAATCCCTGATCATCGAACCGCCGACCGCGGCCACGGCCAGCGTCATCTGGCTGCACGGGCTGGGCGCGGACGGCCACGACTTCGAGCCCCTGGTGCCCGAGCTGGGGCAGCTCGAGCGCGGCGTGCGCTTCGTGCTGCCCCACGCGCCCCACCGGCCGGTCACGATCAATGCCGGCCATGTGATGCGCGCCTGGTATGACATCCGCGGCACGGACATCGCCGCGGACACCGACGCGGCCGGTATCCGCGCCTCCAGCGCGGCCGTCGGCGAACTCATCGCCACCGAGGTCGCGCGGGGCGTGCCGCCCGAGCGCATCGTCCTGGCCGGCTTCTCACAGGGCGGTGCCGTGGCCCTGCAGGCCGGCTTGACCGGCGCGTTGCCGCTCGCCGGTATCCTGGCGCTGTCGACGTATGTGCCGCTACCGGGCGCGCTCGCCACCGATCTGACCGGGGCCGGCCGCGGTATCCCCATTTTCATGGCGCACGGCCACGACGATCCGGTGGTGCCCTTTGCCCTGGGCGCGGCCAGCCGCGACCACCTCGTCGCGCTGGGCTGCCGCGTGGCGTTCCACGCCTATCGCATGCCGCACACACTGTGCGCGGAGGAGCTTACCGATATCCGTGCATGGCTCGACGGGCGACTCCCAGGGCGCTGAAGGGAGCGGATGTGCTGGCTGTTTTTTGATATACATCAACGACATTTTGCGTGCCGGTTCCCATGCTGGGCGCACTTCCAACGGTCATGACGACTGCGCCATGAAACACGTGATGCGACGCCTGCTGCTGATCGCGCTGTGTCTGCTTGCGGGCACGGCCGGCGCCGCGCCGGCCGAACCCAACGGTGCCCTCCTGTACGCCCGCAACTGCGCCGCCTGTCACGGTGAGTCCGGCCATGGCGGCGTGGGTATTCCGCTCGCCTTGCCGGCCTTTCTGGCCAGCGTCGATGATGCCTATCTGGAGCATACTATCCGCCTGGGGCGGCCGGGCCGCGTCATGCCCGCGTTCAACCGCCTGAGCGATACCGAGATCGCCGCCATCGTCCGGCACGTGCGCGGCTGGCAGCACGGCGCGACGCCGGCACGCTTCTCCACCGCACCCGTCGCCGGCGATCCGACACATGGCGCCGCGCTGTTCGCGCAGCACTGCGCCGTCTGCCATGGCGACCACGGCCAGGGCGGCCACGGCACCGGCGTGACCTTTTCGCGGCCACGTGACCTGCCGATCATCGCACCCGCGCTGAACAACACCGGTTTCCTGCAGGCGGCCACCGACGCGATGATCAAGGCGACGCTCATGCACGGGCGTGCCGGCACACCCATGGTGTCCTTCATCGAACAGGGCCTCTCAGAACAGGACATCGACGATCTCGTCAGCTATGTGCGCAGTCTCGAAGCGACCGCGACACCGGCACCGGCCGAACCGGAGCCGGCCATGCTGATGATGGAGTCGCCCTATGGGCTGGAGGAGACGGTCGAGGCGGTGAAGCGCGCCGCGGTGGGCAAGAATTTCCGCCTGATCCGCGACCAGTATCTCGAGGACGGACTCTTTCCGGAGGATGAGGTCAACACCCGGCAGGTGATGGTGTACTTCTGCAACTTCCAGTTTCTCTATGATGCCCTGGCGCTGGACCCACGGATCGGCCTGTTTCTGCCCTGCCGCGTCACCGTGGTGGAACAGGACGGCAAGGTCCTGGTCATGAGCGTCAATCCGAAACGACTCGGCCATCTGTTCAACAACGCCGAGCTCGACCGGGCCTGTGATGAGATGTCCCGGCTCTACACCGATATCCTCGAGGAGGCGACGCTATGATGCGCGCGCGGTGCCTGCTGGCGGGGCTGCTGCTGTGGGTCGTGGCGGCCGCCGCCGTGGCCGACGACATGCTGATGGTGCGCTCTTCCGAGGCCTTCGCGGAGACCATGCTGCTGCTGCAGGAAGCGATCAGCGCGCAGGGCTACACGCTGTCGCGGGTCCAGCGCGTCGACATCGGCCTGACGGAATTCGGCTACGAGACCGATAAGTACCGGGTGGTGTTCTTCGGCAAGCCGGAGGAGATCCGCTCCCTCAGCGCCCGGTATCCAGAATTGATCCCCCATCTGCCGCTGCAGATCGCCATCTTCGCCGAGGCGGAGGAGACATTGCTGGCCACGGCCAACCCGACCTATCTGAGCGAGGCCTATGGCGATCCTGAGCTGACCGCGCTGTTCCTCCGCTGGGAGCAGGATCTGCGCGCCATTCTGGAGCGGGTACGCCGCAAAAAATAGACGCATCGGGATGGGGCCCGCACGGGCCCGCAGGATCTTCTTTACAGACCGGCCAAAGCCTGGTTCAGTCGCGCCTCGATGCGTTTCTTGTAATTGAGGAAATGCACCATCTGCAATGCCTGGCCGTTGTCGGCGCCGAGCAGGCCACGGGCCAGATCGATATCGGTGATATAGATGGGGTACAGCTGCCCGCTCGCACGCTGACTGAGGACATAGCCCGCCACCACCTCGAACAGCCGGTCGCCATGCTCCAGGGTGGAGAACTCCTGATCGTTGCAGTACATGGTGAATACCGTGCGGTTCTCATCCAGCAGATCGCCGATGACCTGTACCCCGAAGTAATTGCGTGACTGGCGGAAGTGGTTGATGTCCTGGCCTTCCAGCCGCGGCGTTTCACCCGCACGCTGCACGATCTGGTAATACTCGATGTCATCGCCCTCCCCGTTACCACCGGTATTCTGATCGAGAAAGCCACGGCGATGTCGCACCTTCTCCAGAAAACGCTGGAACTGGGTCAGCAGTGTGAGGTTGTCATGGAAGGCGACCTGTTGATGGAATAGCGAGCCTTTTTCGTCGATCACATAGACTGTTGCCTGCTCGCCGTGCACCTGATAGAAGAGCTGCACGCGGCCGGGGCGATTGGCCGCAAAGATTTGCGGCAGCGGAGTCTCGGTCAGGGTCTGCCCGTCCAGTCGAATGGTGCTGAACTGTTCCTGCGGTGCCCCCAGATGGTTGAGCAACGCCGTCAGATTGCCGAACTGCTGATAGCGGGGTACGTCGTTTTCCGGCTGTAACACGAAATAGTCGTGGCCGACCTGAAGGATGTAGCGGCCGTGGCGGCCGTCCGCACCGTCGTGAAACCAATCGATGATGTTGCGGAACACCTCCTCGACCCGGTGGGCGATGGGCGCACCGCGCGTCGACGAAAAACTGAAGCAGGCCATGGGTGCAGGTTTGTGACCCGCCGCCAGTGGCGCCCAGGCCAGGTAGTCGCACAGGCAGTCCAGCAATGCTGTCTCGCCGGCATAGCGGACGGTGAGTACCTCCCGCCAGGACGTCACCGCGATCTGTTCGAAGGTCAGCGCCAGGTTTTCCCAGCGGCCACCGTAGCTCAGTGCGTCGGTGCGGTTGCTGACCAGTTGCATGCCCTCACGGGTGAGGGTCGCCATCGGGTCGATACCGAGGTTGATGAACAGGGCCGCCTGCCGCACCCGTGCCGGGCGTGCCAGCTCGTCCATCTCCGCTTCGGCCAGCGTGCCGTTCGGATAGAGCTGTTGGAGGCAATCGGTCACCGAGCGCAGCTCCCAGGTGCTGATGTCGCAGTCATCGGGGTGCAGGCTGATCATGCTGGCGAAGGGGTGTAACAGGCGGTTGAAGTGGCACCAGGCGAGCACCTCGATGAGGCTGTGTCCGCGCTTCAACGGCCGTTGCCCCTGGGTGTCGTCGCTGCGCACATCGCCACGGAACAGGGTCCACCCGGACTCGCTGTCGCGCACCCGGTGCAGCGACAGCCGCTCTTCCGTGAGATCGTCGGAGATGCCGGGGTTGATGATCTCGACCTTACCGGCCTTGCGCTCGAAGGCGGCATACAGGCGGCGGCCGAGCAGGTGCAGGTCGGCCGGATCGATGGCGATACCAGCGCCGCGCCGGCGGGCGAAATCCGATAGGGCGCGATAGCTCTGGGTGAGCACCTCGACCAGCGCCTGGCGTTCCTCCAAAACACGATGGATCTTCCAGGTGCGGCGGGAATCGAGCATCAGCAGCTGTGCCCCCGACCAGTTCCAGGCCGTCACCAGCTCGCGCATGACCTCGCGGCGCCAGGTGACGTTGCCGCGTCGATCGGGTCGACTCATGGGTTCGTTGACCTTGAAATAGAGGCAGCGACGCGCCAGCTCGAGGCGTTCGACCTCGTGGCGGCGCAGCAGATACTCCTCGACGCGGGCGCTCATCTGCACATACGGGTCGAGTTCATCCAGCTGGGTGTCACCCTGCCACACGGCAGATTTGTAGCGCAGGCTCAGGAGTTCGGTGGCCGGATACTCGTCCGCATAGGCCTCCATCAGCAGAATCTTCAACACCGATTTATAGGGTGACGATACTGCCTTGTAGAGCTGCCACAGTGCAGCCCCGAAGAACTCGCCAGCCGGCATGTGCGCGATGCAGCCGAAATCGACCGTCTCCTGCGGGCCGATGAAGCGCTTGTGCTTCAGGTCGTGTACGTACTGGGCATATACCGGCTCGTACTGCGGCGGCACCAGCCACCAGACCGGATAGCGACCGGCGACCAGCAGGCCGGTGCGATAGAACTCGTCGAGTAACAGGTGATGCTGCGCGCTGCCACTGCTTTGCTGTGACAGCGTCTCCATCTCGCCACGCCGGAAGGCCGCGTCGTTCATGATGAAGAAATGTGCCTCCAGGCCCAGCGAGCCCGCCCAGGAGACGATGCATTCGGCCTTGTGGGCGAGCGCCTGCCGCTCCTCGTCTGACATATCGGGGCGGATGCACACCCAGATATCGAAGTCGCTGGTGTCGGAGTACGCGATGGTGCCGCTGGACCCCATCAGGTAGAGCGCCTGGATGTCGAAACGCCGCTGGGCACGGCGCTGATAGGTGAAACTCTTGAACAGGCGCCGTGCGGCCTCGATGCAGCGATTGCCGGGCGTGTACTCGGCGACCCCCGCAGGCGTCTTGCTGGACAGGTAACCGGGCAGCACGGGGTGGTTGATGTGGAACAGCAGCGGCAGCAACTCGAAGAAAATCTTCTGGCGATCACGCAGACTCTGGTAGACGCGCTTGAGGCGATCGTTGTTGATTGCCATGAAGCGGCGCTTGATGGTGCGCAGCTCCATGCCGTCGATGTTCAGGGCCTGGTCGTCGAGCGGCGTTATTCCGGGCGCATCGGCCGGCCTCGTTCCGGGGGGTGTGGGCATGGCCCGCCTACAGCGCGACGGCCGTGCCGCCGCGCGTGCTGCGCGCCTGCTCGAGTGCCGTGTGCGCCCGGCGCAGCAGCGTGGCGGCGTCGTCCGTCTTCTGTAATTCGACGACGCCGTAGGCCGCCCAGGTCGAGTCCTTACCCTCGAATTCATGGCTCAGGCGCGCACTGAGCTTTTCGGTGAGCCGGAGGGCGTCGGTCTGGCGGGTCTCGGGCAGGGCGATGATGAACTCGTGGCTGTCACTGATGCCGATGATGTCCGCCCAGCGCAGTTCATCCCGGAGTACCTTGCTCACCTGCACCAGGAAGGCGGGCTCGGCCCGCTCTCCGTAAGCATCCATCATGAGCAGGGCCAGCGGGCTGTTGTAACGGCGGCTGCGTGACACCTGAGGTTCCAGCGCGACCATGAGCCCACGCGGGTTGAGGATGCCGGTCGTGTGGTCGTGCAGGGCCTGGGCGTCCAGCACGGTCCGCAGCCGCTCGCGGTCGAAGATGTCGCGCAGCAGCCGGGCACGGACCGCCGCCGCGCCGGACGGCAGCGGCAGATCGATGGGTGCGAAATGGTGCGTCTGCTGGTTGTCGTCCCGGAACGTGAGTGCGTCACTCCCGGTCACCAGGTCACGCAGCGGACCGGCGGGCAGCTCCCCGGCCCTGTGGGTGAGCAGTCGCAACGCCTGGCTCGCGAGCAGGGTGCGTGCGGCCGGGTTGAGTGCCACGATACGGTCGGCGGCATCGAACAACAGGATGGGGTCGGGGCAGCCGTCGATCAGAGCAACGGCCTGCTCCAGGACGAGATATTCCTTCATGGATGCTCCAGGTGCGAATGGGAGTGGGGCTAGCGTCCCGTCCTATAGCGACTGCGGGGGGGCGCGGCTTGAGGCCCCGAGAAATGCGGGAATAGTTGATTTAGTGGAATTTTCCACTGTGGGGGGCGTCAGGAATCCGACGTCTCTTCGGGGTCACCGAGGGAATATTCGCGGGCCCGTCTGGCTTCACCGCGTACGCGCTCGGCGGGGTAGCGCCGCTCGTTCAACTCGATCTTGTCGTTGGCCGCGGCGAGCAAGTCGATGCCGAGCTTGTCGGCGATGCGTACCAGATAGATCAGGATGTCGGCCAACTCCAGCCGCACCTCGGCGAGCTTATCCTCGGGGAGTTCGCGGCTTGCCGCCTGGGTCAGCCACTGGAAATGCTCGACCAGCTCGGCGGCCTCCGCGATCAGGGCCATGGACAGGTTCTTGGGCGAATGGAACTGATCCCAGTCGCGGCGTGCCGCGAAATCTGCGAGGCGCTGGCGGAGACCCTCCAGGCTGTCACCATGGGTCGGCACGATCATTGCTTTTACTTCGCTCCACTGTCTCTGGAAGAGGTTGCGAGCCGACATGCCGCGACGTCCGCCGCCCCGTCTCGCCGGGCGGCCGGCGCGATGGGGGATGGACCCGGCAGCACAGCGAATCGATGCCCGCAGGTCAACATAGCATAATCGCCCTTCTCGGCCTCGGTCTGAGTCTGGCGGCGGGCCCATCGATGTCGGCGGAGGTCCGCGGCGTGGTGACCCTGCAGCAGGCCACCGCGTTCGGCAGCCAGGCCGAGCCACTGCGATTTCCCGTCAGTGTCGCGCTCTTTCCACTGGAAGGCCAACGTCTGCCGTTACAGCCGCCGGCACGGCACGACGTGCTGCTGCAGGGGAATACGCTCTGGCCGCCCTACCTCGTGCTCCACCGCGGCGACCGGTTGCGCTTCCACAGCGACGATGGTCTCTACCACGAACTCTTTTCCCATACACCCCACCCTCGCCAGGGCAAGTCGTCCCTGGAGGTGCGGCTGGGGCCGGCCACCGTGGGCCGGGAGGCGAGCCTGAGCATGGACGAGGCGGCCGATTGGCATTGGTTTTGCCGCATCCACACCCACAGCTATGCGCGGGTGGATGTGGTGGACACGCCGCTGATACGGATGGTGCACCCTGGCGAGCTGTTTGAATTCAGTGGACTACCGTCGGGAAAATGGCGGCTTCGGATTGCGGCCCCGGGTGCGGAGACCCGCTACCTGGAGGTCCAGGCGCTCACCGCCCCACCGCCGCTGGAGGTCCACATCGCGGTCAAGGGTTTCGCACCCGGGGCCGGCGCGCTGCAGCCTCTGCCAAGCGTCGAACAGTTGTATCCGAGCCAGCCCGGGACCTGACGCCATGAACATCAGCCAGAAGAACACGCTGTTCGTCGTCATGCTGGTGGTCCTGGTGCTCGCCGGCGTCAGCCTGTCCGGCTACCTGCTGATCCGCGACCATGTCGAGGCCGAGGTCGATCGCGATCTGACGCGTGCGCAGCGGGTGTTCGTCGAGGCGCAGAAGCACGCCTTCGACCGGCTGGTGATGGCCACCCGCGGCGTCAGCCGGGAGCCGGC
>Ga0172382_10006191_pt1 | contig 17505 bp, 12 predicted proteins | sample Leawel138RmetaG_FD_122245 | JGI IMG/M metagenome (GOLD analysis project Ga0172382, IMG submission 122245) | Leachate microbial communities from a municipal landfill in Southern Ontario, Canada - Leachate well 138R metaG | ecosystem: Engineered > Solid waste > Landfill > Unclassified | place...
CTAGGGCCTGTGGACAATCAACCTCCTCTCGCTACACTCGCCCATTTCCGCCCTCTAAAACCCATATTTTTTTTAAGTACGCCCGGTACTAGTCAAAAAATCTGTCTTCCAGAGGACAAAAATGTTCTTCGCGTAGCTCGGAAGGCTGAATGTCCACAGGCCCTAGTTGCGTGGGGCAACCCGAAACTTGATCTGAAACACACTCCAATAGCCGGACTCTTTGGACTCGTCCGCGATCGACAGGCAGCACTCCACCAATCCGGTGGACCCTTTTGACCAGCCTGAATGGTCGCCGTCGGAACGGTCGGTGGGGTTGATGGTGCTGAGAGTCTCTTTTTCGCCCTCGCGGCGGACAAAGCTAAGGCGCAATCCGCCCTGTTCCTCCTCGGGCTTTACCCCTACCGTGATTCTCTCGGTGGGTGCCTTGGGTGCGATGGTCCCCACCCCGGGGAGCATGACTCCCTTGATCATAACCTTCTTGGAGGCGTTTGGCTGATCCGGTGGATGGGTGGAGGGTGTAGGGTCAAGATTCATTTCAGGAACAGGGAGTTCCCAGCGCACTGCATCGCCAACGAAGGCTCCCGTTGGCAGGGTAGTATAGTGAACCCAGGTTTTCCATTTGGCCACCCCATACTGAGTGACTTCAAAGGTGGCCGGGTTGGCATCCTGGAGGGGGCTGGCCATGGAAAATCCACGCCCGTAGCTGGCAACCTTGATGCTGGCCAGATGAGTCAATCTCAGATCATCCTGGAGGCGCCGAAAGAGTTCATCGGCATCCTGTCTTATCAGGTACGAGGAGCGGGCAGAGCGTTCGGCGGTTCTGGCAAACCAGAACACCCGCAGGAGGGCAGCCAGCACCACCAGTGCCATCACTCCAGCCACCAGGATCTCTACGAGGGTATATCCACCATCCCGCTTCACGGCTTTCTTACGACCTTAAGATCGGCACTGAGGGTCTTCGATTGGGCCGAAGTCCCGGGGCCGGTCGGCTGCTGCCAGCGGACCTGCAAGGTCACCACATCGCTCGACGGCGAGGCCTCCGAGTCGTTTTGATGGCCGAGAAAGCTTCCGTTGCCGCCCTTCGCGCTGGCCCCGACTTCGACTTCGAACTCGGTTTGAACCGACCGACCTTCCACCACCTCTTCAAAAACCACCTTTCCTGAACGCCAGTTGTTCGGCACCGGGGCACCGAACGGGTGGTCCAAAACCTCTTCGACCAGACTCTCCATGACAACCGCGGCCAGGAGTTCTTCTCGAGTTTGAGCCGATTGCCGTAAATTCATAGAAAAAGAGCTGGTGATCACTAGAATCCCGATGGAAAGAACGGCTATGGTCACGATGATCTCGATGATAGTGAATGCAGACCCTCGCCTCATGGAGCTCTCCATCCTTCAGCCAGCCGCCGAGGGAGAGTGAAACTCAAATCGCCCGCCAGGGCACCCTCCGGGTCTTCCAGTGCCAGTGATTGCAGCAGGACGGTGTCGAAGGTTTTGGGCTTGTAGAATGAGCCCCTATCGAAGTAGGGGTAGTGCAGCAGGTTTTCGACTCGCACGTCTCCTCCGGCCGAGACCACACACCCGATCGTGTACTTGCTCGTAATGACGATATCTTGCCGGCTCACGAATAGCCCCGTCGCCATGAGAGCACCGTCTTCAGTCCCGATGCTCATCCGCCCCCCCGAGACCACGCAGACCCCGGGCAGTTCCCGGAGTATCGCGCTCTGGGGATTGGCGGCGTCCAGGGAGTCGAAGGCCTGGTTCTTGACCAGCACGAGCATACCGAAAAGCGACTTCACAGCGGTTCCTGGCAAGCCCTTGGCCTTCTCCTTGAGAATCTGCATCACGGCATCCCGGACGGTCTTCACCTCCTCCTCCGGGTCCTCCGGGGGGTCCCCGCAATACACGGGCTCAAACGGTATGAACTCTTCAGAAATGATTTCCAGGATGCGCTCGAAAACATCCTCCACGATGGATTTGGCGAGTTCCGGAAGCACCGTGGTCAGAAAATTGCCGGCGACGCCCTTGAAATCTTCCCAGAAGAGTTTCCCCCACTGAATGTTGGCGACGGCACTGGAAACCCGGTCCGGGTGGACCTTTAAAGAAACCGGAGAAACCCCGCGCCCAAAAATAACCCAGAAAGGGGAATGGGTGACGAAATTCTCTCCTATGGCAAAGTTGAGTTCGGCGGAGTAGAGGAGAGAAACGTACTTAAAAACCTCCGTCATACAATTGGGATAGGGTAAGGGAATGGGCCAGGGCCCACCTAGTCCGAAGAACTCCTCCAGCCAGGGGATAAACTCCAGAGTCGTGGCGTAGTCGGCAAACCAGCAGGTGCGGGTCTGCCAGGGTCCGACCATGGGGAGCTTAGCGATCTGAGGAGCGATCCTCTCGGTCAAAGGGTCGAAGAATTCGCTAAAAAAGCCGTGCAGGGCGGGCCTTTCCTTGGAGAGCCTCTCCACCAGAACCCCGAATTCAACGCCCGCTGCCGTGCCGTAGTAGAGGGTGAGTGAACCCCCAACCGAAATCAGTCGGCTCAGCCCGGTGTTAGGGCCGTAATCACTGAGCAGAAGAACAGAGCCTTCTTCAACGGTTCCACCCTCGACTCTGAGGTTTCCCTGAACGATCAGACTGGACCCCTCTTCCATGATGATTCGGCCATTCGGGAATACCGCTGTCGCCTTCCGGTCGCTGGACGGTGCTCCACCAAAATCGCTCCAGTCGTCAGGTGGCGTGACGGTAAGATTTCCATCGATGACCATCACCGCACCCGGGTGGAGGTAGACATCGCCCTCCACGGTGATGTTTTGCTTGCTCAATTTGAGAGTGCGCCCCCGAGGCACCGTGATGGTACCGACGATGCCGATCCGGTCGTTCTCCCACTCCCAGCCTGGCCCGATGTCCCCCAGATGGACAACCCTGGTCTCCACTTCCTCAAACGGATTGCTCCCGGAAAGGATATCAAAGACGACCTCAAAGAGTTCTCCGATAACAAAGAGATAGGCCCATCCCCGGGTGCGGCGGCCGGCTTCTTCGGCGGCGGTCTCAGGTGGGGTGCTACCGGAGAGATTGGAAGCCAGGTTCCCCTTGCTTTTGTCGAGCTTGTGGTTGAGCTTTTTTACCTTGCTCTCCAGTTCCGAAACTCGATTCTGGGCGTCCTGGAGCTGAAACTCAAGCTCTTCGACCTTCTTGTCCGGCTTGGACTTTTTGAGTTCAGCGTCTAAGTCCGCTTGAATCTCCTTGACTTTGTCCCGAGCTTCCTTAAGCTTTTGAGTCGTTTCCTTGAGTTCTTCCGAGGTCTTCTTGTCGTCTGCCGAGCTCCCACCGGAAAAGTCGGGTGGGTAAGGGTGCCATAGATAAAAAACATCCAGCAGGATGTCGTCTTGCATGCCGGGGATAGGAATGAACGGCACCTTGCAGGCCTGCCCCACGGAAAGAACGGACGCCAGTCTGCTGAAATCTCCCTTGAGGATAGCCAGCAAGGTCTGCGAATCGAACAATCCGGTGTCGAAGAACGTGGTCTTATCCAGCGCTCCCACGGAAACCGCTGCTCCCATGTTTTGGAGGCCCTGAAAATAAGCATCATCGACCAGGACGGGGGGAGGACGAAAACTCAGAGCGAGGGCACCGTTGGAGTTGGTCGAGCCGTCGTTTTCCGGAAGTGAGACGTCGCCGCTGAGACAGATGGCTTGTCCGTTGGTGTATCTGGTCTTCACCTCGATGCTGTCCCGCGCCAACAAGTCGACCGGTCTTCCACTGGAGACGGCATTCGTTTCTTCATCGCTGGATGCTCCATAAACCTGGTTGGCAAAGGAACTGACTGAACCCGCCTGGATGGAGCCTTGAGGGGCATAGATCCCGTAAGGAAAAAGGTGAGAGGTCGAGTGGACCGAGCTGCCGTGATCTTTTTCCGAGGATTCTAGCGCCAGAAATGTATGCCCGGGTGCGACCAGGGCACCCGACCGCTGCTTTTGACTAACCGTTTCGTCGAAGGAAAAAAGCGGCAGTTTGGAGGTCTTGAGGACAGAGTTGAAAGTCGACCACCCGTGGGGCATCGGTGCGTTCAAGCTGTCTTTGTTACTCCAGTGTACCTTGAGCTCAAGTTCGGTGGATGGGAGTTTGAATGCAAAATCATTCTCTAGATCAAAAGAGCCTGAAACGGGCACGTTCCGAGACAGAGCGTCGAGCTCCTCGGCCAGTAGATTTTCGGTGGCCAGCAACTGAGCCAGCCGGGACGATTCTTCCAAGGCCGCCTGGGAGGCTCGCTGCTGCAGCACAAATAGGCCGGCTTCTAAAAGCACCAGAACAAAGAGGAAAGCCAGAGCCAGCGGAAGGATAAAGCCGCTGCGACATCTGGCCGCTCTCATCGGAGAAATTTGCGGGGAAAGGATTCCGCCATCCGGAGATGATTCGGTTCGAAAAATGGCTTTCCTCGGTAGCTCCAAGTCTATTTCGCAGGCAGGGCTTCCGGAGTTCAAGATTAAGGCTAAAGCGTGAAAGCTGCTCATCATTTAATAGCGATGGTATTACTTTTTTCTATGCTGGGTTGTACCAGGACGGTAGAGAAACCGTCTCCCACAGTGTCGAAGCGTCCTGAACCTCCTACCCCCACGCCGGTGGCCACCTGGGTTTATCAACTCCAGTCCATCGATCTCGGCAAGATCGCCCAGAGCCCCGGAGCGCTGGTGGTGATCGATCCCAGTCGAAACGGGGATGGAGACTCCGCGGGGTTCTGGGATCGAGAGGAGATCGAGAAACTGAGAGGGTCCGGAAAGCTCGTGCTGGCGTACCTCTCTATTGGTGAGGCTGAAAACTACCGGGACTATTGGAAAGAAGAGTGGGATGGCAACCCCCCTGAGTTTTTAGGCGGCCCGAACCCTGATTGGCCAGACAATTTTCCCGTCAAGTACTGGAATAAAGAATGGCAGGAGGTCATGCTGGCCCGGGTCGACCGGATCAAGAAGGCGGGGTTTGACGGCGTCTTCCTGGACAAGGTGGATGCTTTCGAGGACTGGGAAGAATTGGGCCAGTCCGTGGAGCTCAAGAAAGAGATGGCAAAGTTCATATCTCAAATCAAAGTCCGCGGCAACTTTCAGGTCTATCTGCAGAACGGCTGGGCTGTCTGGCAAGAGCCGGAACTCGCTGAATCCGTGGATGGGGTGGCCATTGAAGAGTTTTCCCTGGGCTGGGAGGGCGCCGACGGGGCCGCGACCCCGACCGAGATCAAAAAAGAGATGCAACAGGCACTGGAGACGGCAAATCAACAAGGATGGGCTCTCCTGGTGGTAGACTACCCCAGCCCCGATAGCCCTCCATCGGTAAAAGAGTCGGCCCTGGAAGAAGCCAGAAGAGTGGGAGCTGTACCGTTATTGGCCCCCAGAGATCTTGATGGTTAGGACGCTCTAAGCCAAAGTCTCCGGCTCCGGTCTGGCCATCTCTTCGGCTAGATGTTTCTCAAAGGTCACCCCGAAACGCACCAGATAGCTCTCAGAGATGTCGTTCAGCGACTCCGAGAGCTTTCGAGTGATCCCCTTTAGATTCTCTTCTTGCTCGCTTTCGAGTTGGTCCACGGTCTGAGCGATGGTGTCTTCGTTGGAAGCGGTTTCTCGAGAGAATCGCCCCGCCAAATCCAGCATGGTCCCTTTGGCCCCTGAGAAAGCTTGTTTCACGGCCAACTCCAGCGGCTTGACTCCGTGGCTGGTGCAGGCCTCGCGGATGGCGCGCCGCACCTTGTGACAGGACTCAATCTCGCCTCCCGGTACCCACAGTTTTCTTCGCAAGGTCAATTCAAACAACCAGGCTTGAGCCAGAGCCGTGGTGGCCTGATCCACCGAACGCTTGATCTCCAGGAAATAAAGGATCTTCCGGAGCAGCTTCTTGAGGGGATAGATCAGCGCGGATCCCAGGCAGCCCAGGGCGCAGCATCCACCGTTCTTCTCCTGCGTCAGATGCTTCTGCTCCTCTTTGCTCAGGACCAGACCTTCCTTGGCGGCGATGTCTCTGAACAGGCGTTTTTCCAAGTATTCCTTAGCAACATCATCTAAAAACGGCACAGGGATCAGGGCGGAGGCTCCGATCATCACCACCGGCGCCAGCAGGTGATGGTCTCTGACCACCTGATAAAGGAGTTCGGTTTCTTCGGAGGTTGCTTCCTTTTCTTTCATGGCATCACCGAGATCAACAGCGCAAAGGTCGTGGCATTCCAAAAAGCATGAACCAGAATACTCGCCCACAGGGATCCTGACCTGCGATAAACCCAACCAAACACCATTCCTAGAGCAAAAAGAGCGGGCAGGCCGGGTGCGTCGCCATGGATGAGCGCGAACAACCCTGATGACAGGAGCAGCGCCGGGGTGTCGCCCCACTCTTTCTGTAATCCGCCGTAAAGCCAACCGCGAAAGACGATCTCTTCGAAAAAAGGACCGATAAACACCACCAGAAGGCCCAATAGCGCGATCTTCCAACTCGGTGCGTCGACGAACAGTCGGAGAACCGGGTTCTCCGATTGGGGAGAGTGACCGGATAAGGCTGAACTCGTGAGATTCACGGCCAGCACGATGAGTACCGCTGCGAAGTAACCCTTACCCAACCAGGAGGCGGAAAATTTGCCGAAAAAAGAAGCGTCTCGGTTCAGGCCGCCCTGATAAAGTAAAGCGACCAGAAGTCCGTAGAGCAAGAGCTGGCTCACCATCACCAGGGCGAAGCGATCGATCGAATCGGCCACCAATCCGATCAGGCTACCCAGGCCAAAAAAACCCAGCACGTCCCACAAAAAGAAAATTCCCAGTATCCCTAACGAAGACAGGGTAGTGGGCCGGGGCGGACCGGACTCTTCAGTTCTGGGTCCCAAAAAAGAGAGCAACGCTAGCAGGACCAAGCTCCCCAGCAAGAGGCCCGTGATGGCAAATCGTTGCTGCCCTTCAGCGGCCAATTGCTGAAGCTCGCTCCTGACCGGAGGGTCCGTCTCTTCCAACTCTCTGGCCATCAATTCGTAGACCCGAGTGAGCTGTGAAGTGTCCGAGGGAAGCTCTCCCGAAATGACCGATTGGGCCTGGGGGTTCTCCTCCACCTCGCCGGCCAGACTCAACAGCTTCTCTCTCAACTCCGGCGACAGATCGGAGGCGTACCGGCCCACCACCGCCAGGCGCTCGGCGACCTGAATGATCTCAGGCGCGTCTCCGCCGCCACCCGTGTGCTGAAAGCGGATGAGAAGGCTCACGCAGAAACAGGCAAACAGCCAGGCCACGGCCACTTGCAAGAATCGTTGTCTAGAAGTCGTTTTTACCAAGGATTATCGGTCGTTATCGAAATCCGGCCAGGTCGTCGTTGGAGAAGGTTCGTTGTCTATCGAACACCCCCCCCATCTCCCAGGAGACAGCATCCACTCTCTCGGCGAACTGATCATCGCCCAGAAGACGTTGAGCGGCTTCGCGCAGCTCCGGAGGCAAGCCCGCATTCTGGCCTGAGGCGATCGCTCTCAGGTCGTCCTCATTGAACTTGCCATCCTGGCCTCCTCCAGAATTGGCCGTGTCCAACAGGCTGTTGTGGTAATTCAAAATACTGGCCGCCCGCTGATCGGTCATGGGCCCTTCATTGGAGTAGCCGGGGCGAGTCTCGTAGCCGTCGATGAAACGGTTGAGCCCGTCCATGTCGACCCGGTCGCCCCGGGCTCCTGACGCGTCCATGGCGTTCCAGACCGCTTCATTGTTCAGGGTGTACTGAATCGCCTCGCGCAGCTCCGGAGGAGTCTCGGGATTGTCGAGCGCCGCCTGCAGGTCGCCCCGTCCGATGATACCGTCCACCGAGCCATTTCCGGCGGCCCGATCCAAGAGCCCCGCGTGTTCGCGGATCAGTCGAGCCGCGCCGACCGGACTCATCTCTCCCGGGGTTCCGGGGTCCCGCCCTTCTTGGAGCCCGTTACGGCTATCCCAGCGGGCAAAGCTGCCGTCTTCCCGGTAAACCGAGAGGTTGTCCATACCCTCCACCCGGGCGGTTCCGTCAGCCTCGGTCCAGCCCTGGCTGCGATAGATCTCGCGACCTTCGGCATCCACCACCCGCACGCGTTGGCCGTGCTCGTTGATGACCAACCGATCGTTTCCGCTGCCCATATCGATCTGGTAGTTGTCGGTTCCGCCGGACAGGTTGACCACGGCGGTGTCGTTGCCTCCGTGGGTGTTGATCCTCACCACGTCGTCATCGGGGCCCTGATGCTGACCACCGCCGTTGACCCGAACGTGGTTGGCTTCGCTGTTGCCCTCGTAAGTATACTGGTCGTTGCCGCCACCCAGATCTACATCGGCGGTGGTCTTGTTGTCGAACAGGTTCAAGGTGCCCTGGCCGGCTCGCTGGTCGATCACATCGCCTTCGTCCGAGCCCTGTGCGGTCTGCTGGGCGTCGCCGTGGCGGTCACCCTGTTGCTCCACCACCACTCCCCCACTGGTGGAGGCTGCCCGTTGTTCGTTTCCGCCATCCTGGATGATCATCCCGGACTCCACGGTGGCTTCCTGGACCGCGTGACCACCCGCGTCGGTCTCCTGAACCACCACGGAGTTTTGACCAGCATCGACCGCCTGCACGGTGTCTCCCACCAGGGTGTCGGCGTCTTGTTGAATGTTGGAGTTGTCCCCGCCACTGGCGACCTGCTGCACGTCGCCCACCACGGTGTCGGCGGTTTGATTCTCGACGTTGGAGCCACCGGCGTGGCTGGTCTGGGCCACGTCGCCCACGACGGTGTCGGCTTGCTGGGCGCCGGCCTGATGGCCCTGCTCGGTCTGGCGTTCTTGAGTCACCTCACCCAGCACGGTATCGGCGTCCTGGACCCCAGAGTTATTCCCGGTCACCGTGGTTTGAGATTGTGTGTTTCCGCCCACCACCGTGTCGGCGGTCTGGTCGCCCGAATTGTCGCCGGTGCCGCTAGCCTGGACCTGGGTATTGGTGCCCACCACGGCCACCGCACTCTGGTCGCCGGAGTTGCTACCTTGCTCGGAGGCTTGAACCTGGGTATTGGTGCCCGCTCCCACCACGGCCGTCTGGTCGCCCGAGTTGTCGCCGGTGCCGCTAGCCTGGACCTGAGTATTGGTACCGGCCCCGGCCACCGCCGTCTGGGTCCCGGAGTTGTCCCCGGTAACGGTGGTCTGAGCCTGGGTGTTGACCCCTACCGCGGTCACGGCGGTCTGGCTTCCACTGTTGTCACCGTGAACATTTTCTTGAGTCTGGGTGTTGGCACCCACCGCGGTGACCGCCACCTGGGTACCCTGGTTATCACCGGTCACGTTGGTCTGGGCCTGGGTGTTTGTTCCTGCAGCGGTGACCGCCACCTGGGTACCCTGGTTGTTGCCGTGGACGTTCTCTTGGCGCTGCTCGTTGACACCCACCACCGTGGCCGCTACCTGAGGGCCCTGGTTGTGACCGTGAACGTTGGTCTGGACTTGTTCGTTCTTGCCAGCGATGGCTACTGCCACCTGGGGCCTCTGGGTAGTCTCGTGGGTGTGGTGCTGCTCCTGGCGATTGTAAAAAGGGTTGAAGCCCAGTTGGGGCAGGCCATGGGGCGCTACCGGCGGCTGGTAATTAGGAAAGAGCGGAGGAGCACAGCCGTAGTGCGGATTGTGGAACCCCGGAGGGGCATAAGGGTAGTCCATGGGGTAGCCGTACTCAAAACCCATTTGAGCATTGTACGGACCGTAATGCTGCCCCATATTGTGGCAGCAGCATGGTGCCCCGGCTCCAAACATATTATCCAGCATCGAGCCGAACATGGACCCGATCATTCCGCCCAACAGTGCCCCTAAAAACGGAATCGGGCACATCATCTGACCCAAGATGGAGCCCACCAGGCCACCCAGCATGGCTCCCATTCCGGGCCTTCTTTGACCCAAAGGGCTATCATATTGTGGTCCGCAAGGACCCGGCTGGCAGTAGGCGGGCTGAGGGAATTGTGGGTGCTGGCAGTTATAGTGGGAATGTACGGCGAGGTTCATAGTGCTATTGTTCCCTCACCTTGACCGGAGATCTAGAGCATGCGGTGTTTGTTAACAATCATGTAACCAATTTTTAAAAAAACTTCATGAGCAAAGCCGATACAAGCTGTGCAAAAAATGTTAACAACTGGGAAAACTTCCGAAAACGGAGAGGACGACCCTTAGCTCTCTTCCTCGGGCTGTCCTTCTACTATGGCCTTGAGTTTTTCGTGTTCGGTTTCCAAAACTTCGTCGGCTTGCTGGGTCGTAGACTTGAGCTTTGCACCTCTCGCGACAAGGGCTTCGCGATCCAGTGGATTGGCGGTCACAAAATCCTGGATTTCTTCCTCGCTGGCTCCCTCATCTCGCATTTGTCCAATTTTTCTGAGTAGCTCGATCTGTTGCCCCAGGGTCTCAGACATCATCTGGTTGCTCTCTCGCTGGGCAGCGAACAGACTCTGAAGCGCCTGATAATGAGCGGAAGCTACCTCCGGCGGTTCCAACTCGGACAATTTCAAGAGCAGGCCGTCCCACACCGTGATGTATCGATCGGCAACCTCCTTAAGGCCAACCATATCTCTCTGTTCGCGAAGAGGCTGCACTTCGTCTAGAAAAGTACGCACATTGGTCCGGAGCTCCCCCATTAAGGGCTCGGTCCTCTCCAGGTAGCCCCGCACCTCTAGCTGCTGGGCCGACGCAGACAATGCCAGGAGACAAAGGAGCAGAGCCCCGCTCCCGATCTTTTTCCATAATCCGATCATCATTTCACCCCTTCCGTGGGAAAGCCCCGAGCCTCCAACAACGGCTTGATGGAGGGCTCCTTTCCTCGGAACTGCCGATAGGACTCGGCCGGTTCTCGGGTATTGCCGGCGCTCAAGACGTGTTCGATGAAGCGCTCAGCGACCTCATGATTGTAAGGATTGCCGGTTTCAGTGAAGGCTTTCCAGGCGTCCTGGTCCAGAACTTCCGCCCAAAGATAACTGTAGTAGGCGGCCGAGTAGTAGTCACCGCTAAAGATATGGGCAAACTGGGGGATCCGGTGGCGCATGACGATGGACGACGGCATACCCAGCTTCTTCAGGGTATCCTTCTCAAAGGCTCGGGGGTCGATCTCCTTTGCCCCGGCCAGGTGCAGCTCCATGTCGACCAGCGCCGAAGCCAGATACTCAACCGTAGAAAAGCCCTGGTTGAAGGTCTCGGCCTTCTTCACTTTCTCGATCAGCTCGGCCGGCATGGGCTCGCCGGACTGGTAGTGGAGCGCGAACCGGTTTAAGACCTCCGGGGTGGCCAGCCAGTGCTCATTGATCTGGGAGGGAAACTCCACAAAGTCCCGGGAAACATTGGTGCCCGCCAGGGTGGGGTAGCCCACCTTGGAAAGCAGACCGTGCAGGGCGTGGCCGAATTCATGAAACATGGTTTCGGCGTCGTCCCAGGAGATCAGCACCGGCTCCCCGGGCTTTCCTTTGATGTAGTTGGAGTTGTTGCTCACGATCGGCGTAACCACCTGATCGAAAGCTTCCTGGGTTCGGTACTCGCTCATCCAGGCTCCGGAGCGCTTACCCTCCCGAGCGTAAGGGTCGAAGTACCAGTACCCCACGTGCTTTTTGTCCCGCCCCAGCACTTCAAACACCCGAACATCCGAATGGAAGACCGGAAGCCCCTGGACCTCGGAAAAGGTTAGCCCGTACATCTCCTGAGCCACCCAGAACTGGGCCTCCAGGAGTTTGTCCAGTTGTAAATACGGCTTGAGTTCAGAGGCATCCAGGTCGTACTTCTTCTTACGGACCTTCTCGGCATAAAATCGGTAGTCCCAGGGTTCGACGGTGATCTCTTCACCCCGCTCCCGGGCCACCGCCTCCATATCGGCCACCTCTTCTTTGACTCGCTCCACCGCGGGTGCCCAGACTTTCTTCATCAGATCCATGGCGTTTTCCGGATTCTGTGCCATGGCATCCGAGAGTTGCCAGTGGGCGTGCGTGGGAAAACCGAGAAGCTTGGCCTTGCGTGCTCGCAGCTTCAGGATCTCGGAAACGATGGCGTTGTTGTCGGTCTTGCCTTCTTTGTCGCCTCGAGAGACCCACATCTCCCACACCTTGCGGCGCAGATCCCGGCGCTCGGAGTAAGTGAGAAACGGGTCGGCCGAGGAGCGGGTATTGCGAATCACCCATTGGCCGGACAGGCCGAGCTCTTCGGCTTCGGCGGCCGCGGCATCGATCAAGGTGTCCGGCAACCCGGCCAGTTGCTCCTCCGAGTCCAGCACGACTTTGTCATTCTCCTCATCAGCCAGCAGGTTCTGTCCGAAATCGGTGTAGAGGCCGGCCAGGCGGCCGTTGATCTCCTTGAGTTCTTCTTTTTGTTTCGGATCTAGCTGCGCCCCGGATTTGACGAAGCGATTATGAACGAGCCAGAGCAAACGATCCTGCTCAGGGCTCAGCTTCAGCGACTCACGAGCCTGATACAGGGTATCGATCCGGTCGAAAAGTTCTTTATTCTGAATCACCTCATCGGAGATGGCCGAAAAGCGCGGAGACCACTCCCGCTCCATGGCCTGAATCTCAGCGTTGTTCATATTGGCCGAATAGACGCTGAAGATGGTGGTGACCCGTTCAAACTCGTCACCGGCGTGCTCTAGCGCCTCGATGGTATTGGCGAAGGTCGGTGATTCGGCGTTCTGAGCGACCTTCAACACGTCTTGCCGATAGCTCGCCAACGATTGCTCCAGGGCTTTCCCCAGGCGCTCGGTGGTCACTTCGTCGAAGGGAGGCACCCCTCCGTGGGGCCCTGACCAGGGTTTGACCAGAGGGTTCTCCTCGGCCACGGCGGGTACGGAAAAGCTCATAAGGACAAACAACAGCATCAGACGCAATCCTCGTTTCAAAATGAAATCCTCACATCAGGTTTTCTTCTGGGTTAACAACTCAGCCGCCAAGTCCTTTCGCAGGGCCGAATGGCCCGGGCCAAGAACCTGCTCGCTATGAAGCAGACCAGGACGCCCACGCGGGCAGCCCCGGCCGCCCACCGGCACTGGCAGCTGGCGGTTTTTGTAGTCGGTCTGCTGGTGAATCTACCCGCCTTCTCCCAGTACCACATCGGCATCCATGATGAGGCCGTGGTCTCGCTGGGCGCCGAGCGCTTGCTAAACGGAGAATTCCCCTACCGCGATTGGGACTCCAGATTTCCCACCGGCTCCTACGTTCTGACCGCATTCTTGTTTGCGGTGATGGGAGTAGGGATGACCGCCGTCCGGGTGGGCATGCTCCTGACTACCGCAGTGGTCGGGTTGCTAGTTTTCGAGATCGGGTGCCGGCTCATGCCCCGTCCGTGGGCGTTATTGGCCTGGGCCATGCTCCTTTCCGGTGCTCTGAGTCAGGTTCCGATTTTGAGTTACCACTGGATCGCCATCGTTTTCTTTCTGTGCGGCATCCTGGCCCTGGCTCACTGGGTGGAAAAGCCCCGGCCCGGGGCTCTGGCCGCCTACGGTGTCTCCTTTTCCGGCGCCTGCTGGACCTTACAGTCAGAGGCGGCGGCGTTACTGGTGACCGGCGCGCTGGTTCTGGTGGCCGGAAGAAAGGGCCTGGACCGGCGCAGTGCGGGGTGGCTCCTGGCCGCTTTCCTCAGTAGCAGCCTGCTCCTGTGGAGCTATGTCCTGGTCACCTCAACCCCCCAGGAGGTGTGGCGAGACAATATCGCCAGTTCGGTCGGCCTGACCGTGGAGTTCAATCGGTCGCCCTACAATCTAAGCCACTTGACCGACCGCTGGTCCGGCTTTTGGGCTTCCTGGAAGAATAGCACCTTCAGCTTTCCCGTTGCCGTCTGGGCCGCCCACGCTGTGTCGTACCTTTTGGTCTGGACGATCGATTACGGCTTGTTCTTTCCCGTGCTGATACTCAGCTCAATCGCAGCCTGGAAGGAGAGACGGCGGGTTCCGGCTTTCGCGGTGGTCGTGTGCGGTCTGCTGGTGTTCACGGTGGTCTGTCGACACCGCCAGGACATGCTGTACATGAAGTATCTGACTCCACTCTGGTACCTCTGCCTGGCCTACGGGATCCGTCGATGGATGCCTCGTCCTCGCCTCTGGGTGTCCGCCTTGCTGGGGATCTACGCGACCAGCTTCCTGTTCTCGTTGTCCGATGCCCGCAACTATCGCTTCCCCATCACCACGCCCCGGGGCACCCTTTACGCAGCCCACCCTGAGCAAGCCCAGGCGCTGAACGCCCTCTATCGCAGAGTCTACGCTCTGACCCCTCCCGGTACACCCTCGGCGGCTTTCCCCTACGCCTCGGGGTTTCTCTTCCTTAGCGGTATCAAGAATGTGGTCCGGTCACCGGTCCTACCACCTCTTTTATACACCCGTCAACAAATCGAACAGGCCCGTCAGGCCATTGAAGCCGCCCAGCCCGAGTATCTCTACCATTTTCCCCTGGATCAGGACGGCATCCTCAGAGACTATCCCGGGCTCATCCCCGACGATCTGCGATCCGAGTACCTGTGGTTGCTCAGCACTCTCCTGGAGGGGTATCACCTACAGGAGAAGGTATCCGGCGGCGAGATCTACCGCCGGGGCCCGATAGCACCCACGGACGAGCCAGGAGCAGGCACAGCAAAACCCACAGAAGGCTGACCACGATTCCCACCGACAGCGACCGCGGCCAGTAGCGAAACTCCACCAGATGCCGCCCGGGAGGAAGTTCCACCCCACGATGCAAGCCGCCATTGAGACTGAGGATGGAGGCCGGTTGCCCGTCTACGCTGACCGACCAGCCTGGCCAGGGGGTGTCGTTGAGCACCAGAACCGCCGGCCTAGAGTTTTCTGCCTGGATCCGGACCGAATTGAAGGACAACTCTAGCTCCGAGACCGGCGCGAACCGATCTGCTCGATTCAGGGTCTGACCCAGGCCTGGCTGCTCCGGGTTCAGGAAGGCCGTATCGGCGAACAGCCCCGGGTCGGTCCCGGCCAATTTCAGGACCTCTTGAGTGGGCAAGACTTCGACCTTCTCTACCAAAAACGCACGGGGTAAAGCGCTCTCAGACTTATAGATCAGCCATCCATCCACCTGAGTCTCCAATCGGTAGCGGGCATCGCTCAACGGAGTCCTACGGATCAAATAACGCACGCCGAGCACATCCCACAGAGGCCCGCCGTCCCCGTCACTGACCAGGGTCATGGAGCGATCGAGGGGCGCCCCGTCCTGGATGTTCACCGCCTGGACATAGGCGGGAGCCAGGAAGTAGTCGTAGGCTGTGGCCTCGCTCAGCCCGGCCATACCGAACCGGCCGTACCAATTCAAGTCCCTCTCCCACAAAACGCGACTCTCGGGCTGCTGCGAGAGATAACTCACCACTCCGCTCGGCAGCGTGAAGGCCGCAGGCGGAGCGGTCTTCAAGTAAGGCGAGGCGAACACCACCAGATCGAACAGAACCACCAGAACCGCGATCATGCCGGTGCGGGGGCCCCGGGTTGCGATGATGAGGGTGGTCGCCGCGGCCACCCCCAACGCGAAAAGCGAACCGGTCTGGTTGTATTGTAGCAAGCCCGTCAGATTGTCGGCGTGCGGCTCGAGCAAGTAGCTCCAGGCTGCCGGAGGAGCCACCGAGTGGACCAACTTTGCCCATCCTTGCATCGACGAGCCCTGGCTATGGAGCCACAGGACCAGCAACAGCACAGGAACCCCTACGATCAGACTTACCATCACTGCTTTCCTGCGCGAAACGCGCTCTCGTTGCAGCAGTTCCCAACCCAGCGCCGCCAACCAACCCGCGAAAAAGGTCAGGATCAGCCCAAATCGGCCGGGAGCACGAAAATTCTGTAGCAGGGGGTCGACGGCCTTCCAGGCGGTATAGAGCGGGGTGTTGGCACCCAGGCTCATGACGAAACAGAACAAGGCGGCCAGCCCAGGGCCGAACCACTCCTCGCGCCGACCGAGAAAGGCCACCGCGGCCAGGCCCAGTGCGGCTACGCCCAGATAACCTTGCGCCTCCCAACTGGGCCAACTACTCCAGCACAGGATGGTACTCTTCCCCTCAAAGAAATGCGGCAGGAGGTAGGTAAAAAGAGTCTGCCAGGCGGGAGCCTCGCCGGAGAAATCGTCGGCCGAGAGCAAGCGATTGGAAGCCAAAAGAGATTGAACGCTTGGCAAAAGGCGGAACGCGAGCAGCCCCAGTGCCAGTGATCCCATCAAGAAAAAGCGATGGAAAAAGCCCAGCAGATCTCGCCTGCGTGAGGCCCAGTCCACCCTGAAGCAGCTCAAGGTCCAGGGGCAAGCATCATCCCGGCGATCCTTGAGCAGGCGAGCCCAGGGTTCGGCGAAATTTAGAGGCTGGCAGGCATATCTCGAACCGGTCAAAGAGATCGTCACCAGCAATACGGAAACTCCCAGCACAGTGAGATAGACAGGCTGATAGTGGCCCGCCAGGGCGAGCCAGCCGATAGCAGCCGCCGCCACCACGGTCCAGCCCGCTCCTCGATAGCGAAAAGCCCCTAAAACCGCCCAGAACACGCCCGGCAGATAAGCGATGGGCTCGATCCAGTCGATATGGCCGGCGTACAGGTGGCCGAAAAAGAATCCCGAGCCACCGTAGGTCAGCCCGCCGATCAAACAACTGGGGCGGCTCATCCCCAGCCAACTCAATAGAGCCGACATGAAAAAGATCGCCAGAAAAAGATGCCCGAAAATGGAGAGCTTGAGCTGGACCCCAGCATCCACAAACAGCCCCAGAGCGTGCCAAGGATAGGCCATGGTTCTCAGCCCGGTTTGGAAGGGTAAGCCGGTGCCCAGGTAAGGATACCAGAGCGGCCATTCACCACTTCTGAGCGCCTGAAAGCCTGCCTGGCGGATGGGATGGTGATTGAGAACCAGGTCCTGACCGGCTCCCCAGTAGTACTCCGTGGTCAGCAACATGGGGGCCAACAGGGCAGTGGTCAGGGCGAGCGACCACAAGCAGGTTTCCCGCAAGCTCACCAGGCGGACCTCAGGTCCCCCGGCTTGAAGCTCTGCAGCACCCGTCTGGCCAGGGCTTCTTTGTCTTCTCGAAAGCGGTAACCGTAGGAGTACTCGAGGGAGTTGATGGAGCCATCGGCTACAAAAACCTTGCGATGCACGCGACGACTCTCCCTGGTAAAGAGTATCTCGTACCAGTGCACTCCTTGGGCGGTTTTACCGTGCTCTTCGGCTACAATGCGGTCTCCGGCCGCCCCTTTGATCCCGGAAAAGTATTGCTGAGGCGCAATCTTGTAGGGGTTGTTGGTGCCGGAGACCTGGACCCGCACCGTGCCGGTTTGCCAGGTGAGCCCGGACCCATCGGCCGCCCGATTGGAAACCGCCAGACCCACCGGCAGCCTTAGCGAATAGCCGAAGCGAGAGTTGGTGTATTCGATCCACTCTTGCTGAGCGCTCACCAATCCCAGCATCATCAGGCCGACCATCAAGATTGATTTCCAGCGTTTCGTGATATATACATTTAAGAATTCTAGAATTTCTAGTGATCCTCTAATATTCTTCACCTTATCGGGTGTGCTATATTAACCCGCCATTCTCCGGACGGAAGATAATAAA
>Ga0172382_10006193_pt1 | contig 17502 bp, 10 predicted proteins | sample Leawel138RmetaG_FD_122245 | JGI IMG/M metagenome (GOLD analysis project Ga0172382, IMG submission 122245) | Leachate microbial communities from a municipal landfill in Southern Ontario, Canada - Leachate well 138R metaG | ecosystem: Engineered > Solid waste > Landfill > Unclassified | place...
AAAAAAGCCCGCTCTTATTTAGCGGGCGACAACTTTCTATAATTTAGCGCTTTAGCACATTTTTATAGCGGAGCAAGTTGCCTTTTAAATTCCCGCTTAATAGCTTATATATAGGTTACCTTTGTATATAGGTTTTGTCAAGTGAGCAAGATATTAATGTTTGCGAATTAGAGAAAAAAGGATTGTAAGGATTACGCTTATTAGGATACCGATTGTTATCGGGTAGTAGAAAACGAAGTTTTCTTTCTTGATTATTATGTCGCCCGGTAATCTACCTAAAGGGAGTTTTATCCCTTTAGAAATAAAAATAGAGCCCAATATAAAGAGAACCCCAATAACGAGTAAAACCTTTGAAATTGAATTGTTATCCATTTTTAAATTGTTTTTTCATACAGGAAAAAACATAAAGAGAATAGGGGTTTTTATTAAAAGAGTTAGCCTAACCTATTTTTATCTCCAATATATGTAATGTATTATATTCTTTATTTTGATGAAAATAAATTTTGTTTCTGCACAAAGTTTTTAATTCTTTGGTTAGCTAATTCGCAATATTTTTCATCAATATCATAGCCGACATAACTTCTGTTGGTCTTTAATGCTGCAATGCAAGTAGTTCCAGCTCCAACAAAGGGGTCAAGTACAATTTCATTTTCAAATGTATATAGTTGAATTAATCTATAGGGTAATTCAATAGGAAAAGGTGCTGGATGTCCAATTTTTGAAGCTCTTTCTGCAGAAAACCTCCAAATGCTTTTTGTGAATTCTAAAAACTCATCTTTTACAATAGTGCTTCCTCTGTTCAATGGGTTTAAACGGGTAAAAGTATCTTTACAAAATACGAGTATATATTCATGGATGTCGCGTAACACGGGGTTACTAGCTTTTAAATAAGTTCCCCATGCAGTTGATGTACTTGCACTATTTCCTTTATCCCACACAATTTCTCCCCTCATTAAAAACCCAATGTTTTGCATATCCTCTATTATATAACTATGAAGAGGTATGTAGGGTTTTCTCCCTAAGTTGGCAATATTGATGCATACTCTTCCTCCTGGAACTAAAACTCTATAAGTTTCTTTAAATACTTGTTTTAAAAAGTTTTTATATTCTGACAGAGACAAGTCCTTATCATAATCTTTGCCTACATTATAGGGGGGGGAAGTTACCATTAAATGAATACTGTTATCTGGAAGTTCTGACATAATTTCACTGCTTTTGCAAAAGATTTTGTTTATATTTTCGACGGGAATAGGTTTTTCTATATATTCAACTTTCTTTTCGCTATTGAGACCTTTATATAGGTTGCTATTATAAAACTTAGATGAGTCATGATTAATTCTACCAGAAGTCCCAAAAGAACTTGTTTTAGTCCCCTTTGATTTTTTTACAGTGCTTTTTTGTTTTTTCATAATTTATATACTTTCTTTAAGTAATTCTAAAAATTTTATAGCTTTTCTTTCATAAGTTGTCTCAGAGTTGGCTAATTCAATAAATCTACCTAACTGATTTTTTGTTTGCATACTGGCAAAAAATTCTTTCTCTTCTTGTAAAAGAGATAATGTTTGTGATTTTAATTCTTCGTAGTTATCAAATCTGTAAAACCCTTTGTGTGGAGTAGCTTTGACATTATCTTGATTTTCATCTATAGGTTTAGGGTTAATAGACCAAAATCCTTGTATAATACCATTTCTTTTCAATGAATCTACTTTTTTGTGATAGGTTTTAGTAATTGGAGTATTACCAATAACAATTATAGGTATTTTTGAAGCAGAGAAATCAGATACTCGTATATTTATGCTTTTTCCAATAGCTTTTAACATGGTATCTGACCTTAAGATGCTAGGATTGCCTGAGTGAGTTTTGTAATCACCGATACAAATGAGATTTTTATTTTCGGAAATAAACTGCCAATTCCAGACTATAGACATTTTTACTTCTATAAGTAATAGTATATTTTGTGGTTTTTGAATAATCTCTTTAGTTTTGCAGATAGCAACATCTGCTGATGATTGTCTTGTTAGACCAATTTCTTCAGATATAACTCCTTGAATAGAATAACCTCCAACAGCATCAGATATATAATTGAATAAATCAGTTGTCCATTTTTCAGTGTAAGCTCCTATCAACGCATTTCTACTTTGCAAAGTGCTTTTTTTTTGCTTATAATTTTTGGGCCAATATGCTACGTATTGTTTGTTGTTAGTAATATAAAAGAGTTGTTCTGGAGTTGCAAATTCGAGAGATTTAGTAAAAAAATTTTCTTCAAAATCTTTATTCCACAGTTTTTCCATAATTTTTTAATCCTTTTGACATTATCTTATCAAATGTTGAACATATAAGCAAGTTTTTATGCTTTTATCCTTGCCTTGCCGCCGTTTTATGGCGTTGCGAGGAGCGTTTTATTCCATAGTTTTCATAGGAATTGCGACGCTAAGAGGCCCCTCCTACGCCAAGGTATACCTGCCGAAGCTTGTATTTTAGCGTAGGTTGGCTTCGGCGAGATTGCCACGCTAAGAGGCACTCGCAAAGACGGAATGGGGGGCAGAAGGTAAGATGGGGGAAATAAAATTTGGTAATTTGTAAAATGTGTGATAAAGTCACAATATAATCTAATTTAATTAACAATTTAAAGTGGACCTTATTTTTTTTGTATAATGTAGGCAAATATGTTGTAAAAGATTTATTGGAGTATATTTGAATAAATATGGAGAGGTTCTACAAACAATAGAGGAATATGGATAAAAAAACTTCTGATATAATAAAAATAACTTTTCTTGGAACAGCAAGCGGAGTTGCCCCTACTAAAGGTTATAGGCATACTTCTTTTGCTTTTGAGGTTGACAAGAGAGTTTTTTTCTTTGATGCTGGCGAAAGTTGTTCATACACTGCCCACACAATGGGGTTAGATTTACTCAAAACTGAAGCAGTTTTTATAAGCCATGTTCATATAGACCATTTAGGTGGACTTATAAACCTTTTATGGACAATAAGAAAACTTTATTGGGTACATAGGGAGAATCCATTAAAAAGAAGACTCCTTGAAGGTAAAACTATAGAAGTTTTTCTTCCAAAAGTAGATATGGAGGTATGGGAGGCAATTCGAGTGGTTCTGAGGGAGGGAGGCAGGGGAGATAATGTTGTTTTTAATTTTAAAGGTAGACCAGTACAAGATGGAATAATCTTTAATAAAGATAATTTCAAAGTTATAGCTCTTCACAATCTCCATATAAACAAACCTGAAGAAGAAAACGTGTGGAGGTCTTTTTCATACAGGGTAGAATATTTCAACAAAATAATTGTTTATTCAGGGGATATCAGACATATTTCAGAGTTGTTTCCTCTTCTTGAGGGAGATGCACGAGCCGACCTTCTTCTAATGGAATCAGGGCACCATAAAGTGGCAGATGTTTGTAACCAACTTGTATTGCTTGATATAAAACCAAAAAAGTTGGGTTTTGTTCACCACGGTAGAGCCGTCCTTGGCAACTTTGAAGGAGAGTTAGCAATAGCAAAAGAAATTTGGGGCGATTCAGTGTTTTTTGCAAAAGACGGTATGTCTATAGAAGTGTAAGAATTACAATATTACCCTACCCTACTCTATTTTTTGACTTGAGTTTAAATAATACTTCGCTATATTCTTTTTCTGTTACCCCTATCTTTTCAAGAAATTTTTTGTGTAGTTCAAACTCACCTACTTTAATGATAGCATGAGAATCGCTTCCGAGAGATATTTTTACTCCTTCTGCAAGGCATATTTCAAAAAAATCAGGGTCAGGCCAGTTTCCACAATGAAAATTAAGTTCTGCAGAAACATTGTAAGATTTTAACATATCAACAAGAGGTTTATAAAGGTGAACGGGCATCTTGCTATCGTTGTGGCAGAATATTCTAAAAGGATGGGCTAAAACAGTGACTCCTCTTTTGCATAAGGTTTCATTAGCTACCATAAAATGGTGTTCTGCTTTTTGGGTTGTGTAGGTGGTAAATTCTCCTGGTTTATATAATAGATGTATACCTCCAACAAGTAAATCAGTTTTTGCCCTGTCTTCAGGCATTATATTTAAGTTGCCCGACCTGTCAGCGTCTACTTCAAACCCTATTTTTATAAAAGAAGAATGTTTTTTTAAAGACGAAAAGTATTCAGATATTCTTGAAGAAAAGTTAGATGGAACCATAAACGAGGGGTTATTTAAAGATTCCCAACAATGTTTTCTATCAAAATAGATGTGTCCAGCGTGTTCTGTAAAAGAAATATATTCTAACCCTTTCTCTTTTGCTTTTACAACTGCTGTGTCTATAGTAATGTCGGTAGCGCAATAAGCAAATTCTGTATGGCAATGGTTGTCGGCAATTTTGTATATATTTTTCATAATTAAGTTTGTAAGTTGGTTAGCGATGTTATTAAATAATGATTCTACCATCAGAGTCAGTTTTTGTCAAAAAAAGGCGGTAAGGGGTTAAAAAAGAGTAATGCAGTAATTTGTTTCGGAATAAAAATTTGACACTAATAAAAAGTGGTGGTTCAATAACAGCATTGTTAAATAAACCTATTAATTTTGTCCAAATAGATGGAGATATTTAAACCTAAAAGGATATCAAAATGAAATATGAACTTCTTGACTTCCGAAGTGATGTTAAAACCCTTCCAACCGATGAAATGTTTGATGCTATCAGAAAGGCAGAGATGGGAGATTCTAAGACTGGAGAAGATCCTACCGTAAAAAAACTTGAAGATATGGTAGCAGAAATGTTTGGCAAAGAAGATGCCCTTCTGCTTATAAGCGGAACTATGGCAAACCTTACTGCGATGATGGCACATATCCCTCCAGGTAGTTCTTACGTTGTTGATACCGAAGCACACGTATATTATTATGAAAACTCTCATTCTGCTGTTGCTGGTACCAAACCTATTACTTTCAGAAGTTGTAAAGGACTAATAGAACCTGAGGAAGTTGATACTGTTATTGAAGATTCTGGGAAGAAACCTGGTCTTTTGTGGTTAGAAAACACTCATAACCGTGGAGGTGGACGAGTAATTCCTTTAGAGATGAACCAAAAATTTTTTCAACTGGCTAAAAACCGAAATATGAAAATACATATTGATGGCGCACGTATATTCAATGCTTCTGTTGCTTCTAATACACCTGTTTCTGAATTTGGTGCATATACTGATTCAATAATGTTTTGCCTTTCAAAAAGTTTGTGTTGCCCGCTTGGTTCGGTTCTTTGCGGAGACGCTGATTTTATACAAAAGGCACGTGTGTTTATGGGAAGGTTTGGAGGGGGGATGCGTCAAGCTGGGGTTATAGCTGCACCCGGTATAGTTGCCCTAACAAGTATGATAGAAAGGTTGAAAGAAGACCATATTTTAGCGCGCAAACTGGCAGAAAAAATTAAAGCAATACCCGGTTTGTCGGTAGATATGGAAACTGTTGAAACAAATATGGTAGCAGTTGATTTTGATAAATCGTTACATAGTCTTGAAGATTGGAAGAATACATTCGCAGGATATGGAGTTCTTGTTAGTTCTTATTCTCCTTCGAAAATACGTATGGTAATACACCGTCACCACAACTTAGAAATAATAGAAGAGGCGGCACGTAGAATGAAAGTTGCTTCTGAAAAATACTACTAACAATTTACACACAAGGGTCTCCAAAAATCTTAAATAATAAGCTAGTGGAAATTAAAGTCTCTTTTTTTACTAATATTGGTTTTATGATTTTTTAATTCTGTATATCTTTTAATCAAATCTTTTCAGTGTCATCAAACCTGCAGTTTCCTGCCCAAGGACCTGTAGCATCTTTCATATCAACCGTTATTCCGTCCAGTCTAAGGTTCTTTAGGTAACGTCCGTAAAGTGCATAAGGTACCCTTTCTTTTGCACCGCCCTTTGCATAGTCAAGGTTGTCGGGAATATCCCCTTCTGGGTAAGGTGTTCGGTCAAAATGTCCTTTTATCCTAAGGTGAACATCTCTTATGGAAAGATAGTCAATTGGTTTGGTTGCTTTACCGTAAAATATGGATGCACCGTTGCCAGTTGCCTGTAACTGGTGAATTGAAACCCTACCTATGCTAGCTTTGGGAGAAGTGTTGCTGCCGCATACCGCATAAACAGGAGTTGTTGAATTGTTTATAGTAACTTGGGATATATTGACATTTTCTATAAGGGTTCCTTCTACGATATCAACTCTTTTTATAACGCATGAATCAAGGCCTATCCCCCGGTAACTTTCTATTGAAAGGTTATTTAGGTTTACGTTTATTATTGGATTATCACCTTCAACTCCAAGCCGGACCCCAGTCGTCATGCTTTTTAGGTTACAGTTGCTTGCTATTATATTTTCGCATGGCATACCATTACGTGAAAAATTTGGAGGGTTTGAAATACTCCCACTTTTTATGGCAATACAGTCGTCTGCGGTATCTATACAACATCCATATATAATAACGTCCTTACAGCAATCTATATCTATACCATCCCCGTTGGGAGTTGACGGATGATTCCTAATGGTAAGACCCTCAATCCTTACTCTCTTGCAGTTATAAGGGGATATAGAATACGTTGTTGCGTTAAGAATATGTACTCCCTCCACAAGTATGTCTTTGCAATCATAAAAAGCTATTGTATGCCATGGTCTGCTATCTATAATACTAAACCTTTTTAATCTTGTGTCTGTCCGTCGTTCCCCAAAGAATACAGAACTGTTACCGTCTATTGTTCCTTGTCCAGTAATTGAAATCCTTTCAGAATTTTTTGCTGATAACAGATGTGCCGCAACAATATTTTTAGGGAATCCAGCAGGAATTCTTTCAACGTATTCAGAAATAAGATTAGGATGGTAATCTTGTATATTTGGACTTCCTAGGAGAGTTGCTCCACGTGTTAGATGAAGGTCTACATCACTTTTAAGCATAAGGGAACCAGAAAGGTAAACCCCTGGAGGGATAAGAACTCTTCCTCCTCCCTTCAAATGACAGGTGTTGATTGCTTCTTGTATAATCTCAGTATTTGAGGTTTTACCGTCTCCTACGGCCCCGCATTTACGAACGTTCCATACCCCTGACTCTGAAATTATTTTCTTATTACTTTCCATTTTTCTCTCCTTACCTTTCATCACATTCTGCTAAATTTACTGGTCTGCAAGTTTTTGTAACTTGTCTTGCTTTTACCTATCTCTACACTACGAAGAGAGTAGTAGTTTAGAGGTTAATTTTCAAGTTAAGCTTTAATTGCACTTTATCATATACCTACAAATTGTCAAATTTAATACAATTGCACTCATTGCTATTTGCCAAGCATTAAGAAAACCTTTGATACAGAGTGTAAAGGGAGAATGACGGTTGCGATATACTGAGAAATCTCTTATAAAAAGCGTTTCAGATAAGTTTTTTGTAAGACAGAATGGAAATAAAAGCAAGATTGGGTTTCAATTCGCATTTGACATAAAGGATATACCTATGTAAAATGTGAGTTGCGTCGGATTTGCAGTAAAAAACTTTTCAAAGTTACTTAAATGCTCCATTACTCAATTATCTAAAAATAGTTACAATACCAACCAACAGGAGGAAAAAATGAAGATTAAAAATAATTTGATATTGCTTCTTTTGGTTTTAGGGGCAGTTATCTCTACATCTTTTGTTCATTCTTCTGATTGGCCTATGTGGGGGAAGGATGCTGGAAGAACTTTTTCTTCTGATGCCAATATAAATGAAAATCTTGAATTGAGGTGGACAAGAGAACTCGGTGAACCAAGCCGTGCTTGGCCTTTCCAGTTGGAAGAATTTGAAAAACTTGCTTTTGATGTCTCTTATGAACCTATTGCTTCTGACGGGAAAGTTTTTATATCTTCAATGAGAGCAGACAAGGTTACTGCTTACTCTGCTAAAAATGGAGAAGAATTGTGGCGTTACTATGTTGACGGTCCTGTTCGGCTTGCTCCTGTATATGAGAATGGAAAATTATACTTTATATCTGATGATGGTTACCTATACTGTTTAAACTCTAACACAGGGAAACTTTTATGGAAGTTTAAAGGGTTCTTTGCTGAAAAAAGGAATGTTCTTGGAAACAATCGGTTGGTAAGTATTTGGGCGGCGCGTGGAGGTCCTGTTTTGAGTGACGGCGTAGTCTATTTTGCTTCAGGTGTGTTCCCTTTTGAAGGGGTTTTTGTGCACGCTGTAGATGCTAAAACAGGTAAATCTATCTGGACCAATAGCACAAGTGGTTCTCTGTGGAGTCATCATCAACACGCAGGCGCTTGGGCTTTTGGAGGGATTTCTCCGCAGGGGTATCTTGCTGTCTCTGGAGATAAATTAATTGTTTCTGGTGGTAGGACAGTCCCAGCTGTATATGATAGATATACAGGCGAACTACTCTATTATCAGCAGAGCAATATTGTGGTTGGTCTTGGTGTAGGTGGATACAAGGTTTCTACATGGAAAGGATGGTTTGCTAACCATGATAGTCTATATTCTATTGATGACGGCGCAAAGTTTGGTGTGGTCCCTATTTCTGTTGTATCAGACGATAGTATTATCGGTGTTAATAGAGGATGCTTAATTGCTCATAAATCTGAATTAAAAAGAAAAGATATAGAGGTTAAAGACCGACTTGGTGTAGGGGCTATAAGGGTGCAATATGAATTAAAAAAACTGTGGGAAGATACCAATATTAGCGGAATAAAACAACTCTTTTTAAAGTCTGGCTCGTTTGTGGCTGTTTCTTTGAGTGATAACGAGGCAGGGTTGGTTAAACTTGCTTCTAACGGTAGCCCTGAGAGTATAGTCTGGCGATACAAAATTGAAGGAGTTATATGGAGTATGATTGCTTCAGAAGGACGGCTTTTTATTGTAAACGAAGACGGTAAAATATACTGTTTCGCAAAAAAAACTGGTGAAGATGTTAGTCACCATAAAGAAGAAAAGGAATCTTACAAACAAAATGAAGAGCATATAAAAATATCATCTCAAATAATTTCTCAAACAGGCGTAACAGACGGATACGCTCTTTTCTGGGGTTTAGGTGACGGAGAAGTAATAAAAACTTTGTTAGATAAAACATCTCTTCATATTGTTGCAGTTGAACAGAACAAAAAACAGGTTGACCTTTTGAGACGCCGTTTTGATGATTTAGGGTATTATGGGAAGAGGGTGTCTGTGATAAATGCCGACCCTACTCAATTCTCTTTCCCTGCTTATATGGCTGACTTGATTGTTCTGTTGGATAGAAAATATAATCAAAAAGATATTCAAAAGGCGTTCAACTCTTTAAGACCTTACGGTGGGAAAATTTATGTTAATAACGTTGTTAATAATTTATCAGAGATGTACAAAAAAGCCGATTTAGAGAACGGGAAGTTGTATCTACAAAAAGATTTCGCAATAATTTCACGAGAAGGTCCTCTTAAAGGTGCTGGTAAATGGACACACCAGTATGCGGATGCGTCTAACAGAGTTTATTCTGACGATGAGTTGGTGAAAGCACCTCTCGGGGTGTTATGGTATGGTAGCACTTCTAATGCTGATACTCTTCCAAGACACCATAATGGACCTGTTCCTCAAGTTGTAGGAGGGAGGTTGTTTATTTTGGGTATAGATATTTTGTGTGCAAGATGTGTTTATACAGGCAGACAACTATGGGTAAAAGAGATACCAGGAGTAGGACACCCGTTTACAACGCTTGAACTTGAAAAACGGTTCAATAGAGGCATGCAAGTTAATATGACAGATGCTCCAGGAGCAAATTTTCTCGGTAGCCCTTACGTTTCCTTAGAAGATGGAATATATATTAAGGATAAAGATAAAATTCTTCTTCTTGAACCATCAACCGGGAAGACAAAAAAAGAGTTTCATCTACCTTATATAAAAGAACTTAAAAGACCAGAATGGGGCTATATAATGGTTTGGAAAGATATTCTTATAGCTACAATTGACCCTCAATATTTTGATGAAGAACTTCCAGGGAAGGCAGAAAACTGGAATGCTACCTCTAGCACTTTGCTTGTCGCAATGGATAGACATTCTGGAAAAATACTTTGGGTTAGGCAAGCAAAGAAAATAGGGTTTAGGCATAACGCTATTGTGGCAGGTAACGGTAAGTTATATGCTATAGATGGTTTGTCTGAAGGGCTTCTTGAGAGACTCCAAAGAAGAGGTCTTACTGCTGACACAGAATCTTCTATTATGGCTTTAGATATTATGACAGGTAAACAGATTTGGGAACGAGAAGGTGATGTTTTTGGAACCTGGTTAAGTTATTATGAAGATAAAGATATTCTAATTCAAGGCGGTAGACCGGGGCAGTTAAAATGTCTTATAGATGAACCTGGGAACAGAATAATAGCGCACCGTGGAACCACTGGTGAGATAATATGGGATAAGAGGTTCAATTATGGAGGACCAATTAGTTTACATAATAGTATGATTATCCCTGGTAGACCGGGTCAAAATGTTCTTGAGCCAGATACAGGGGCTCTGTTTCAGATTAAAAATTCTATAACTGGTGACGGGTATAACTGGACTTATTTTAGAGCCTATGGATGTGGAACAATGCATTCAAGTAAATACCTTATAGCGTTTCGTTCAGGTACTGCTGGATTTAACGACCTGTTGAACTTTGGTGGGACAGGCAATTTTGGAGGCTTTAAAGCTGGTTGTACAAATAATCTTGTACCAGCCGATGGAGTTCTCAATGCGCCTGAATATACAAGGTCTTGTGTATGCGCTTATCAACTTCAAACATCTTTGGCGTTAGTACATCACCCAGAACTTGAAACTTGGACATACGACCGTCGTCTTACGATAGGTAAAAAAAGAGTAGAATCTTTAGGAATCAACTTTGGAGCTCCGGGTAGCAGAAAAGAAAAGAATGTCTTTTGGTTAGAGTATCCTAAAATTCATCCTGATGGACCAGATTTAAAGATAGACTTAAAAGGAGACAAGATTGAGTGGTTCAGAAATCACTCCTCTTGGATAAAGAACACACAAGAAGGGCACGCATGGGTTGCTTCTTACGGAATTAAAGGGATTGAAAATATCAATATAAATCTTTCTTCGGGTGGTAAGGAGAAAACATTTTATGATCTGATATTTTATCTTACTGAACCTGAGGAGATAGGTGTTGGTAAACGTGTTTTTGATATTTATGCTCAAGGTAAAAAAGTTGTTGAAGGTTTTGATATAGTTAAAAAAGCAGGAGGAGAACGTCAACTTGTGACAGTTAAGGTTGAAAAAGTTGAAGTGGAAGATGGTTTAGGTATATCTTTTGCACCAAAAGATGGTTCTCTGCCTCCTGTTATTTCGGGTATAGAAATAGTATTGAGTTCTAACTAAACTTAGTTTAGGGAGGTGTAAAATGGTGAAACCTATTAAAAACTGTCTATATTGCGGTATTTTTTTACTGTTATGCCTTTCTTCTTTTTTATTCTCTAAAGAAGTAGAGGTTGTTGAAATAGATACAAAAATTATTAAAAAATCTATTGAAGAAACTTCTGATTCTCTCCCAACTGTTAAATTTCATCCTGCAAGTATATCTGAAATACAGATTTTAAGTGTAAAAGATTTAGTGGTCTATATTAAAAGTTTGCATACAGAAAGAGAGTTGTTGGCAGAAATTACTCTTATAGTTGATAATGAAGAGATAGAAAGAAGAGATTTGAAGTTGTTACCGGGCGTGGTATTACCTGTTATATATAAACTTAAAGATGAAATGTTATCTAAACATACAATAAAAGTGGTTTTAGATTTTAAAAAGCCAAAAGATTTACGTAATTGGGAAGAATTTGTTATGTTCAACAGGAGGGAAGAGACGATATCTTTCAATTTTGAAGATATGATTAAAATCCCTTATGCTGATTTTGAAATAAAAATCGATGGAAATGTTTCTGACTGGGAAGGAAAGGTTGGACATATCTTTTTAGGAGAAAGAAAGGATGTTTACCCTCTTAGCCAAAGAGAAAAATGGCAAGAAGATTCAAGCGGGAAAATTTATCTTGCATGGGATAAGGATTATTTTTATATTGGAGCAGTAATTGAAGATGATAAACATTTATGTACTAAATCAAGGAGAGCTGCTTTTGAAGGCGATTTTCTTAAATGTGAGTTTACTCCATATCTAATAGGAAGAAAAATAGCACCTCGAATTTTTGAGTTAGCACTTTTAAAAGATGTTGTTGATATGGATATTTACAATATTAGAAAAGGGCTTAGTTTAAAGCATCTTTTCAAAAAATGTGAATACGCACTCAAAAGAGACGAGGTAAAGAAAGAAACTACCTACGAAATAAAAGTTCCTTTTATGGATTCTTATCCTTTATATATAAAGGGTCAAGAGGGTAATATAGTCGATTTTAATATAACGGTTTTTGACAACAATGAGAAAGGAGATAAATATTGGTTACAACTAATACCTGAAGTTTCTCCTGACCCTCAATTTGATGTTTCGCCAAAATGTGTTTTATGGAAATAGAATAGTTTTAATTTGGCAATTTTTCTCTGACATTCTTCTCGTTCATTATCCACCAAGTTGCGCTTGAAGCATCCGAGTTGCTAATAGCATCCCAAAACCTGCTTTTTGTTGCTGATTCAACGTGTCCATCAAGAAAAAGAAGATTAGCCGTAGCCCCAGGGTGCCTAAAATGAACTTTGCCTACACCCGTTTCTGAATATGCAACTGCTCTGTATTGGCTTCCATGTTGGGAGGCAGTTGGATTATCCCAATAGGTGTCTGCAAGAAACCAGTAGCCAGCAGGTTTTTCAGCCATATCTGGAAAAATAAATACATAATGGCTATCATTGTTTGGCCTGTAATGCAATGTGTTTAATACTGGGGTAGTCCTAACTCCATAGGCGTGGTCGGTATTCCCTGTAAAATCGTATGGTTTCCAGGCAGGGCATACAGCCATTGATCTGAGGTTGTTTCCTTCTGATGACCAGGCATCCATCCATCTTACGGTACCAGCATGCAAGAGCAATATTCCTTCCCAATTTTGTGTATACATCATAGCCGCTATACCTATCTGTCTGAGGTTGTTCATACAAGTTGTTGCTCGAGCTCTTTGTCTTGCCTTTGAAAGTGCTGGCAGAAGCATCGCTGCAAGAATTGCTATTATAGCGATAACCACAAGAAGTTCGATGAGGGTAAAACCTCTCTTCTTTTGTAAGAAGCCAATCCTTATTTTCATTTTATTCTCCTAATTAAAAATATTTAATCAATACTCGTGGTGAAGGTCTCTTAAACTTCCTTCTCTTGTTGGTGCTGCAGATGATACACTACCGCAATTTGGGAATGCGTTAGGGTCCATTCTACTGTATGCAGAACCGGTAGAATCTCTTATGGCTGCTACCCATTTAACGTGCCCGCCAACATATAAAGCGTTTAAACCTGCCCATTTATGGTTGTCTATTCGGCCTCTTAAAACAAAATAGCTGTTTCTGTCCCAAGCAAGGGCTGGAGTTCCGCCCCAATCTGTTTTTCTGTCTGCCATAATCGCTGTATCTGGATGTGTTTGAAGGTTTAAACCGTAGGCGTAAGCGTAAGAACAGGTGTATAGAGAACCATGAAAAGCTACACCTCCGTTTTCTGCTGATATCAGTGTACCGTTTTCAATATCAGGAAGTTCTCCACTTGACTTATCTTTACTGCTTGGACATACAAACAATTTATATTCATTTGTGTAAGGCGGAGTTTCAAATCCTGGCTTTAATTCTGAATAATCTAACTGACCTGTAAGAAGAGCAAGGGATGCATTTACTTTAGTTCTTGGAACATCTGGTATCGTCTCATCGTGAGTAGGGAACCAGCCTCCCCAATCCTGTGCATATATGTGTAGTATAAGTCCGAGTTGTTTAAGATTGCTTGCACAAATACTTCTTCGAGCATTTTCTCTTGCTTTTGATAATGCAGGCAAGAGCATTCCTGCAAGTATTGCTATTATAGCTATAACTACAAGAAGTTCAATAAGAGTGAATCCACTTTTTTTCATCTTTTTCACCTCCCCTTATGGTTGTTAACACAATTTTTTAAAATAAGATAAAGATATCTTATTATAACATATTTATCTTTGTTTGTCAATCGTTTTAACCAACCATGGTTTGTTGAAAAGCATTATTTTTTTTATACTTTCTACCTACTTATATACCACTCAAACGCTCTATTTTACCATCCTGAACTTGCTATAGGATCTCTCACTTAACCCACGCAAAAGTGGTAGCAAGAAAAACGAGATTCCGGCTCAAGTCCGGAATGACATGCAGGGGGAGTCCTCGTCTTTATCATTGTTCTTATTCCGTTAAAAAAGTATGTGTTTAGGAACGAATTACGAGGTGCTACTACAACTCAAGCAAGAATCGGGCTGTTAACAAAAGGTTCAGCCCTTTTGTTCTTATACTCTGAGCCTGTTAAGCCCTTCGGATATGTCTTCTATGCAGAAGGGTGAGTTCTCAGAGTGCCCGATTGTTGGGTAGAAGGTGTATGCACCGTAGTCCCAGAGTGAGTAGACACCCCATACTTTTTTCCTCTTATTTGATAAAATTCAACCTACCTCCGTCCTCAAGGCGCCATATAGGTCCACCAGCATACATCCACGCAACCCAGTTTTTCCTTCTTCTGACCCCAACATTAAACCGTGTGCTTGTAAGTTCGCTAACATTTAGACCAAGAAGGTGCATAGGTATTTTAAGTTCAAATGTCCAGTGGAAATCTTTTGGGTTAATCACAGTTACACCGTATTGAATATTTTTTAACAGTTCTTCTTTGATGTTTTCAGGTATTTTGCAGTAACTATCTACAATCTCTACTTTTCCGTCTGGAAAAACCCAGAAAACATATATCGGACCTGTCGCCATATCAGGTAACCACCACCCTTTTGTATCTGATTCTACCTGCCCTTCTATAGAAACCTCTGTAACTACCCAGTCAACATTTTTTAGTGTTACAGGCATATCTTCTGTCCACGGGTCAAGGGCATGTTCAGTACCAATATATATGTGTTTATCATCATATAATACCCAAGTATTGCTTTCTGGTCCTTTCTGGTCTTGAGAAGATGTGTAATAGGTGCTCATACTAATAGATTTACTCTTATCTAACCCGAGCCACTCAGATTTTTCAAGTTTACCATCTACCTTTATGGGTGATACTCGTTTGTTGACAGCATACTCTTTTGGTTTGGCTATCCCTGTTTCTTTTGCAGGGTCAAAATATTTGCCTACCTCTCTTTCTACAGGCCAAGACGCTCTCAATTCGTCATTATATAGCCCAATATTTTCAAAAGGGATTGGGTCAAAATGTGCAAGAGCATAAACTGGCGAACCCGGTCTTATTGTAAAATCATTATTTTCTGGGTTAATAAATAAAGGGTCGATATCTGTTACATTGTTTTCAATAACAAGATCTTTTCGAAGTCCAATAGCGTAGGCAGCAAAAGGTCCACCCACATTTATGTTTCTTGATATTGTTATATTTCTTGGCCAGCCCAATGGTCTATTCTTTTGGTCAAAAATACCCGAAATTTGAGGGTATCTAATACTCCAAGGAGGTAGTTTGGAATCAACTAATCTAAAGGCTCTAAGCGATTCTTCCCCCCAGGTGCTTAAGGTATTGCTTTTTTCAAGGAGGTCGCTTCTGTTTCCTTGAGATATTCCAGGGAAACAATTAACAAAAATATTGTTGTCAAGCCTACTGTCAGGCGATGATGTAGAAACGCCAATTGTTCTGTAAAAGATGTTTCCATACAAAGTTAGGTTAGAACTTATACCATCAATATGAATTGCCCTTACACTGTGTGACGAGTTTGGCGAAAAATGTCCCATTATACTGTGTAGGAAATTATTTTTTATTATATTGTTTCTATAGGTTAATGGATTTCCGCCGTCCCAAGTGTATATAGCACCAAATTCTTTGGAATGAGCGACAACGTCGTGTATCTCGTTATACTCAATAATATGGTTATTATGTGTTACAACCACTCCAGAATGGGGAGAGTCATTTATAAGGTTGTGGGATACTCGTTGCCCAATACCTTGAATATTGATAGCTGGGTTGCTTCCTCCGCACAAACGGTTAAACCTGTAAATATGGTTGTTTTCAACAGAAAATTTTTGAGGAACAAGTTTTCTTCTATTGTCGACTGCTGAAAGGTTTTTTAAATTATAAATGCTTCTATTTGAAAGGTTAATACCACCTTCTCCAAGGTCATAAAGATCGCAACCTACAACACTATGTCCCCAGCCGTTAGGAATATCTACTCCCCATTGCCCTGTGTTCCGTATGGTACAGCCAGCTATAAGGTTGTTTTCCCCACCATCTACAACTAATGCGGTGCGCCAAGTTGCTTCAACTGTAAGGTTATAAAGAATGTTGTTAGAAACATTCTTAAACTCCAAAATAGGTTTATCAAAAGTTGAAACAATTACTTCGTTTTCTTTAATAGTATCAGGTGCCCAAAAGTAGAGGTTGCCTTCTTTTCTGCTAAGATACCATTCTCCAGGCAAGTCAAGTTCACTTAAAAGGTTGTAAGCAAAATAGGATGTCCCTTTTGATATACGGCTACCAATATATGCCGGGTCTTTACTATGTTTCCACCTGGGGTCTTCTGCAACGTACACAACCCTATCTTTTGTATCTATTGAGGTTATTTTTGCGTGTTTAACAACGTAAGGCACCATTGGACCAAGATACCCTTTTATCCATACCTCTTCTTCATCTACCCATTTTTCTGGTCTGTTACCTGAATATACAAATTTTCCTTTCTGGTAAGGGGTGTTTCGAAAAACATAATCACCTTCAGGTTTTACCAGGCCAGCTACTTTTAGCCAACCATCGTTTGGATATCGAGCGAGAGTCATCACATTGCCTTTATATATAAGTTCTAATGCTCCCGGTTGCTGAGTTCCAAACCCTCTATTTTTTAAAGTTCCGTAATCGGTGATTCCGATCTCTTTTAAATCTGCTACCCAAACTTTCCCTAAAGATTCTTTGGGTAATTTTTTTAGTATTGCAGGGTTGGTAACTTTTTTAAAGTTGTTAACTGGTTTTCCGCCTACCAATCTTACTTCTTCTTTAGGATAACTTCTATAAACTATGGGGTTTTCTTCAGTACCAGAATCCTCTTCAGTAAACAGAATTGTATCTTTTAGAAAATAATTTCCGCCTCTAAGATATACAACAATTCCTCCTGCTGGTAACCCTTTCTCTTTTTTTATTTTACGAACCTCTTCTTGAGCTCTTTCAATTGTACCAAACGGGCTCTCCTTACTTCCTTTATTTGTATCTTTACCTGTATTAGATACATATATAGAATAGGTCGGCAGATTAACCCAATTTAATCGTTTTTCCCTCTCTGTAACCTCTGTCTGTCCATCTTTCAGACCGTCTACATCTTCAAGCCTATCTACAAGTTCTAATCTGTGTATTTCGTGAGGGTTAAACTTTGATTCTACTTCTTTAAGGAGTTTTTCATATACCTCTTTTGCTTTAGAATACTTTTTCTCACTTCTATA
>Ga0172382_10006194_pt1 | contig 17497 bp, 14 predicted proteins | sample Leawel138RmetaG_FD_122245 | JGI IMG/M metagenome (GOLD analysis project Ga0172382, IMG submission 122245) | Leachate microbial communities from a municipal landfill in Southern Ontario, Canada - Leachate well 138R metaG | ecosystem: Engineered > Solid waste > Landfill > Unclassified | place...
CGGCAAGACACGGGTACGTCTGGGCTGCTCCTTCATGCGTCCCTCCGGGCCAACGCTGAATATGGTTCAACGCTACGTTGGCAAGCTTGAGCGCGAACTGATCGCCAAGCGCCGCGGTTTTGGCTGATGACTTTTTCAGCGCAAAAAATGCCGGTATAATTTCTGGCTTGAAACAAAGCCGATGTAGCTCAGTTGGTAGAGCAGCTCATTCGTAATGAGAAGGTCGTAGGTTCGACTCCTATTATCGGCACCACCCATATCGCGCTGATTCACACATAAAAAGGCCACGGTTCGAAGTGGCCTTTTTTATTGTCGCTACTCCAAAGTGTTACCCTTAAAAGCGTTATGCTTTTAAAGAGACCCGGCACCACCGGGCAAGGGGAAATCATGGATACTGCTCAACGCGTTAAAGGCTCAACCCTGCTTGTGCCTGTCTTTGTGCCGGCGATACTTGTCATTGGCCTGATGGTCATTGGCACCATCAGCAACCCGACGCTGGCCGGGGAACTGTTTTCAAGTACGCTGGCCTACATTACCGAATCATTTGGCTGGTTCTACATGCTGGCCGTGGCCATATTCCTGGTGTTCATCGTTACGGTCGCCTTCAGCCAGTGGGGCCTGATCAAACTGGGCCCGGATCACGCCGAACCCGAGTACAGTTTTCCGGCCTGGTTCGCCATGCTGTTTTCGGCCGGTTATGGCATTGCCCTTCTGTTTTTCGGCGTGGCCGAACCGGTATTACATTACGCCACTCCTCCTGACGGGCCTGCGCTAACCATCGACTCGGCCAAGCAGGCCATGCAGATCGCGTTTTTCCACTGGGGCTTTCACATCTGGGCCATTTATGGCCTGGTCGGCCTGGTACTGGCCTATTTTTCGTTTCGCCATGGCTTGCCCCTGTCAATGCGCTCGACCTTATACCCACTGATTGGCGAACGGATTCATGGGCCTATGGGGCACGCTGTTGATACCTTTGCGATTCTGGGCACATTGTTTGGTATTGCAACCACGCTGGGCCTTTCAGTTGCCCAGATCAACGCGGGCCTGAACTATCTGTGGCCCCAGATTCCAGTCAGTATCACGGTGCAGATTATTGCCATTGCCATCATTACCTCGCTGGCGCTTGTGTCGGTGGTGGCCGGGCTGGACAAGGGGATCAAACGCCTGTCGATCTTGAACATGGTGCTGGCTATTTCCCTGATGCTGTTTGTGTTTATCGTGGGGCCAACGGTGTTCATCCTGAACACGTTCATGGAAAACACCGGCAGCTATCTCAGCAACATTGTTGAACGTACATTTAACCTGCAGGCCTATAAATCCAGCAGCTGGATTGGCAACTGGACGCTGTTCATCTTTGCCTGGACAATTGCATGGGCACCATTTGTCGGGCTGTTCATTGCCAAGATAAGCCGTGGCCGCACGATTCGCCAGTTTGTGTTTGGTGTCATGTTTGTGCCAACCATTTTCACCTTCCTGTGGTTTTCTGTTTTTGGCGATACCGCCCTTCACATGATTATGGTCGAGGGCTACACCACACTTATCAGCGAAGTTCAGGCCGATCATGCGGTCGCGTTGTTCAAGATGCTCGAACGCCTGCCGTTTTCGTCCGTTGTTTCTTTCCTTGCCGTTGTACTGATCACCACATTCTTTGTCACATCGGCTGACTCGGGAGCCCTGGTTATTGACTCGCTGGCATCGGGTGGCGCGCAAAGCCCGGTCTGGCAGCGGGTATTCTGGGCATCGTTATCGGGCGTGGTCGCCATTACCTTGCTGCTGGCCGGTGGCCTTAGCGCCTTGCAAACGGCGTCCATCGTCAGCGCGTTGCCCTTCGCCATCATCATGCTTATTGCCGCGGTGGGGATGTGGCGTGCACTGATCATAGAAGGCCACCACGAGGTCAGCCTTCAGCAGTCGGTTCAAAACCGCAAAGGCCAGGGGCAGGGCCCCGGATACTGGCGCAAACGTCTGGCCAACCTGGTTGATTTCCCGCCTAAAAAAGACGTCTCAAAGTTTATTGCATCGGTAGCGTTTCCTGCCATGCAGCGGGTTGAGTCGGCGCTCGAGGCCCAGGGCTGGGAGGCAAATGTAAGTTTTGATCACGATAACTGCAGGGCACACTTCGAGGTCATCAAGAAAGACCAGCTTGAGTTCGTGTACGAAGTCAGGTTGCGCGGCTATGCCATGCCTGATTTTGCCTACCCCGAAATGTCACGTGACGCTGATGGCGACGATCATTACTACCGCGCCGAGGTGTTTCTGCGTCGGGGTGGCCAGGCCTACGATGTGTACGGGTACGACAAGCAAGACCTGATCACGGACATTCTTGACCAGTTCGAAAAATACCTGCACTTCCTGCACATCTCGCCCGGTATCTTGCCCTGGAAAATGGAAGAACCCGATGATGCAGAAAAACCCCAGGGGTAAATGTTCAGAGGCCTGACAGCGGCGCCACGGACGCAGCACCGCGGCCTGCTGTGGCCTGCAACCTGCGGCTAACGCGTCGCCGGCCTGCAGGTCATGTCAGGCAGGGACCCCACCCGACCACTGTGCAGCCGCTTCGGCGGCCAGCGGTCGGGCAATATGAAAGCCTTGTGCAAAATTGCAGCCAATATCGCGCAGAAACCGCAATGTTTCGGCATCTTCAACGCCCTCGGCGGTTGACTGGATACCCAGGCTTCGCCCCAGGCCGACAATCGCCTGAACCACCTGACGCGACTCGGTAGAGCTGGCAGCGGTAATGACGAACGACTTGTCGACTTTCAGTTCAGAAAACGGCAACCGTACCAGCTGAAGCAAGGACGAAAACCCGGTACCCAGATCATCAATCGACAGGTGCATGCCTTTCATGCGCATGCGTGTCAGCAAATCAAGCGAGGCCACCGGATCTTCCATGGCACTGGTTTCGGTCAGTTCAAAAATCAGCTGACCTGGAGCCAGACCACACTGGCTGCACCGCTGGCTGATGTTGTCGATAAAACCATCATCAAGGTGCGAGCGCGCCGAGATGTTGATGGACAACCGGATTGACGACTGCCCGAAGTGCCGCCCAAACCAGGCGAACGACAGATCAAACATCTTTTGGGTGAGGGTATCGATCAGGCCTGAATTTTCTGCGCAACCAATGAAGAGATCGGGTGGAACCAGGCCATGAACCGGATGATTCCAGCGCATCAGGGCCTCGAAACCAACCAGGGTGCCATCGGTGCAGGAAATCTTGGGTTGATACTGGGCGTAAAACTGGTCATGAGCCAGACCCTCGCGGATATCGGCGGGGGTCACAAGAAAGCGCTTGGCGACACCCGGCGATGCGTGCGGCACAGCACCGGCTGAAGCGGCCAGCGCCACCCCGCCGGGGCTGCCACTTGAAGGGACGTCAGGGGCAAACATGCGCCGCAAGGTGGACGGCATGAATGGTTTGGGCAACACCCCCACGATATCAAGACCACGCTCGGACGCCGAGCGGCCTGCCGCATCAAGCACCCGTCCGTCGACACCGCTGGTTACAATGATGCGCGCCCTGCAACTGCGTTGCGCCAGCCGCGCCAGCACTTCGACACCGTCCATGTCGGGCATGACAAGGTCGATAGCGATATGGTCGGGCTGCCATTGATCAAGCCACTCGAAAAACTGGCCCGGCGATGACGTAAAACGCGTTTCAAGACCAGCCGTACGCGCGACCAGCTCTATTGTTTGGCCTACGCCCGGGTCGTCATCGAGAATCAGCAAGCGCCGCTGTGCCACAGGCATTACCCCTCTTGTGCGAGCAAAGATATTTCCCCCGAGGGGGTTACCCTGGGCAGGAACATTTTTATGGTGGTGCCTTTGCCCGGTGTCGAATCAATATCTATGTGACCGCCCGATTGTTTTATAAAACCATAGACCATGGGCAAACCAAGGCCGGTACCCTGCCCGCCTGCCTTGGTGGTGAAAAATGGCTCAAAGATGCGGTCACGGATATGGCCCGGTATGCCCATGCCTTCGTCAGAAACCGCCACCATTACGTATTCACCAGCGGCCATATCAGGCTGACGTTGAACAAATTCATTGCTGAACCAGATATTACCTGTTTCTACTGTTAGCGTTCCGCCATCGGGCATGGCATCGCGTGCGTTGAGCGCAAGATTCAATACAGCATTTTCAAGCTGGGAAGCATCAGCCATAGCCTGCCATAAACCGTCGGCTGGCGTGATACGCAGCGTGATGTGCTCACCCAAGGCCCGCTCTAACAGCGGCTGCATGCTGCCGATGACCTTATTGGCATCGACGGGTTGGAGGTCAAGGGGCTGCTGACGCGCGAACGCCAGCAAACGGCGGGTAAGTTCTGCCCCCTGCTGGCCAGCATCGGCAATGCTGCGTGCTCGTTCCAGCAATGTCGGCTGCCCCTGCACCAGCTCGGCCAGGATCTCTGCATTCCCCAGTATGACGGTAAGCAAATTATTGAAGTCGTGGGCAACGCCGCTGGTCAGTTGACCGATAGCATCCATACGCTGTATCTGACGCAAGCGCGACTCAAGCAACTTGCGCGAATTGATATCACGCTCGACAGCAACGAAATGGGAGCATACGCCGGTGTCGTCAATAACCGGAACAATATCTACCTCGAACCAGACCTCGTCACCGGCCTTGGTGTAATTGAGCAGTTCGACCCGAACCGGCTCGCGCTTGACCAGCGCGTTACGAATGCGTTCGAGCTCGCGACGCTGTGTGCCGGGCCCCTGCAAAAACCTTGGGCTGCGCCCTATGACTTCGTCACGACTGTAGCCCAAACGGGTTACGAAAGCATCGTTGACAAAGACGATACGCGGGCCAGGCTCGGACAAGGGATCAGCTTCGGTAATGATGACCACATCGGTAAGCCGGGATACAGCCAACTGCAGTAACCGGACCTGCTCTTGTGCTGCCCTGCGAGCGGAAATGTCCTGAAAAAATACCGTCAACCCTTCCGGTGACGGGTACGCATGCACCTCGAACCAGATTTCAAGGGGAGCATAAAATTGCTCAAACACCACCGATTTTTGCTCGGCCATGGCGCGCCGGTACTCAGTGTCGATCAGGGTGCCCAGCGTCGGCGCAAATTCAACCCAAACACATTTGCCCATCAGTTCGTCGCGGGTACGCTTGAGCAAGCGCTCTGCCTGACGATTGATGTAGGTGAAATTCCAGTTGGCATCGAGGGTATAAAACGCATCGGTAATGCGCTCAAGTGTGGCCGCAAGCTGCCCGGCCAGGCGTGAAACTTTCTGCAAGGTCTCTTTTTGGTCGTGAACATCGGTCAATGAACCGAACCACTTGGTACCCGAGGCCTCGTTAACCTGAAGAGCACGGGCCAGGTGCCACCGATACACACCATCGCCACGACGCAGGCGCATCTCGACCTCGTAGCGTTCACCCGACTCAAGACAGCGGGACCACACCTGAACAACCCGCTCTTTGTCTTCAGTATGAACAAAGTTGATCCACTGATCAACCGCCATAGAGCGACCGGGAATGCCGGCATAATCAAAGAACAGGGGGGTAACGTAGTCGACCCGTCCGTCGGTCGTTGCGGTCCAGACAATGATCGGCATGGATTCTGCCAGTTGCTGAAAACGCTGCAAGCTGACACGAACAACCTGATCGGCCATTTTACGGGCGGTGATATCTTGCAAGGCCCCTTCAATGCGAACCACACGCCCGTCAGCATTGAGCACCGGCTTGCCAACGGCCCTGACCCACACACGGCGCCCGTCAAGAGTATTGATCTGGGCATCAACCTCGACCGGGCGACCCTCGACCCGGGCGGTATGAAATGCTGTCTTGACGTAAGTGCGATCACTTTCGATGAAGAAATCAAGGGCCGCATCAATGCTGTCGGGCGAAAAGCCGTGAGGCGCACCATGCATTTCAGCCACATCATCTGACCAGGCGACTTTCCCGGAAACCAGATCGAACGCCCACCCGCCAAGGCCACCGACCGCGCTGGCGGCTTCGAGCAATTGCTGCTGTTCGGTTAGCTCGCGGCTGATGACCCGCAAGCGCTGATTGTTGGCCTGCAACTGTACCGATGCCCGCGTACGATCTACGACCAGCCAGGTGGTAATGCCAACCACAACCGCCGAAATCACACGGTTGATCCAGACGTACAAAATGGGAAAGCCGGCGGGCGATGGCGCAGAAGCGATAAACCCCAGACCTATGGCGAACAGCGCAAAGGCCCCAAGCCAGATGGTGAACTGAGGCCGTTGCAATAACGACGAGTACAGCACCAGCGGCGCATAAAGGGCACCTGCAGCCAGGCCCAGGGCAGTCAGCACATCGATGGCCAGAATGGCCGCGAACGACACTACGATCAGTGCAATATGCGCCTTATCGACAGGAGACAACGAAGCAGGGGCAAATAATTTACTTTGGGGCATATACGTTGGACGTGATGCGTCGACAATGGATACAGCAAACCCCGGAGAGGATCTAGAGTGAACCTCCCGGGTCGATTGACGTCCGCCAATAAAGCGTCCCGGCCATTTATTACAAGATACACAGAACAATTACCGGGGTGCAATCAGGGCTTGCGAGCATACACCGACGCCCCGGATCTGTGTCATGGCCGGCCAAGGGTTTGGCATCAAGATGCGTTATGCACTTTCCTGACTGTTTCAATTGCAATGACCAGCTCTTCGTTGGTAGGCACAACCAGCACGGTGGCTGCACTGGACCCTGCTGAAATTACCGACGCATTGCGTTCATTTTGCGCAGGATCAAGCGCAATTCCCATCCAGGCCAGATGCTCACACACGGCAGCGCGCACTTCCGGGCTGTTTTCGCCCACACCCGCAGTAAACACCAGGGTGTCAATGCCCTTGAGAGCAACACACAGACCCGCAATGCTTTCAGCAGTACGATAGGTGAAGTAATCGAGTGCCAGGCGGGCCTGGGGAAGATCACTTTGCAACAGATCGCGCACGTCACCGCTAAGGCCTGAAATGCCCTTGAGCCCCGACTCTTTGTACAGAATGCGCTGGATGTCGTCGTGCGACAAACCTTGCTCCATGAACCAGAGCACCACTCCGGCATCCAGACGGCCTGGGCGTGTTCCCATGGGCAAGCCATCGAGCGCCGTGAACCCCATGGTTGACTCTACGCTGACACCCTTGAGCAAGCCGCACGCCGATGCCCCCGAGCCCAGATGGGCGACCACGACACGGCCCTGCGCCTGATCGGGGTAATACCGTTTGAGCGTATCGGCAATGTAATGGTAGGACAAACCATGGAAGCCATAACGACGCACCCCTTGCTCGTAAAAGCGTTCAGGCAAGGCGAAACGCTCGGCCACCGGTGAGTGATTCCGGTGAAAAGCGGTGTCGAAACACCCCACTTGCGGCACGTCTGGCCACAACCGGGCAATGCTGCGCACTGGCGCAAGATTATGAGGCTGATGCAAAGGCGCCAGCGGCACCAGCGCCTCGAGCCGGGCAATGACATCGGTGTCCAGCACCACGCTGCCCGAAAACCCCGGGCCACCATGCACGATTCGATGACCCACGGCCACAGGCTTGCTGGGCAACTGCTCGTCAAGCCAGCCCAGCAAAATGGCCAGGGCTGATGCCGGATCAGCTACCTGGGCAGGCTCCAGCGCGCGGTTGACGCGCTGGATCTGCTGATCGTCGGTTACCTTGAAATGGGGGCGCTCGGTGCCAATACCGGAAATCTGCCCCCCCATGACTTTGGCAATGGTACGCGGGCTATCTTGCTCGAAAACCTGAAACTTCAGGCTGGAACTACCCGCGTTGATGACCAGCAACAACGGGGTCATGCAACCCCCTTGACCAGCGCCTCTTCACGCCAACGGGCGACCAGCACACCAACGGCGCACGACGCCAGCCGGGCTTCGGCTGAGTCGGCACGACTGGTAAGAATAATGGGCACTTTGGCGCCCATGACCACACCGGCCGCGCTGGCCCCGGCCAGGAATGACAGGTTCTTGGCCAGCATGTTGCCTGCCTCAAGGTCAGGCACAACCAGAATTTGCGCATGACCGGCAACCGGAGAAACAATCCCTTTCATGGCGGCGGCCTCGGGGCTGATGGCGTTGTCAAGCGCCAGGGGGCCATCGAGCACCCCGCCTTGAATCTGGCCACGATCGGCCATCTTGCACAAGGCTGCCGCATCCAGCGTGCTGGGGATCTTGGCTGTAATCTGCTCTACGGCAGACAAGATAGCTACGCGCGGCGTACCCAACCCCAGGGCATGATGCATGTCGATGGCATTGCGCACGATATCGGCCTTGGTTTCGAGGTCGGGCAAAATGTTGATGGCAGCATCGGTGATAAACAGCAAGTCATCGTGATTGGGCACATCCATGATGAACACATGGCTCAGACGGCGACCGGTACGCAGCCCACCTTTGTGAGCCAGAACGGCGTGCAGCAATTCGTCGGTGTGCAGGCTGCCTTTCATGAGCAGCGTGGCCTGCCCCGACTGCACGGTTTCAACGGCAACGGCTGCCGATTCATGGCTGTGCGCCGTTTCAATGATTTCAATACCATCGAGCTTGAAACCGTACTGTGAGGCCAGGTCGTGAATACGTTGGGAGGGCCCGACCAGGACTGGCACGAACAGGCCCATCTGGCCGGCCTCGAGCGCAGCCCCAAGCGAAGTTTCGTCGCACGGGTGCGCAACAGCGCAAACGCGCCGCCCGCTTTCTTGTGCCTGCTGAACAAACTTGTCGTAGCGAACTGAATTAGACATGACGACCCCGATCAATACATGTGCTGGCCGCCGTTCATGGCAACATTCTCGCCTGTCATGAAGCCCGCAACTTCGCTGGCGATGAACGTGACCAATGCGGCGATTTCTGACGGCTGGCCCAGGCGGCCCATAGGGATTTGCGGAATAACCTGGTTCTTAAGTACATCTTCAGGGACCAGGCGAACCATGGGTGTATCAAGGTAACCGGGCGATACGGAATTGACCGTTACGCCCTTACGGGCTGTTTCCAGTGCCAACGCTTTGGTAAAGCCATAGATCCCGGCCTTGGCTGCAGAATAATTGGTTTGGCCAAATGCGCCCTTGCTGCCGTTCACCGAAGAAATATTGACAACCCGGCCCCATCCACGCTGAACCATCGGGCTGTAAAACACTTTGGTCATGTTGAAAACGGAATCAAGATTGGTGCGCAAAACTGCGTCCCAGTTGTCTTTGTCCATTTTGGCAAGCGATGCGTCGCGCGTAATGCCGGCATTATTGACCAGGATGTCGACCTGATGGCCATCGGCGAACACCTGCTCGGCACACTTCTGGCAAGAATCAAAGTTGGAAACATCTACCGGATAGGCCTGAAACTTGTAACCTTCAGACGTGGTGCGCGACAACCAGGCTTGCGGATCTTCGTGGCCGGGAAAATAGGTGACCAGCACGTTATGGCCAGCGTCGTGCAGCGCTTTTGCCGTTGCCTCACCCAAACTTCCCAAACCACCCGTTACCAATGCTGTGCGACGTTGTGTCATGACTACCTCATCAAGAAGAAAATAATTCGATGGCTTTTTGCACCACCGCATATAAAGTGGCCATAAGGCCAATACCGAGCAAAATCATGCCCGGATTGCGATCACGAAAGCCGACGCCGATGATCAGCAGCAAAACGCCGACGATGAAAATGACCAGCACGGTGTTGTTACCAAAAAACATGGCGAGGCTCCGGATAAATTTCACTCCCTATCGTACCCGGGAATTATTACAATTTCCGCGACGATACGATTCAGGGGTGTCTGAAAAGACAAGGGGCGTGAGTCAGGACGCCCCCTTGCAGATAGAACTGCTTAGGCTAAAGATCGGACAAGGAAAGCTGCTCGAGGAATTCGTCAATGGTGTAGCTTTTGCCATTGACAACCACCTGCCCGTCTTTGTAGCGAACGGCACTGCCAAGAACACCATCGACATAACTGGCCAGACCGGTTCGCGTCAGGGTACCGGCATACATGTCGAACAGCATACGGGCCATGGCGTTTGAAGGCTCTTCGTCTTCGGTGCCTGACATCATTTGTGCATACAGCCTGGCAAACATGGTTTTGCTGACTGAAGCCGAGACATCAACCTGGCCGATGGCCTGCATCAGCAGTTCATCTGAGGGCGCATCAATGAGGGCAAAATCAGGCCGGACAAAATCGAACTTTGCCGACAAACGACTTTGGCCGGCACCATTGTCCCAGGTGAACGGGTCAAGCGCCAGTGACGGCTTTGACTTGAGCAATTCGAACAGATGCTCGCGCAGTCGCAGCACATCGCTGTCGTCAAGGTCGGCCATGTCGTCGTCTGACAAGCCTTGCTCTGACAAAATGGTGTCGTATTGGCTGGTCAGGGCCTGAAACGCTTTCAGGTCAAGACGATTGACCTGAAACGCCGCGCTGACCTTGCCCAGATTAATGTTTGCCGAATGCAGTGCCTGAACCTCGTAGCGGGCACTGCCGTCGAACAAACCGTTGTTTTGGGCGCTTTCACCAACCATCGAGAACGCATCAAGGCGCACTTTATCATCATCGGCACCCGTGTACAGGGTCTGCCCGATATCAACGCGAATCGTGGCGGCCTGATTCCCCTCAAACGAATACGCCTTGTCAACAACCACTTTTTGCAGCGAAAAAGACTCTGCTTCGGGCAAATTGACCGACAACGAGGGGAAGTCACCCCTGGACGTTATAGCCGCCAAACCAGGGGCATAGACCATTTTGAGGTGACCACCCCCAAACGCTACCTTGGCATCGGTATCGGTGGTGAAATCGACAGGTTCAAAATGCCAGTCAGACTGGCCTGCACCACTGAAGCCGATGCGCGACAGAATCGACAGCGGTGAACGCCCGTCAAGGGCATCGAACCAACGCTGGCTGCCCGCACTGGGTATCAGCGTGGCCTGACTGATCGCGAGCACGGGCGACAAGTCACCCTGACGCACGGCCGACCAGGGGAACGGCCCGTGCTGCAATTTGTCGGCCAGCAGGAATTCGGTGATTTCGCCACCAGAACCCGTAAGCTTCAACGAATAAATAATGCTGGATGAAAACCAGCCCCGATCGTAGCGACTGATTGATAATTGCACCGGCTGGGTACTGAGCTCTTCGCCCAGCACCTTGCCCAGACGGCTGTTGCCTTCAACAACAGCCGTTTCAATATGATCTTGCGCGCGCTGACCTACATACCAGCTGGAAACACCATACGCCACAGCACCCGCCAGCACTACCCCGACAACCGCCACACTTTTTTTCATGCCTTGTCCTGATCTGCTTGTTTTGAAAGCCCCTTGGGCAGGGGGAACGCAATATTTTCTTCGGCCCCGGGCAAGGCTTTTACCGACACAACGCCCATTGACTTCAACCGGTTCACCACGCTTTGTACCAGAACTTCGGGAGCGGATGCGCCAGCGGTAAGACCAACGCGGCGGGCGCCCTGCAACCACTCGGGCTGGATCATGTCGGGGTCATCAATAAGCCAGGCCTTCGCGCCCTTGCGCTCGGCCACTTCACGCAGGCGATTGGAGTTGGAACTGTTGACGCTGCCCACTACAAAAACGACATCACACTGAGGTGCCATGAACTTGACCGCATCCTGGCGATTCTGGGTGGCATAACAAATGTCACTTTTCTTGGGCTCGACAATGGATGGAAAACGTTGACGCAATGCATCGGCCACTTTGGCGGCGTCGTCGACCGACAAGGTTGTTTGCGTTACAAACGCCAGATTGTCGGGGTTACTGACCTGAAGGGCAAGGACATCGTCTGTGGTTTCGACCAGATACATGCCATCAGGTACCTGGCCCAGCGTACCTTCGACCTCGGGGTGACCTTTATGGCCGATCATGATGATTTCACGACCGGCCTGACGCATTTTTGCAACCTCGACATGCACCTTGGTGACCAGCGGACACGTGGCATCGAACACCTTGAGCCCAAGCTGGTCGGCCTCTGCGCGCACCGCCTTTGACACACCATGCGCCGAAAAGACCACGATGGCGCCAGCAGGTGCCTGCTCGAGCTCGTCGATGAAAATGGCGCCCTTTTCGCGCAGATCATTCACGACATAGCGGTTGTGCACGATTTCGTGCCGGACATAAATCGGGGCGCCGTGCAGATGCAGGGCTCGCTCGACAATTTCAATGGCGCGATCGACCCCGGCGCAAAACCCGCGCGGTTGCGCCAGAACGACTTCGGTAGCAGACAGGTCGGGGAAATCGGGCGACATCACAACACCCCCAGTAATTTCACATCGATGCGTAAATCGGCACCCGCCAGCGGATGATTGAAATCAAACAAGGCGGAATCACCGTCCCATTGCTTGCAAATGCCCGAGTAGCGCGCCCCGTTGGGTGCTGCAAACGTAACAATATCGCCTGGGTCGTACTGTACGCCAGGCTCGGAATTGGCTTCGAGCATGCTGCGACTGACGCGCTGGATCAGGTCGGGGTTGCGCTCGCCGTAGGCCTGCGCCGCCGGCAATTCAAGCACGAAGGATGAACCCTCTTCGCGGCCGATCAGGGCCTGTTCCATGGTGGAGGCCCACTGACCGACGCCAAGCTGCAATGTGGCGGGCTTTTCGGAAAAGGTATCAACGAACACCGAACCGGCGGCAGGGCCGCTGGCAAATGTGATGCGATAGTGCAAGGTCAGGTAGGAATCCGGACGGACAAAAGCGTTCATGGAGTCTGTAGAAGAAGTCAAAATCTGTCACCGTAGAGGTCATTACCGGTCCCTATTTTAGAGCTTATGATGGACATTCACAGAACACCTGAAAATAACGAGCGGCCGCGCGAACGCCTGCTGGCCTATGGCGCGCAAACCCTGACCAGCGCCGAACTGCTTGCAATCATTTTACGTACCGGCATCAAGGGCTGTGATGCCGTCAGACTGGGCAATCGGCTGATCAACCAGTTCAGCGGATTACGCGGTTTATTGTCAGCCAGCGCTGCGGCCCTTATGGCCACAAACGGGCTTGGCAAGGCAAAAACGTGCGAACTGCTCGCGATCAACGAACTGGCCCGCCGGGCCATGGCTGAAGAACTGGAACACGGCATACCGCTGAACCAGCCGCAACATGTCAAAACCTATTGCGCAGCGCTGCTGGGCCACCTTAAAGTCGAGCATTGCGTTGCCCTGCATCTTGACAGCCAGTTGCGCCTTATCAGCACCGAGGAAATCGCAAAAGGTACGCTTAGCCAGGCTTCGGTTTACCCTCGGGAAGTGGTCAAATCGGCTTTGGGCCACCACGCATCGGCCCTGATACTCGCGCACAACCACCCTTCCGGCGTTGCCGAGCCCAGCCAGGCCGACCTTGCCCTGACGCGACACCTGAAGCAGGCCTTGTCTATGGTCGACATCCGTTTGCTTGATCACCTTATTGTGACGGGCGGGCATGCAGTGTCGCTGGCCGAACGGGGCCAGGTTTAAGGCAACAAACAAAACTGGAACACAACGCCTTTGACATGCTAGAATTAGGGGTTACCCAGGATACGTAGCCCGCGGCCAATGCGTAGTGCCGGCGCCGGCGGTCTGGCGACCCGAAATTTAATCTACAGGAACCCATCATGAAAGAAGGCATTCACCCCGAATACCGCGAAGTCGTGTTTCTCGACCAGCAAACCGGCAACAAGTTTGTTTCGCGCTCGACACTGCACACCCGCGAAACCGTCGAACTCGACGGCAAGACTTACCCGCTGTTCAAGTGTGAAGTCACTTCCGAATCGCACCCGTTCTATACCGGCGCACAAACGCGTATCGTTGAAACAGGCCGCGTTGAAAAATTCCGCGCCCGTTTTGCACGTACTGCAGGTACCGTCAAGAAAGGTTAATAACCACTCTTGCCTGTGCTTCGGTATTGCAGCGTCTAATGGCGCTGCACCTAAAAGCAGCCAGCCGGCTGCTTTTTTAATGCCGTTTTAAACTAACATTGCATCTTTACAACACGTTGCCTTCAAAGCTGTGGCTGCCCACGACAACCGCTCCACGCCCGCGCGCCTGACCACTTCGGCGACGGCAAAGTTACCCCGGACCTTGCTGTTTGTATTCGGCGTGGTCTACATTTTTGCGGGCCTTTTTTTCCGCGAACCCTGGAAAACCGACGATATCGTCGGGTTGGCCACCATGATGTCGGCCTTGAACGAGCCCGGTCTGGCGGCCTGGCTGCCCCAGGTGGGGAATCTGGCGCACGCCCAGGACGGCCCCTTGGCAATGTGGGTGGGGGTACTGTTCATTACCCTGTTCAGCCCGCTTTTCGCGCTGTTCACCACGCCGCTTGATGCCATTATCATCAGCGCCCGCCTGCCAAATCTGGTGTGGTTTGGGCTGATGACCGGGTCGGTCTGGTATGCCACCTACCTGTTAGGCCGTCGCCCCGAGGCCCAGCCATTGCCGCTGCCGTTTGGCGGCGAACCTCCCGTCAAAGATTATGGCCGCATGATTGCCGATGCCGGCTTGCTGCTGATCATGGCTACGGCAGGCATTATGTGGCGCATGCACGAAACCTCCGAGGTTCCGGCACTGATTGCCTTTCAGGCACTGGCTTTTTATTCCGTTGTACGCATGCTTGACCGCCCCATGTCCGGCGCGGTTTCTTTAGGTATTGCGCTGGCAGGGGCGTTCCTGTCACGCGGGCTGATCGGCGCCCTGCCCATAGTGCTGGCTTCAGGCTGCGTGTTCATACCGGGCTTCGGCTCGCCACACCAACGCCGCTGGCTTGTACTGGCAATGGCACTGGCGGTCGCGCTGTCTGCGCTATGGCTGCTGCCTGCCCTGCATTTTGGCCCTTACTGGATGCAACACTGGTGGCTATGGCACACAGACTCTCTGACCTGGCCAAAATACCAGGAACTGCTGACCTTGCTACGCGACCTGCCCTGGTTTCTCTGGCCCACCTGGCCATTCGCCATTCTGGCGGTCTGGCAATGGCGCAGCTGGATCAAATCACCACATATCTGGCTGCCGCTGATGTTCAGCCTGTGGCCGCTGGCATTCATGCTGTTTCTGGCAGACCCGTTCGAGCCGGAATACGCGCTGCTTGCTGTCCCTTGCGCGGTACTCGCCGCCTTTGCGCTGCCCACGCTGCGGCGTGGCGCCGTCAACGCACTGGACTGGTTCGCCGTCATGTGTTTTTCCCTGACCGCCATCACGGTATGGCTGGGCTGGATTGCCCTGCAAGCCGGCTGGCCGGCACAAATCGCCAACAACATCGCCCGCCAAACCCAGGGGTACGACGCCTTCATATCCTGGCCTGCCATCCTGATTGCGCTGCTGGGCACTGCCACCTGGATTGCGCTGGTGCGCTGGCGCCTTCAACATCGGCCCGTGGCGCTGTGGCGTGGCACGGTGCTGTCGGCTGGCGGCATCATCACCACGTGGCTGCTGCTGGTCACGCTCTGGATGCCCGCCCTTGACTACGTGCGCAGCTATCGCAGTGTGTCAGCGGAACTGGCCTTTGCCTTGCGCAAGACGCTGCAACACGATGAATGTGTCAGCACCATTGGTCTGGGCCTTGGGCAACGCGCCGCATTTTATGTTTACGATAACCTGACCTTCAGCCACGACTACGGTTGCGATCTGGTTCTGGTCCAGACCAGCCCGCAAGCCCTGAGCGAAGGTTACTCCCCCTTGCCCGGCTACAGCGCCCGCCAGGTCTGGGTTGGCAACCGGCCCGCCGAACGCAAGGAAAACTTTCTGCTGCTGCGTCGTTCCATCCGATGAGCGACCCTACGGCATTGCCCCCAACCCTGAAGCGTTACCTGAAAGAAACGGTACGACAGGCATGGCCTGTACTGATCAGCGCCTGGGCCAGCATGGCCTTCGCCGTCATCGACACGACCATGGCAGGCCACACCAGTGCCGCCGACCTGCAAGCCATGTCGCTTGCCGTATCCATATACCTGACAATTTTTGTCGGCTTGATGGGTGTCGTCCATGCCCTGATCCCGATCATCGGCCAGCACTTCGGCGCCGGACACCACGAGGCGGTTGGCCAGGCCTGGGGCCAGGGTGTATGGCTGGCCCTTGGGCTGTCGGCTGCCGGTGCAATTACATTGCTGTTTCCCGAAGCCTGGCTGGCGTTTTCGGGCGATATCGATGCGCAGGTTATGGCCAAAATCCGGCACTACCTTTACGCACTGATCCTGGCCATGCCAGCGGCTTTGATATTCCGCACCATCTACAGTCTGGGTACTGCCGTATCACGACCCAAAGTTGTCATGGCCATCAATTTGCTCAGCATCCCCGTAAAAGCGCTGCTGAACTGGACATTCATGTTTGGAAAATTCGGCATGCCTGCGCTGGGCGCTGCAGGGGCCGGGCTTTCCACCGCTGTCGTCAGCTGGATGATGTTGGCGATGGGGCTTTGGGTTTTGCGAAATGACCGTTTCTTCCGGCAATTCAGGCTACGCCCCGGGAGGCCCCGCTGGCAAGCACAAAAGGAACTGCTGCGACTGGGCCTGCCCATGGGCGGTTCTTACCTGGTCGAAGCCTGTGCCTTCACATTCATGGCCCTGATGGTTGCCCGCGAAGGGATGTTTGTTTCGGGCAGCCACCAGATCATGGCCAACCTGGCTGCCCTGTGCTACATGATGCCCATGGCCATTGGCATTGCCTGCGCATCGCTGACCTCGCAGGCCATTGGCGCACAGGACCTGGCCCGCGCCAGACTGACCGGACGTGCCGGATTCATTCTGGCACTGACAGGCGCCCTATTGACATCGGCACTGCTGGTAATATTCAAGCCACAGATTCTGGCGTTCTACACCACCGACCCGGATGTCACCCGCCTGGCCGCGCAACTGCTTTTTATATTGCCGGTTTTCCATATGTTTGATGCCATGCAATGCATCAATACCTACGTGCTGCGTGCCTACAAAGTGGCCGTGATACCCCTGGTGATGCAGGTTGTTGCCCTGACCGGGATTGGCCTTGTTGGCGGTTGGTACCTGGGCTTTGGGCCCGCCGCCGGTACCTTGCAGCCCATCATTTTTGCACTTATGCCCCAGGCCCCCACCGGGGCCGCGACGCTATGGCTGATGGCTGCACTTGGCCTGGGGCTTTCGGCACTGTTGTTGCGCCTGTGGTACTGGCGTACGCTGAAACGCTACCTGCAGCACTGACACACGCCAACCGCACCGACACACGGGCAACCACGCACGGCAAGGCAGGCCCGATGTCATTTGTAGATATAATCGCGCCGCCACGGGAAGGCCTGATCGGGCGGGTTGTCGAGTTCGTCCTGGCGCCCCGTTGCACGATGCTGGAACAGCACTTGATGCAAGGCAATCCAGCCTTGCTCGAACCCCAGCGCACAACCGGCCAGATACACCCGATACGCCCGCAAGGACTTGTCACCCTGGAGCCCCGGTTTCAACGTGGCCCGGGCCGCCTCAAGCTGTGACTCAAGCGAATCACTCCAGGCCCACAGCGTACGCGCATAATGCGGACGCAGATTCTCGACATCCACATCTTCAAGCCCGGCCAGCGCCGCCTGCGCCAGTTCGTTGCTGATGTGGGTC
>Ga0172382_10006195_pt1 | contig 17496 bp, 19 predicted proteins | sample Leawel138RmetaG_FD_122245 | JGI IMG/M metagenome (GOLD analysis project Ga0172382, IMG submission 122245) | Leachate microbial communities from a municipal landfill in Southern Ontario, Canada - Leachate well 138R metaG | ecosystem: Engineered > Solid waste > Landfill > Unclassified | place...
GAGGGTCGATCCGGGTGCACCAGCATGGGGCCAACGGCCCGAAAAAGGGGGGCGATCCGCCCTCGGGCAAAACGATCCCCCGGATCGTTTTGTTTTCCCTCGGGCCATGGGTCGCTCGCGCGGCGGGCTGACCACGAAAATTCATGCGCTGGTGGATGCGGCGGGCCGGCCGATCATGCTGAAGCTGACCGCCGGACAGGCCCATGACGGCCGGTCGGCGGTGGACATGCTGGCCAGCGTGGGGCCGGGCCAGGCGCTGCTGGCGGATCGCGGCTATGACGCCGATTATCTGCGCCAACCTCTGGCGGCACGGGGTGTGGTGGCCAACATCAAGCCGATGCCCAACCGCAAGCGGATACCGGCTTTCGACCGGATGCTCTATCGAAAGCGCAACCTCGTTGAGAGGCTCTTCAACAAGATCAAGTACTTCCGAGCAGTCGCCACCCGATACGACAAGACCGACGACAACTTCCTCGCATCCGTCCAACTCGCAGCTATCCGGGTCTGCATGCGTGGATATGAGGCGGTGACCTAGACCGATGCGGCGACCGCCGCAGGGTAGCAATCTGTCCTCCACCTCCCGTTCCTTCCGCGGATGCCGGGCGGAATCGCCCACCTTGCGTTGGGCGACCGGGAAGTCGGGTGCCACCGAAGTCCGGCCCTAGGAAATCGGCTCCAATCGACACCCCTTCAGTTCGGGGCGAATTGCGGGAACCTCGACAAGCTCGTCCGTCACATCGAGACAATGCGCGACCTCGCGCATGCGTTCGACAACGTCCCGGAAGTACGTCGGCCTGTCTGCCGGGTCGGGCGGGAAATAGAGACGGGCGATGAGGCTGATGCGGTCATCGGGTGCATAGCGCGCAAAGATGGTGCAAACTAGGATGCGTTCAACATCACGCTGGCGACCGCAACGCACGTGGAAGCCCGCGCCGGGATCGGTCGGCACATAGGTAAGACCCCGTGGAATCGTGACCGGCAGGCCGTAAATCCGATAGCCGGGCAGATCGAACTGCGGTGGCAAGCGATCAGGGCCGAGGCGAATGTCACGTGTGGACGGGGCTCTCGCGACAATGGCGGCCGCGGACATGCCTGTTTCCTCGATCTGCACCATTGCATCCCGCAGGACGGGATCGGTGCCCAGGATGGCCTCGATCCAGGCAATCCGGCGCAGTGTAATGAAAGGCCTTTGGGACTCCAGCGTGTCGGGTCGTTCGCCGATCCAGAAGGTCCGCGTGGACAGTTCCACCGTCTGCGCGGCGAGCGGCGGCGCAAGCAAAGTGACGCAGGCGCAAAGACAGAGCAGGTGCTTTCTCACTGTTCCCATCCTGATCGCCGCCTGATGCACAGCTTACTGCCTGCTTGCGCTCTGGTCGAGCCGATACCTTTCAGCCCGAAGGGGTGGGGCCCGTGGAGCAGTCTCCATGGCGCGTGGCGAAGCGCGTTTCCCGCCAGCGCCCGAGGACCGCCGAAAATTTCCGATAGCGCATCCTACCCCGCGCCGATGTCGTCCTTGGCCACCGCCACCGACTTCAGGATCGCAAAGCACTCGACCCCCTCGGCCAGTCCCAGCGTCTCGGCGGAACGGCGGGTGATGCGGGCGAGGATGCGTTCGCCCCCCCGCATGGAGCTGCACCAATGCGCCGCGACCCTCGCACAATCTGCACCGGCTCGGACAGCAGCGGGCTGTGTCCGAAGCGGCTCTTTCAGAGGCATCCCGAAAATCACCGCGCCTGCAAGCCGACGAGGGACAGGGAGAGTATTCCACCCCGAGGCCTTGAGTGTATTCAAGCCAGCAAACATCATCTCCGCTCCCTCGACGAAGCGTCTCCCGAGGCCCGCCGTTCCAACCTCTCTCGCATCTCGTCTTCCACCAGCCCCGCAACCAGCGGGTGCATCCGCAACTCCCCGCCCTTCACCACCTGGCCGAAACTGGCCACGACCCGGCCGGTCGCCTTGCGATCCGGCGCGATCATGTCGAAGAGCCAGTTGATCTCGCCCGGGGTCCAGTCCTCGGGCTTCAGCCGGATCGGGAAGGTGCCGGCCTTGATCTGCTCGCGGCTCTCCACATCGACCTCTTCCGACACGCTGGCCCAGATCGTGAAGCCCGAGATGTCGATGGGCGCACCACACCCGGTCTTCGCCGGGGGCGCAATGGCGATCCGGTCGCGGATCAGCGGCTCCAGCGCCAGATGTTGCAGGTCGGCCAGGGGAACGGAAGTCGGCATGGAAAGCCCCGGTCAAAGTCGGGTGCCGTTTCGGCGACCTCAGCGCCCCATGCCGTAGAACTCGTCGTTCGGGCGCATGCTGGTGACGTTGGCGAGGCGGTTCGACATGCCGAAGAAGGCGGAGATCGCGGCGATGTCCCAGGCGTCGTCCTCGGTGAAGCCGTGCGACGTCAGGATTTCCAGATCGTCCTCGCCCACCTCATGGGCCCGTTGCGAGACCTTCACCGCGAAGTCGATCATCGCCTTCTGCCGGGCGGTGATGTCGGCCTTGCGGTGGTTGACGGCCACCTGGTCGGCGATCAGCGGGTTCCTGGCGCGGATGCGCAGGATCGCGCCATGCGCCACGACGCAATACTGGCACTGGTTCAGGCCCGAGGTCGCCACCACGATCATCTCGCGCTCGGCCTTGGTCAGGTTGCCCGGCCTGTCCATCAGCGCGTCGTGATAGGCGAAGAAGGCCCGGAATTCGTCGGGGCGATGCGCCAGCGTCAGGAAGACGTTGGGGATGAAACCGGATTTCTCCTGCACCGCCAGGATGCGGGTGCGGATATCCTCGGGCATGTCCTCGATGGCCGGGACGGGAAACCGGCTGACGGCGGGTTGTTCGGTGCTCATGGGATGCCTTTCCAGACTCAGAGATCGTTGATCGGAACGATGACGCGGCCGCGGACCTTGCCCGCGATCAGTTGTTCGGAAACGTCGATGGCGTCCGCCATCGCGATGGGTTTTGTCATGGCGTCCAGCAGGGCCGGGTCGAGATCCCGGCCGAGGCGCCGCCACGCCTCGCGCCGCTCTCCGGCCGGGCACATCACGCTGTCGATCCCCGCCAGCGTCACGCCGCGCAGGATGAAGGGCGCCACCGTGGCCGGGAAGGCCATGCCCCCGGCAAGACCGCAGGCCGCCACGACACCGCGGTACTTCATCGAGGCGCAGACATTGGCCAGCACATGCCCGCCCGCCACGTCCACCGCCCCCGCCCATTGCTCGCGGCCCAGCGGCTTGCCCGGCGCGTCGAACCCGGACCGGGACAGGATACGTTTCGCGCCGAGCTTGCCGAGGTAATCCGCTTCCTCGGGGCGGCCGGTCACCGCCGCCACCTCGTAACCCAGCTTCGCCAGCACCGCGACCGCGACGCTGCCCACGCCCCCGGCGGCGCCGGTGACCAGCACCTCGCCGCTTTCGGGCGTGACGCCGTGGCGTTCCAGCGCCATCACGCAGAGCATCGCGGTATAGCCGGCGGTGCCGATGCTCATGGCCTGCGCGAAGGTGAAGGCGGGTTCCAGCGGGATCAGCCAGTCGGCCTTGACCCGGGCAAGCTCGGCCAGTCCGCCCCAATGGGTCTCGCCCACGCCCCAGCCGTTCAGCACCACCTTGTCGCCGGGCCGGAAGGCGGGGTTGCCGGAATGCTCGACCACGCCGGCGAAGTCGATCCCCGGCACCATCGGAAAGCGCCGCACCACCGGCCCCTTGCCGGTAATCGCCAGCGCGTCCTTGTAGTTCAGCGTCGAGCAGGCGATGCGCACCGTGACGTCGCCTTCGGGCAGTTGCTCCTCGTCCAGTTCGGACATGCCGACCCGCTGTCCGTTTTCGTCCTTTTCGATCAGAAGTGCCTTGAACACGATGGTTGCCCCCTTTCGGAACCGGATTGCAGCAGGGCCATGAAGCCCCCGGTGAATTCATCGAGCGGGGCCGGGCCGCGCTCCAGCTTGGCGCGCAGCACCGCGCCCTCCCAGCCGATCCAGAAGAACCGGGCCAGCCGGTCGCAGTCGGCGCCCGGCCCGATCTGCCCGGCCGCCTGCGCCGCCCGCAGGCAGCGCGCGGTGCGCGCCTCCCAGTCGCGAAACACCGCCGTCAGCCGAACGCGGTAGGATTCGGGCAGGACGCCCATCTCCTGCCCGAGGTTGCCGACCAGGCAGCCCCGCCGATAGCCGAACCGCGCCATCCCCGCCTTCGCATCGGCGAAGAAATTGCCGAGGCGTTCCAGCGGCGGATGGGTCTCGTCCCCGAACCAGCGGTCCAGCTTGCGGGCGAAGTACCCGGCATAGGCGTCGATCAGTTCGAGGCCGAAGGCCCCCTTGCTGTCGAAATAGTGGTAGAAAGACCCCTTGGGCACGCCCGCAGCGGACAGGATCTCATCGACGCTGACGGCACTGAACCCCTTCTCCGTCAGAACCGCCACCCCCGCGCGGACAAGCAGCATCCGCGGCGCGTCGGGACGGCTCTGGTCCTTGCGCGGACGGCCGCGTTTGCGGGGGGCTGCCGGGTTCTCCGAATCTCTCATGGGGATTTGTTAGACTGGGCTCTTCGCAAAATCAACAATTACTAGACCGATCACCTCAATAAATACTTTGCACTCATGGCACAGGCGCGGCGCCTGGAAGGCTTTTCATTTTCAACACCCTACACACCGCTTGCCGCCATCAGTGCCGATACTGCCGCCCCTCCGCATCAGGCTGACGCCGGATCGAGGCAAGATGCATCCGCGCGGAGTCTGCCTCGCCTTCACGCATCTGCAACATAAACCCCTTGCTGTGCTATGTTTCCGCAAGCGCGGGAAGGCGACCGCTTCCGCATGGATGTCTGGAACAGCTTTGCGGACCATCCCGCCCGTTGGCTCGAATCCGGCGGCAGGGAACCCGGCGCGAGAACGGTCCGGTCCCGGCCGGATCGCTTGTCCTCATTCGTCCCGGGCGCGCCATTCCTTCCAGCGCAGGAACAGGTTTGCGCCGATTTTCGCCAGAGGCGCGGGCGGCAGCTTCGGCGGACAGGGCTCGGCCGCGAAGTGGCGGGTGATGTCGCTCTCCAGCCCCATGGCCGTCTCGGCCGTCGCGATTCCGATCAATGTGCTGCGCGTGGTGCCGAGGCCGTTGTCGACGCAGGCCGCGTAGAGGCCGGGCTCCAGCCGTCCCGTTACCGACACGTTGTTGCGCGTCAGGCAAAGATGCCCCGACCAGACATATTCCATCCCGACATCGGCAAGCTGCGGAAAACGGGCGTCGAACTTGCCGCGCATGATGCGCTGCGCCCGCTTGGTCTGGCCGGGCGTGACCTCCATCCCCGGCAGGAACTTCGCCATGGTGCGGGTGACGATGCGGTTGCCGCCCTGCGCGCTCGAGATGCGGCGCATGGTCGTACCCATCGGGTCGGAGGGCGTGACCCCCCAATATTCGGCCCCGCCGAGACGGCGTAGCGCATCCTGCGACAGTTCCTCCGTCATGCAGGCGAACAGGAAGACATGCATCAGCCGTCCGCGCGAAAAGCCGAAACTCTCCAGGTGGCCGTTATGGGCCATGATGACCTTTTGCGCCTCGATCTGGCCCGACGGGGTCTCGACCGACCAGCCTTGCGCAAGGCGCGTCAGGGCGACGACCGGACTGTTTTCGTAGATCGCCGCCTGCCGCGACAGGCCGTTCATGAGGCCGCGGATATAACCGGCGGGCTGAAGCATCACGGTGCCGGGTGTGAACAGGCCGGAATTGTAATGGCCCGATCCCGTCAGTTCCTTCATCGCCTTCCTGTCCAGCATCTCGCTGTGTTCGCTGAGCGTTTCGAGATGCCTGGCATAGGCGAGGTTCTGGGCATGGGCATGGTCGCTGACCGCGCCGTTGACCTTGCCGTCGCGGCGGAACCAGGCGGGAGGGATCGCGTATTCCTCGACCGCCTCGGCCGCGAAGGCGATCGCCTGCCGGTTCAGCATGGTGATTTCCAGATCCGCGCTCGAACTTTCGCCGGCATAGTCTTCCGATGTCAGCTCGTGCGGCAGGTCGATCATGAAGCCCGAATTGCGCCCCTGCGAGCCTTGCGCGATCTGGCCCGCCTCGACAAGCGCGATCCGTGCCTGCGGTGCAAGCTGAAGCAGCCGCCGCGCCGCCGACAGGCCGGCGAAGCCGCCGCCGATGATGGCGAAATCGGCCCTCTCCCTTCCCTCCAGGACCGGGAAGAGGGGGCGCGGCCCAAGCAGCAGATCCCATGCCGGGGGACCGGAAAGTCTGGGCAGCCGACTCGCGCGGTAGGTATCAGGCATCGGGGTTCTCGACAGAAAGAGGGGACCGTTTCCGGCCCGGGCGCGGCCGATGCGCCGGCCGCGCCCGCAACGTCGCTCAGTCCACCGCGTCGGCTTCGTCGTCCGACAGGTCCAGCCAGATCGTTTTCAACTGGGTATACTGGTCATGGGCGTGGATCGAGTTGTCGCGCCCGCCGAACCCCGACTGCTTGTAGCCGCCGAAGGGCGTCGAGATGTCGCCCTCGCCAAAGCTGTTGACCGTCACCGTACCGGCGCGCAGCATCCGCGCGCCGCGCAGGGCGCGCTTGCCGTTGGCGGTGAAGATCGAGGCGGCCAGCCCGTAGGGCGTATCGTTGGCGACACGGATCGCTTCCTCGAAGCTGCCGACCTCGATCACCGACAGGATCGGCCCGAAGATTTCCTCGCTGGCCAGCTTGTGGTCATTGCCGTCGATCTCGATGATGGTCGGCTCGACATGGGTGCCGTGATGGCTTTGACCGCCCATGACGATTCTCGCCCCGTCGGCGGCGTCGAGATAGGACACAACCTTGTCGAAATGCGCCCTGGACACCAGCGCCCCGATCCGCACCGACGGGTCGAGCGGGTCGCCCACATTCCATTCGCGGGCATGGCTCCGGACCTTTTCGAGCAGCTTGTCCTTGACGCCCTTCTGCACGATCAGGCGCGAGGCTGCCGAGCAGTTCTCGCCCATGTTCCAGAACGCGCCGTTCACGACATGAGCGGCGACCACGTCGAGGTTCTCGGCGTCGTCCAGCACGATGCAGGGATTCTTGCCGCCCATCTCCAGCACGATTTCCTTGAGGTTGGACTCGGCCGAGTAATGCAGGAAGCGGCGCCCGGTCGCGGTCGAGCCGGTGAAGGAGACCATATCGACATCGGGATGGCGGCCAAGCGGCTCGCCGACCTGTGCGCCCGATCCGGTGACGACGTTCAGCACACCGGCCGGCAATCCGGCCTCGCTTGCAAGTTCGGCCACGAGCAGCGTCGTCAAGGTGGTCTCGGCCGCGGGCTTGACCACCACCGAGCAGCCTGCGGCAAGCGCGGGCCCGATCTTCCAGGCCAGCATCAGCAGCGGGAAGTTCCACGGCAGGACCAGCCCGACCACCCCGACCGGCTCGCGCACGACCATGGCGATGTGATCGTCGGAGGCAGGCGCGACCTGATCGTAGATCTTGTCGATCAGTTCGGCATGCCAGCGCAGGCAGTGGATGGTTTCCGGGATGTCCACGGTTTCGCAATCGTAGACCGGCTTGCCGCTGTCGATGGATTCCAGCACGGCCAGTTCGTGGCGCCGACGTTCCATCAGTCTGGCGAGACGCAGCAGCACCTTCTTGCGCTCGCCCGGATGGATGCGCGACCAGCGCCCGTCCTCGAAGGACTCGCGCGCCTTCCGGACGGCGAAATCGACGTCCTCGGGGCCGCATGCGGCGATATCCGCGAGTTTGGCGCCGGTTGCGGGATTGGTGGTGGCAAAGGTCTTGCCGGAGATGGCCGGCCGGAATCCGCCATTGATATAGGCGTTGGCCGGCAGGTCGATCGATCTGGCAAGCGCCTCATATTCGCCCTGGGTCAGAAGCTCGCTCATTGGGTCAGTTCCCTGCCTTGATATCCGCGATCGTGGTCTTGAGAACCGCGATCACCTGTTCCAGTTCACGCTTTTCATCCTTGTTCAGCCCCCTGAGCGGCGGCAGCATCGGGCCCGCGGGAATGCCTGCCACGGTGGTGCCGTGCTTGACGGCCTGGATGAATTTCCCGCCCTGTTCGAGTACGCGCATCAGCGGCATCATCGCCGACATGATCCTGCGGCCCTTGACGAAATCGCCGTTCACGACGCAGGTCTCGTAGAGATAGACATGCTCTTCGGGCAGGAAATTGGAACCGGCACAGATCCAGCTGCGCGCGCCCCAGGCGAAGAATTCAAGCGCCTGGTCGTCCATGCCGCAGGAAAGCTGGATATGCGGATAGTCGCGGGCCAGCAGATGCACGCGGTTGATATCGCCCGAGCTTTCCTTGATGCCGATGACGTTGCGCGAACGGCAGACACGATCGAGGAATTCCTCGCCCATCGTCACGCCCATGCGGCCCGGATAATTGTAAAGGATGATCGGCAGATCCGCGGCGCGGTCGATGGCAAGCGCGTTGAGAGCGTTCTCGCGCTCCGTCGGCACCGAATAGGGCGGCGTGCCCAGAAGCAGCGCGTCGGCGCCGATCTCCCGCGCGCCTTTCGCAAGCGCGATGCTGTCCGGCGTGCGCATCGCGCCCGTGCCGACGATCACCGGCAGCCGACCCTTGCTGCGTTCGACAACGAATTTCGCCAGTCTCAGCCGTTCCTCGACGGTCTGGGCATAGGCTTCGCCGGTCGATCCCCCCGGGATCAGGCCATGGACGCCTTGCCCGATCAGGTGTTCGATCAGATCGGCAAGCCGATCGAGATCGACCGAACGATCTTCGGCGAGCGGGGTGACAAGGGGCGTATAGATGCCCTGGAGCGTCATACGGAATGTCATCGTGGGTTCACCAGTTTCGAATGTCCGGGGATACGTTCCGCGCTGCCGCACGGAACGGCGAAAGATCCGTGCAAGGCGTCACCCGCCTTCGGCCAGAGCAGCCGCCTTCGCCGTGGCGGCCTCCAGACCGGCCGCGACCGTCCGGTTGAAACCCTGGTCGAGCATGGTTTGCAGCGCCGCGGCGGTGGTGCCGCGATAGTCGATCATCTCCTGAACGAGCGCGGCCGTATCGACCTCGCCACCGGCGAAAAGCTGGCTGGCTCCGGCCACGACGCCCTTTGCCGCCCGTGCCGCGAAATTGTGCGGCAGCCCCTGTTCCGTCGCATGGATGGCGAGCGCCTCGGCCAGAAGCGCCGGAAAGGCCGCGCCCGATCCCGTCATGGCGACGCAGTAGTCGATATGGCTTTCCTGCGGCACTTCCGCACCCTCTCCGCAGGCATCGAACAGTCTCTGGACAAGCGCCTTGCTGCCCGCCGTGACCGGCGGGGTGGCGAACCAGGGGGTGAAGGAGCGGCGGATGGCAGCGGCGGCATTGGGGATCGAGCGCACGACCTCGGTCGCCCCGGTGCGCTCGGCAATCACCTGTGCGGTAACACCGGCCATCACCGACACGACCAGCTTTCCGCTGGCATCGACGGAAACACCCGAAAACTGCTCGGGACGCACCGACAGCACAACCACGTCCGAATTATCGACGAGTTCGGCATTGTCCTTCGTCCATCCCGCGCCGGGGATCTGACCCGCGGCGCCCAGTTCCGAACGGCCCGACAGCATCAGACGTTCCGCCTTGACCGCGCCGCTGGCGACCGCCGCCTGCGCGATTGCATTTCCAAGCCAGCCATTGCCGCCGATGATGCCGATCCGTACCTCGATAGACATGTATTGCCTCCTTCATTCTTCACGATGCCGGCCGCCCCGCATGGGAAATGGCCCGCGTTTTCGCCGTGGCCTTCAGGTGCCCCAGGTTGTTTCCAGCGACAGTTCCCGATGGCCCCCGGCCGGCAGGTCCGCCTCGATTTCCTTCGGCGTGACGTAGAGTTCCATATCGGTTCGACAAAGCTCCCAGTGCCTGAAGACAAGATCGACGACCGCATCCTCGTCGCGGGCGGCGATGGCTTCGATGAAATTATCATGCTGCTCGGTCGAGCGTGCCAGCCGCCCCCGCATCTCCTCGTCCCTGGGCCGGTAGAAGGTGTGGCCGATGCGGGCATGGTCGATCAAAAGCCGCCCGAGGCTTGGACGCAGATAGACGTTGGCCGACATCTCGCCGATGATCTCATGGAACCTATTGTTCTCGATGACCATCGCGTGGGGATCGCCCGCCTCGCTGGCCTTGCGGAACCGCGACTGCGTGCCCTTCAGATCGGTCAGCTGGCCGGACTTGAAATTGTGCACGGCAAGGCGGCCAACCGCCGCATAGATCATCGGGGCGACGAGAAAGAAGTTTCGCAGCGTCGAATGGTTCATCGGAGCCACCCGCGCGCTGCGGTTCTGGCGGATTTCGACATATCCCTCACCGGCAAGGCGGCGAAGGATGTCCCGCACCGGCGTGCGCGACAGCCCATACCTTTCGCTCAGGGAAATCTCGTCGAGGTTCTCGTCGGGATCCAGTTCCATCGTCAGGATCTGGCGCTTCAGATCGTCGTAAAGATTGCTTTTGCCGTTTTTCACCCGGTCCTCCATCCTTGGTTCCGGCCTGCTTCGCCTTCGCCGCCGCCGACTTCTTCAATGAGCCCCCTCGTCATAGCAGCAAATCCGGCAGGAAGAGCGAGATGGATGGCACGAATGTCACCAGCAACAGAACCACGAGCAACGCGATCAGAAACGGCCAGCATTCCTTGACGTAATCGACGATCTTCACATTCGCGATGGTGATCGTGATGAACATCATCGTGCCGACGGGCGGCGTGAACCCGCCGAGAACGAGATTGATGGACATCACGATGCCGAAATGAATCGGGTCGATACCCATCGCCAGGATGACGGGCACGAACAGCGGCGCCATGATGATCATCGCCGCGCCACCTTCGAAGAAGGTTCCGATCACCAGCAGCATCACGTTGATGAGCAGCAGGAGAACGAGCGGATTCGTGATGTTGTCGGTCAGAAGCGTGGCGATGGTGCGCGGAATCCCTTCCCAGGTCAGATAGCTGCTGAAAGCGATGGCGGCGCAGATGATGAACATGACCCCGGCTGTGGCCAGTGCCGATTCCATCAGGATCAGCGGGATATGCTTCCAGCGCAGTTCGTTGTAGATGAAGGCCCCGACCGCCAGCGCATACAGAACCGAGATCGCGCCCGCCTCGGTCGGCGTGAAGATGCCGAAACGCAGCCCCATCAGGATACCGAAGGGCAGGAGCAGCGCCCAGAACGAACCCAGCATCTGCCGGCCGATTTCGCCGGGCGTGGCGCGGGTATCGCGCGACGGCCGGTAGTTGCGCGTCCTGGACAGGATCGCGACGGTGATCATCAGCGCCACGGCCATCAGCAGGCCCGGCAGCACACCGGCGAAGAACATGCGGGCGATCGAAACATTGGCCGACAGGGCATAGAGAATGAGAATGATGCCCGGCGGAATGATCGGGGTGATGCAGGAGGCGGCCGCCGTCAGCGCCGTGGAGAACCCCTTGTCGTAGCCGACCCGGGTCATCTCCGGCACGATGATCTTGGTCGACATGGCGGCGTCGGCATTGGCGGAACCGGAAAGACCGCCCATCAGGACGCTGGTGAGAACGTTGACCTGGCCCATGCCGCCGCGGACATGCCCGATCAGCAGTTCGGCGAGCCGGATCAATCGGCGCGTGATGCCCGAATAGTTGAACACGACACCGGCGCAGGTGAAAAGCGGGATCGCCAGGTAGGGGAAGGATTCCGTTGTCGCCATCATGCTCTGGATCATCATTTCCTTCGGCATGAGGGTGTTGACGAAGGTGAAATAGATCGCCGTCGGGATCAGGATCGCCAGCGCCACCGGAATCCGGATCAGGAACAGCACGAACATGATGATCAGCGGCAGATATGCCAGGAACCCTGAACCCATTGGATGTGCCTCCCGCACATTGTGTCTTGTGAGCCGCGCAGAACCGCCCGGCCGCCGCCATTGCCGTCATCTTCACATCTGGTCTTCCAGGTCGGCGTCCTTCATCTCCCGCCCCAGGAGCATCTGGACGAGAAAATAGAGGCTGTAGACCGTCATCAGCCCGAACGAGAGCAGTGGTGCCAGATTGACGTAGAAATAGGGGATGTTGAGGAAGGCCGTGCGCCTGATCCAGCCTCCGGCCGCCAGCGTGTAGCTGAGATAGGTGAGGTAGGCGGTGGCGACGAGCAGCAGGACGCAGTTGAACAGGCCGATGGCGTAATGCAGGCGCGGCGGCAGGCTGTCGACGATGAAATCGACCGCGATCATCGCGCGGTTGCGATAGAGAATGGTGAGCGCGAAGAAGATGCTGTAGGCAAAGCCGAGATAGGCGATCTCTTCCGTGGCGACCATCGAGCGGCCGGTGAGAAAACGCAGGATCACATTGTACGAGATCGCCAGCACCATCACGGCAAACGCCGTGGCGCTGATCAACGCCTCGATATTGCGAATGAGCCACTTGAGGGGCGCCAGCATCGGGGGTTCCTCACGGAAGGCGGATGTGCCGCCGCCCGGTCCGGGCGGCGGCGCGATGCGGCCGGTTACTCGATCGCTTCGAGCATCCGCTCATAAAGGCCGTCCGACCATTCGGGGAAGGCGTCCGAAATGGCGGCCGCGGCCTCGATGAAATCCGTCTTGTCGACTTCGTTGAAAACGATCCCCTTGTCTTCCAGCAACTGGCGATATTCGGCCTCGATCGCAAGGGCGCCGCCAAGACGTGCCGACGGATAGGCCCGACCAACCTTGTCGAGCGCATTCTGCGCGTCTTCCGGCAGCGATTCGTAGACCTGCTGCGACATGATGATCGACGACGTGACCAGGATATGCTCGGTCAGCGAGATATAGGGGCGCACCTCGGTCAGTCCCGACGAATAGAGCAGCCCGAGCGGCGCCTCGACGGTATCGGCGACACCCTGTTCGAGCGCGCTGTAGGTTTCGGTCCAGGCGGTGGTGGTCGGGTTTCCGCCCAGGATCTTGGACACTTCGTTCCACATCCGGGTCGGGGCATTGCGCATCTTCAGCCCGGCGGTGTCGGCCCGGGTGAAGATCTGCTTGTTGGTCAGGATGTTGCGCGTCCCGAAATAGGACATGGTGACGAAGCGCAGGCCCTTGGACTGCAATTCCCTTTCAAGCTCGGCGACGAATTCCGAGTTCCACGCCTTCTCGATATCTTCTGGCCGCTTGATCACATAGGGGGCCGTGAATATCGCGAAATCGGGAACATAATCGAACACGTGGCTCGGGTCGGAATCCTGAAGGATCGGCGCGCCTCTGGCGATGGCCTCGATCATGTTGGTCGCGGTTCCCAGTGCCTCCGCCGGATGAAGCTCGATGCGCAATGTGCCGTTGGACTCTTCCTCGATGTCCCGGGCGAATTGCTCCCAGAGCGGCCAGTAGGGGTCCTGGGTCGACGGGAACATGTTCATGCGCAACAGCGTCGGTTCCTGCGCATGGGCGACCGCCCCCATCGACAGCGCACAGCAGAGCGAAACTCCGCCAGCGATTATCTGGCGGCGCAAGGTCGAGATGGTCGTCATTGTCGGTTCTCCTCCCGGTGTGATTGATGACCTGCCCGCTTCCTCACTCAAGCAGGCGTTGTTCAGCAAACGACTTGGCTCGCGTGGCGATCCCCTGCTCAGCCCGGCCCGGCCCCCCCCATCGCTGAAATCCCGCCGGAGCCCCTGTCCGCAGCCTCTCTCCGGCCCACAGTTGCGTGCCGACACGGTCAAGTCAAGAAAATTGTGTTATCATTGTGCACAATTTCACGGGCGAGCTTCAGCAAGCATCCGGGCACGATAAAAAGCCCGTCGGGAAGCCCGGCCCCGGCTGGTGGATATGGCCCTGCGGCCACGTCTTGTCGGTATGAACGCCCTCGGTGATCAGCAGGCCGAAGCCGCCTTTCGCGAAACACCGTAATAGGATTTCACTTCATCCGTCGCCCCGCCGTCGGCGGTCGTCCGGGAGAGAGGCGGGCGCGCCGGGGCCTGCGCATTGGACGCACTGGACGAGAGGCAGTTTATCAGACGCTGGCGGATCCGGACAACCGAACCTGCCTGACGCTGCACGGTATGGATCGTGGCTGTTTCAGCAGGATGCGCAGCCAGATCGCCCGGCCGGTCGGCGGGTGCCTGACGGCCAGCAGCGCCGATGCGCTGCGTGCCGCCTGCCTTGCCGGAACCGGGCTGGCGCTGCTGACCTGTCGGGACATCGTGGACGACCTTGCCCGTGGCGAGTTGGCCGAGGCCACCTTGCAGGAGGCGGGTCCGGTCCCCTCGCCATCCGGGCCATATTGCCCGCGCGCCACCATATGCCGACGCGCGGGCGCTGCTTCATCGACGCGCTCGGGGCGTCGATGGCCCGGTCATGACGTGATCTGGTATCCCGGCGTCGATCGCGACAGGGCCAGCTCGTCGGCGTCCATCTCGGCCTCGATGCCCTCGAACAGCGGCGTGGACAGGTAACGCTCGCCGGTGTCGGGCAGCATGCACAGGATGACCGAACCTTCCGGTGCGCGTTCGGCGACCCGGCACGCCACGGCGAAGGTCGATCCTGCCGAGATGCCGCAGAAGATGCCTTCCCTGGCCGCCAGTTCACGCGTCCATTTGATGCCCTCTGCGCCCGAGACGGGGATCACCTCGTCATAAAGCCGCGCGTCGATGGCCTCTTGCAGGACTTCGGGAATGAAATCGGGGGTCCAGCCCTGAATCGGATGCGGCTCGAAGGCCGGATGGCTGCCCTCCGGCGATCCGTTCCCCTCACGCGCTTGCGCCGTGCCGCTGCCGACCAGTTGCGCATTCTCGGGCTCGGCCAGGATGATGCGGGTCTCGGGGCGTTCGCGCCGCAGCACGCGCCCGACGCCGGTGACCGTGCCGCCGGTGCCGTAGCCGGACACGAAGAAATCGAGCCGCGATCCGGCGAAATCGTCGAGGATCTCGCGCCCCGTGGTTGCCTCGTGGATATCGGCATTGGCCCCGGTCTCGAACTGGCGGGCAAGGAACCAGCCGTTCGCCTCGGCCAGTTCCACCGCCTTGCGATACATGCCAAAGCCCTTTTCGGCGCGCGGTGTCAGCACCACCTTCGCCCCCAGCATCCGCATCAGCTTGCGCCGTTCGACGGAAAAGCTTTCTGCCATGGTCATCACCAGCGGATAGCCCTTTTGCGCGCAGACGATGGCAAGGCCGATGCCGGTATTGCCGCTGGTCGCCTCGACCACCGTTTGCCCGGGCTTCAAGAGGCCGCGACGCTCGGCATCCTCGATGATGCCAAGCGCCAGACGATCCTTCACGGATGCCGCCGGGTTGAAGAATTCGGCCTTCACATAGAGGGTCCGCCCCTCGACACCCAGATTGTTGATGCGGATTGCGGGCGTGTCGCCGACCGTGTCGAGGATGCTGTCGAAAAGCCGGCCCCGGCCGTTCGTGGTGCGGATTTTGGTGGGTAGCGTCATGGCTGACCTCCTGTTGGGGATGATGTCGGAATGGTGTGGAACATGCTCATGGCCATGCCGACGATTACCGGATCAATGATTTCGTCGAGTATCAGCATCTGGTCAAGGACAGGAACGCGGTCTTCGCCGCCACCACTGCCGCCGGTGCCCATGTGCTCTTGCCTTGGAGCGCCGGAGCACGCAGGCTCGCATGGTGAAACCTGTCAGACCCGCACGTATGGAGCACCCATGTCCGATCCGAAACTGTTCGAGCCCTTGACCGTCGGCCAGTTGCCATTGCGCAATCGCATCACCATCGCGCCGATGTGCCAGTATTCGGCGGTCGATGGCCGCATGACCGACTGGCATGTCATTCATCTGGGCCATCTGGCGCTTTCAGGCGCCGCGCTGCTGACCGTCGAGGCGACCGCCGTGCTGCCGGAAGGGCGCATCACCTATGCCGATGTCGGCCTGTGGGACGACGCGACCGAAAAGGCGATGGGGGAGGTGCTGGAAAGCGTCCGCCGCTGGTCCGACATGCCGATCGCGATCCAACTGGCCCATGCCGGGCGCAAGGCTTCGACCGATCTGCCGTGGAAGGGGGGCGCACAGCTTCCGCCCGGTCATCCGAACGGCTGGCAGACGGTCGCGCCCTCCGCCCTGCCGTTCAAGGCCGATGAAAACGCGCCGCAAAGCCTCGACCGCGACGGGCTGGCGCGGGTGCGCGACGCGTTCGCAGCGGCGGCGGTGCGGGCGGCACGGCTTGGTGTCGATGCCGTTCAGGTCCACGGCGCCCATGGCTATCTGCTGCACGAATTCCTGTCGCCGCTCTCCAACCGCCGCGACGACGACTATGGCGGCAGTCTGGAAAACCGGATGCGCTTTCCGCTTGAGGTGTTCGATGCCGTGAGGGACGCATTTCCGGCCGATCGTCCGGTCACGATGCGGTTGTCCGGCACCGATTGGGTGGAGGGCGGCTGGGACATCGACCAGACCATTGCAATGGCGCAGGCGCTGGAGGCGCGGGGCTGCGCCGCGATCAACATGTCCAGCGGCGGCCTCGATCCGCGCCAGCAGGTTCCGGTCGGCCCCGGCTATCAGGTGCCGCTGGCCCGCGCCGTGAAACAGGCGACGAACCTGCCCGTGGTCGCGGTCGGGCTGATCACCGGCTTCGAGCAGGCCGAGGCGATCATCGCCACGGGCGATGCCGACATGGTGGGGCTTGCCCGCACGATCCTCTACGACCCCCGCTGGCCCTGGCACGCCGCCGCGCATCTGGGCGCGAATGTCCACGCACCCGACCAGTATCTGCGGTCGGCGCCGCATCAGTATCAGGCGCTGTTCGCCCTGAAGGAGGGTGCCGAGAGCTGAGGGGCCGGGCCACTCGTCCCGACCACAAGATCACCAAGGTCGATGATCTGCTGCCGTGGCACTGGAGCCGGTAGCGGTCAGGCCGGACGCTTACAGAACGACAAGCGCGATGGCTTGTGCGAGAAAGGGATGGCGACAGGTCCGGTTCATGAGGATCGCCAGCATCACAGATGCTTCGCGATTTCCTTGAATTCGTCGATGGATTGTCGCCGCTCGCGCGTCGGCAACCCTGCCATCGAGGCCAGCGCGTTCTTGCGGTGCGCCTCGGTGGGGCTGGGTGCGGACGTGTCGGCATGCTGGGCGCCGGTGTGGATGACGGGCCTGACGCCAGCCGCCTCGATCACGTTGACGGGGGCTATCGAACTGCGGCGAGTCCGAAGCCGTGCATGCGTTTAGCCCATTGAATCCCGACCATGAACCCCTTCATCCTCGGGAGCATTATCAGGCTCATCGGTATGATGACCGCGTTGATGCTCGCGAAGACCGTCAGCGGGGTGATGCCATCGATCGCAAAGAGCAGATGCAGCATTATCCCGGCGACCTTGCACACGACCAGCATGGTCAGGTAGGCAGGACCGTCGTCGGCGCGCTGATGATGAAGCTGTTCACCGCAATGGGGACAGGCCGGCACAACCTTCAAGTATGATGAAAAGAGGCGGCCCTCGCCGCATGCCGGACAGCGGCACATCAGACCACGCTGGATCGAAAGCCTGGTCGACCGGTCTTCCAAGACAGCATCCATGATCTTGCACCTCACTGAGTCGCCATGCCGATTGCCATACATATACATTATTTTGCACGGC
>Ga0172382_10006197_pt1 | contig 17495 bp, 18 predicted proteins | sample Leawel138RmetaG_FD_122245 | JGI IMG/M metagenome (GOLD analysis project Ga0172382, IMG submission 122245) | Leachate microbial communities from a municipal landfill in Southern Ontario, Canada - Leachate well 138R metaG | ecosystem: Engineered > Solid waste > Landfill > Unclassified | place...
ATTTCAGAGAGAATCTTTGCTGCTTTACCTACGCTGATATTGAACATCTCCTTGAGGATATCGTATGTTAGGCTAGTTGGATCCATTTTTATCACCTAATATGGTCTTGTAAATGTCCTCAATCTTTTCGTCGTCAATTGGCTTATTTATGAAGCCAAGTAAACCATACCCTTCCATTTCCTCTTTTACTGATTTCTGCACATCAGCAGTTATTATAAATATCTTAGAATCCCTGTCCTCTTCCTTAATTAACTTTATCAATTCCTGACCATTGATTATAGGCATCAAAAGGTCTACAAATACATAATCTGGTCTTAGCTCCCTGTACTTGTCAAAGCCTTCCTTACCATCCCCTGCAAGGACAATTTCAGCATCTTCAAATTTTTCCCTTAAATACCTTTCTGTTATCTTTTGTGTGAACTTAGAGTCGTCTACTATTAAAAATCTCATACGGTCTCCCCCTAATTAACTAGTATCTGATATATTATATCCTATATCTCTGTTCCTTACAATGTTTATATCCACATTGACAATAGAATAAACTCAAGAAAAAAATAGATTTACATGGCCTATAATTGATTTTCCTTTTACACTTTGATAAAATGTATTAGGATGAATATACTTACCTATATCAATGGTTGGGAGGAAACTTTGATGATTAAAAAGGAGTCGGAATTAAGAAAGGATACAGTAGCTAATCTCATGGAAGGGGAAGGGGACATAAATAGGACACATTTCCTAGAGGTGGAGGATTTTTATGGCCATGGCAGATTGTTTGCCAAACACCTGCTTGAACCTGGGGCTTCCATAGGTTTTCACAGGCACCAGGACGAGCAAGAGGCCTATTATATTCTAAGGGGTCAGGCCCTCTACAATGACAATGGCAGGGATGTCACCTTGGAAGGAGGACATTTTGCCCTGTGTAGGAGCGGTGAAGGCCATTCTATTAAAAACATTGGACAAGATAATTTGGAATTTATTGCCTTGATAATGAAGGCATAAAGAATAGTTTAGAGTTGACAACAATACATATTTCCTGTATAATTTATTTCTGTGGTAATCATTGTTGCCCACTCAATCTATATGGAGAGATGGTCGAGCTGGACGAAGGCGCACGACTGGAAATCGTGTAGGCGTGATAAGCGTCTCGAGGGTTCGAATCCCTCTCTCTCCGCCATTAGAAAATTTTGCCGTGCTAGATGGGGAGGTAGCGGTGCCCTATAACCTGCAATCCGCTATAGCAGGATTGAACTCCTAGTCTAGGCTTCTCTATTGTAGGGTCTGCCCTAGGCAAGTGGTGTTGACGATTGGGTCCTGCGCAACGGAAACTCATGAACCCCGTCAGGTCTGGAAGGAAGCAGCGGTAAGTGAATCTTTTCGTGTGCCGCAGGGAAGCCTGATCCGAGCCAACTACCTAGGTAACGCTTGGAATAGGATCGCCAAAGCTAGGTGCACGGTTACATAAAAAAACTGTGGTCTACCACAGTTTTTTACTTTTTTGATTCTAGGGCCTTAAAGCCCCTAATTACTGGACTTATTGCCTTTAGGGCCTTTTGAAATTGCAGGGGGTCCTTTTTTATTTCCCCTTCTAAGACTAATGTGTTCATAAGTAAGTAAACAGACCTAAGACTTGTGGATAAATCGTCCTTTCCCTTGAAACTTATCAACAGTTTGGAGATTGTTTCCCTTATCTTGTTGGTAAGTTTGTCCAATTCTTTGGCCTTTTCATTCTCCAGGGCCAATACCGCCTTTTCCATATCTTCAACTAATTCCTCGTGGGCCACTAGCACCTGTTTAAGTTCCTCTGATGACCATATTTCCCTCCCTAAACTAATGCCTTCCATTTGTCAGTCACTCCTATCCTTGAAATAATTAAAATACTAGTACTCTCATACCTATTGTATCGACTAGGCCTATCCCATTTCTACTAGTAATTATTTCCTTATGGATTCGGAGGGAATTTTGAGGACACAATCCTTGCTATTCCAATGCTTGTCCTATCCTTGGAAAGTCTTTCCTTCTTTCTTCTGGTGCTGGTCAAGCTCACTTTTCCCATAGGTGAGACCCGTGACTATCTGGGGTTCTTCTTTTTCTTCCAGGCCCTTGAAGGCTTCCCAAAGGGGTAGAATGACCTTTTTTGCAGCTTCAAATTGCCCGGTATCCTTCTTGACCTCTCCTTGGGTAATCAATTGGTTGGTATATAGGTAGAGCTCCCTTGTGTCTATGGACACCTGGTCCTTTTCCCTAAATAGGACTATGAGCTCTGTCAATATATCCCTTGACTTATTTACTAGGCTATTTAACCTTTCATAGTCTTCCTCATCTACGGCATCACTGGAAGCCTTAAGGTTCTCTAGTAATCCTTCATGGAGCATGGCTACCAATCCCCAGTCGTTGGAGGATAGTATCTTTTTCTCTAGGCTAATATTATCTTCCATTCCTAGTCACTTCCTTATTGTAATAGTTGCAGTACCATCTGCGGTAGCTGGTTTGCCTGGCTCAGCATGGATGTACCTGCCTGCTGCAGTATATTCCTCTTGGTGAATTCGCTCATCTCCTCGGCCATATCCAAGTCTTCTATCCTGGACTTTGATGCTGTTAGGTTCTCTGCTGTATTGTCTACATTTTTGATGGTGTGTTCTAGCCTATTTTGGAAGGCCCCTAGCCTTGATCGAATGGAGGATATCCTCTCTATAGCATCGTTGTAGGTGCTTATTGCCGATTCAAGGTTTTTGCTGTTTAGTTGCCCTGATACGATTTCAAACTTACCTGCATTTTTAACGAGGAAGGCAGTTTCTATATCTAGTTCATTTGCCCCACTGCCTACCTGAATATTGATGTCTTCCATCTCTACCTCTATGAATTGACCCTCATTGGCACCTATTTGAAGCCTCAGCCCCCCCGATACCTCACCATTCAAAAGCTTAATTCCATTGAACTCTGTATCGCTGGCAATCTTGTCAATTTGTTCTGTTAATTCCCTTATTTCATTGGAAAGGGCATTTAAATCCTCATCCGCATAGACTCCATTGGCACCCTGTACTGACAGCTCCCTCATTCTCTGCAGCATTTCATGGACCTCATTTAAGGCTCCTTCTGCTGTTTGTATAAGTGATATGCCGTCTAGGGAGTTTCTCGAGGCCTGTCTTAGACCCCTGATTTGGGCATCCATCTTCTGGGATATGGCTAGGCCCGCCGCATCGTCTGATGCCCTGTTGATTCTCTTGCCTGACGACAATCTTTCCAAAGATTTTTGCATATTCTCCGTATTGATGTTTAGCATCCTATGGGTGTTTAGTGCTGGTATATTATTGTTTATTCTCATTTTTTGTCCCCCTCTAATTTATTTATATTCTCTATATAGGATATTAGCTGTCCCAATATTTCAAACATTTCTCTGGGCAACTTATAACTTTCCTTCCTATCTACATCTTTTTCAAAATCCATATCTTGCTTGAGTAGGTCCCTCTTGTACACATTTTTCAAATGCCTTGGCGATATTAGTCTTTTCTTCATCCTATCACCTCCTGGCAAGTCTATAGCCTAGGCCTGCCAGACCCTCTTCCAGTAGTTTTAAATTTTCATCTAATCTGCTTCCCTGAACCAAGTCAAGCTGGACCTCTTTTCCCTGGACCCTTATTTCCATGCTGACCTTGCCTAGGTTCTTCGTCTCTAGGTCCAGATAAAAGTTCATATCCTCCTTCTCTATGCCCTCCTCTACATTCGCTACCATAAGATTTACATACTTGTCCTCTCCGTCAATCTTCATGGGAAGCTGCAGTTGCAAATCCTTGCCCTTGGCTGTCTTCTCTATTTCTATATATTTCTTTTCCCTCTTTCTTCCTTCCCTACCTTGGGACTGACCCTGAGGGTTATTTAGGAAGTCAAAGGCCTCATTTATTTCCCTTATCTCCTTCATAGTCATGGGAAGTTGATTTTTCAATATTGCTGGCAGGATTCTTTCCTCGCTTCCTGACAGGGATCTTATCTCATCTACCAATCTTTGGCTCTGACTATATTTGTTGAGCTTCTTTTCTATATACTTATTTAATTCATCTAGGGCTAGACTTTCTATTTCCTTGTTTTCCTTTATGCTCTCTTTCACCATCATGATTGTGAGGTCATTTCTCACCCTATGGTATTCCTCAAATATGGTCCCCTCTTCCGTGGCCTCAACGGCCTTAATTGGGTTTTCCATGGTCCTTAGCTCCTGGCTGGATATATGTAGGTTTTCCAAACTGATAGAATTATATCTCTCCATGGTAAAGTGCACCAAGCTTGGGTTTAGGTTTTCACCTAGGGAATTGAATATATTTGATATGTGGATGACCTTGTCCAGGGTCTTGTGGTCTTGGTTCAGGGAGCCTTTCATATTTGTATCTATTATCTCCCTTAGGTTTTTTAGGTTGAAGTCCTCCTGGTTTTTTATAAGCAATAGTAGGTCCCTGTCCTTAATCCTGCCCAGTCCCTCTAGGTCCCCCATGAAATCTTCTCTTGTATTTTTGCTGCCTTCTTTTTCATGGACGGGCTTGTCCTCACTCTTCAGCTCCTCTACAATCCTGTGAATGTCTTCTTCCAAGAGGTCTATACCCTCCCTGTGCAGTCTTGCAGTACTTTCCTCTGTGATTAGGCTCATCAGTTGACCTACAGCAGATTTCATAAGCATGACCCTGTCGTATTGCGCTCTGTCCATGGGCATATCATTTACTATAAATTCCCTCAGGATATTGATATTGTCCCTATTGCCTTCCAAATCTAAATCTAGGAGGATTTTCTTTAAACTGTCTAGGTTGGTGTCCTCTAAAATAGTAAAGGCCTCAAAGTCCCTTGCCCTTCCATTGGATTCTAGGCTCCCCCTCCTATAATAGTTATTTGCCTTAAACAGGTTATTTACACTAAATACCTTGTCATCTCTTATTATGTCAATATAGGTCTGATCCTCTATATCCTTGAGCCTAGAAATCTTGGACAGGTTATCTAAGATATTTGAGATGTTTTCCTTGTTTATGGGGAGTTTTTCCCTATGAAGTGCTATGATGGCGTCGTAGACGTCCTTGCCCATTTTCCTTCCGTATATTTCCCTCCCTATCTGCTCTGCCTCCCTGTAATTAAGGTCCCTTTCTATCCTCAGAAATCTCCTAAGGGAAAAGCTGCCCTTGCCCTTGATCTCATCCAGTGACTCAGCTATTTTTTGTAGACTTTCATCTTCGAAATCAAGTCCTCTTTCTAGGAGCTTTGTATAGGAATCTATATCCAGTTCCTGGATTATATCCTCTAAATACTCCTTGGACTTCAGATAGGACAGGATATTCTCCTCGGTGGCGGCTATGGAATTTTTATTGAGGAAGTCAACGGCCCTGATGTTTTCCTCCGAGTCTTCCAGACCCAAGTCCTTTACTATGTCCTCTGCCTTTCTTAGGTCATTGTGGACTTCCGCTTTTTCCTTGTCTTGATCCTTTTCCTCTAGCTTAGCTGAGACTATATTTTCTTTTTCAATCCTCACCTGGTCTCCTACAAGGCCTTCCACATCTTCTTTTACCCTCAGTGAATAGAGGACGGTCTTATGGTCCATGGTCTTTTCAAGCTTTATATCCCTGCCCTTTTTCTCCACAAGAATACCCTCCACATCAAAGGGTAGGGTTGGAGTGGGGCTATAGCTATTTAATATATTTTCCTTCCTGTCTATCTTCAAGCCTTCCATATTGACGTCCTTTCATTTTGCAAAATATCATGTATATGTATCTCTCAATTGTTTTATCTGCATACACTTACTTCATACTTTTTATCGGCAATTTTATTTCTTTCTTAAGGCGTATTATATATTTTGATTTGATGCCGATATATATTATAGCAAGCGGAGGGATTTTATGAACAATATTAATAAAATTGCAAGTGAAAATATATCACCTATTCAAATATCTAGGGCAGTGGACAGGAAGGCTATCAAGGATACCTTTAAGATGAAACTCAACGACTTGGAGCAAGAGCAGATTAGGAAGGAATTGCAGAGCCTTTTTACCAAGATAGAGGAGCAGGCAGGTAAGCTTTCGGAAAGGCTATTCATTGACGATTTAATCCAGTATAAGAAATTGGTCAAGGAGTTTTTAAATATATCTGTCAATAACTCCCATGTCTTCTATAAGGAAAACTCCCTGGACAGGAGGGGGAGGCATAGGATTTACTCCCTAGTCAAGATGGTGGACAAGGAACTGGACGAGCTGACCCAGGAGTTTTTGGATATTGAAAATAATAGATTGAATATACTAAAGAAAATCAACGAAATTCAAGGAATTTTGGTTGACATACTAACGTAAAAATTGCCAAGGTATTCCTTGGCAATTACTTTTTAGATAGGTCTTTGAGTTCTTCATATAGTTTTATTTCCTCTTCAGTGAGGCTTGTAGGATTTATTATGTTGATTTCTAGATATAGGTCTCCCCTGTTTTCGCTCATATCCCTATATCCTCTTTTCGATATTCTTATTCTCTTACCTGAAGAAATTAACTTGGGGACATTTACCTTGATCTTTCCATCCATTGTATTTACTAGTACCTGCTCCCCTAGGACCGATTGCCAGGGAAATATATCCAGCCTTGAAACGATGTCTAGGCCTTCCAGCCTATTTTGTCCATCCTCAAGGAAGCTAATACTGAATAATATGTCTCCATTTATTCCCCATTTTTTGCCCTTTACCCTCAATTTTTTCCCGGGCAATATTCCCTTTGGCACATTTATGGATATGGACTTGCTTTCTCCACCGATGTTGAGATTGACATTCTTCTCTGCTCCATTATAGCCTTCTTCCAAGCTAATCCTGAGCTCCGACTCATAGGATGGAGCCGCCCTTTTGCCTGTCTTTCTCCCCCCAAATAGGTTTCCCAGGTCAAAGCCTGCCCTGCCACCCCTGCTGGAGCCTCCTCCATTCATGCCCCCAAAGAACATATTGAAAAAATCGCTGAAGTCGCCGTCGGCAGTGGAGTAGCTATAGCCATGACCGCCCCCAAAGCCGTATTGGGATGGGTCAAAGTTTTGTCCATTGGTAAAATTATAGCCAGAGCCAAAGCTGTCATATCTCTTCTTCTTGTTCTCATCTCCTAGGACCTCATAGGCTTCGTTAATCTCCTTGAACTTTTCCTGGGCCCTGCTATCGTCAGGATTTAAATCCGGATGGTATTTTTTAGCTAGTTTCCTGTATGACTTTTTTATTTCGTCTTGGGATGAATTTTTATCCACTTCTAAAATCTTGTAATAGTCTTTATATTCCATTAAATCTTACTCCTTTAGTGTCTATTTCTTGACCTTCTTTGACCTTGACTTTATTATATCTGTTTCCACAAGATAAATCAATATAATAAATCCTATATTAGGAAAAGGATTTCTTGGCAATAATTAGCTTGTGGCTAATTATTATTCTGTGCTATTAGCTGATTTAATTATGTGTACAGGTTGTTGTAAAGTATTAATGAGGTGAAAACTGTGACAGATATGAAAAATCCATTAAATCATAATGAAATAGGGCATAGGATTAGACAGGAAAGGGATAAGCTGGGCTTGTCTAGGGAAAAGTTTGCCGAAATTGTAGGCTTATCTGCCTTTTTCATCGGACAAATCGAAAGAGGCGACCGAAAGATGAGTATTGATACGCTGGTTGCTATTGCAGATACCCTAAATGTATCTGTTGACTACCTCTTGTTTGGCCTTACCCATTATATGGAGAATATTGTAGTCATGGAAACCTATGACAACATTTACAAGGAATCAACAGATGAGGAAATAAGAGAGCTCCTTGAAATTCTCAAGGGAAGCACAAATAAGCAAATATCCCTTATTAAAGATATTTGCAAACTTGTATTACCCTCTATTAGAAAATAGTCTTTGAATCCTATTTTATATATCTATCTATGATATTTATTATCTCCTCTATTTTTTCCTCCCCCTGATCTTCTCCCTCTAAAATTGCAGTGGCAACACAAGACCTTATATGGGTATTGAGTACGTCTATATTAGCCTTCTTTAATAGGCCTATGGCAGATAGGATCTGTGTAGAGATGTCTACACAGTACCTACCTTCTTCTAACATCTTTATAATACCATCTAATTGGCCTCTGGCCGTTTTCAGTTTAATAGCTGCTCTTTTTTTCCCTTCGTTCACATGATCACAACCCTTATTTTATTTCAAGAACTTCATAGCCTGCTTCTTCTATGGCCTCTGTAATTAAATTATCCTTTAAATCTTCGCCCTCTACATTTACCTTTTTGCTTTCCAAATCTACCTCAACCTTATTTACCCCTGCCAAGGCACCTACTGCATTTTTTACTGCCATTACGCAGTGCATACAGGTCATACCTTCTACTGTCAATAACTTTTCCATTTTTCCTTCCTCCTCATTTAATTTATCATTTTACTTAAATCATTTTATTTAAACTTTTTAAGCCTTAAAGAATTTGATACTACTGATACTGAGCTAAAGGCCATGGCAGCTCCTGCTATCATGGGGTCTAAGAAGCCAAGTACTGCAAAGGGTATTCCTATGCTATTGTAGAAAAAGGCCCAGAATAGGTTTTGTGTGATGGTCCTCATGGTTCTGTGGCTGAGCCTTATGGCTGTAACCACCCCTTGGAGGTCCCCCCTCATAAGGGTTATATCTGCTGCCTCCATGGCCACGTCGGTCCCAGTGCCTATGGCAAAACCTACATCTGCCTCTGCCAGGGCTGGGGCGTCGTTGATGCCGTCACCCACCATGCCTACGTGTTTTCCTTCTCCCTTGATTTTTGCTACCATTTCTGCCTTGTTTTCGGGAAGTACCTCTGCCAGTATATTGCTTATGCCTACGTCTTTGGCAATGGCCCTTGCCGTCCTTTCATTGTCGCCTGTTATCATATATACATCTAGGCCCATGGCCTTTAATTCCCTAATAGCCTCCCTTGATGTATCCTTTATCTGATCCGCCACTCCTACTATGGCGGACAATTGGCCGTCTATGGACACCAGCATTCCTGTTTTTCCCTCTTCCTCCATCTCTAGCAGGGTGGCTTCCCCTTCTTCAATGGAGATGTTCTTGTCAGCCATTAGCTTTCTGTTTCCTATCAATACTGTCTTTCCTTCAAAGCTAGCCTCAAGTCCCTTGCCCGGTATGGCAACAAATTCTTCTGGTTCTGCCAGATTCAGCCCTTCCTCCTGGCCCTTCCTTACAATGGACTGACCTAGGGGGTGTTCTGATGCCCTCTCTACAGAGGCAGCTATCCTCAATATTTCCTCCCTGTCCCATTGCTGGTAACTATAGATGTCAGTTAGCTCTGGTTCACCCTTGGTTATGGTACCTGTCTTGTCAAATACTATGGTGTCAATCTTATGGGCCCTTTCCAAGTGCTCTCCGGATTTAATCAATATTCCCTTCTCTGCCCCCTTGCCTGTACCCACCATAATAGCTGTGGGTGTTGCCAGTCCCAGGGCACATGGACAGGCTATGACTAGGACTGCTACTGCATTGATAAGGCCCGTATTCAAATCTCCCCTTAGAAAATAGAAGCCTAGGAATGTGGCTAGGGCAATGGCGACTACAACTGGCACAAATACTCCAGATATCTTGTCTGCCAGTCTTTGAACTGGTGCCTTGGAGCCCTGGGCATCTTCAACTAGTTTTATTATTTGGGACAATACAGTGTCCTTGCCTATCTTCGTAGCTTGGAATTTAAAGCTTCCATACTTATTGATGGTAGCACCTATTACCTGATCCTCTACTGTCTTATCTATGGGTATACTCTCTCCAGTGATCATGGACTCATCTACTGCAGAGTTTCCCTCTACAATTATTCCATCTAGGGGAATTTTCTCTCCAGGCCTAACTACTATTATATCCCCAACTTCTACCTTTTCTATGGGAATATCTGCCTCTATTCCATCCCTAATGACCCTGGCAGTCTTCGGCTGCAGTCCCATTAGCTTTTTAATGGCTTCAGAGGTCTTGCCCTTGGCTATGGCCTCAAAGGTCTTACCAAGTAGTATAAGGGTTATAATCACTGCTGATGCCTCAAAATAGTATTCATGGACCCCAGTTAGGAGGTTGAATATACTGTAAAAATATGCTGCCGACGTTCCCATGGACACTAGGACATCCATATTGGCACCTCCCCCCCTAAGGGAGTTAAATGCACCCTTATAGTACCTGTATCCTATGCCAAACTGGACTGGTGTCGCCAAGAGCAACTGGAACCAGCCATTGGCCAATATGGTATCTATTCCCGCCATGTGGAAGAACATGGCAGAGAATAGGGGCAGGCTCAGGGCAGCCGATATAAAGAAGGAGCTTTTGAGTGATTTAATTTCCTTATCCCTCAATTCCTTTTCCCTGTCCAAATCCCTTTCTACTTCCAGCTCTGCCTTGTATCCTGCCTTCTCCACTGTATTTATTAGGTCAAATTCGTCCATTGAGCCGGAGGGGTATTCTATTACTGCCTTGTTGGTCGTTAGATTTACATTGGCCTTGACCACGCCATCCATCTTGTTGAGGGCCTTCTCAACTCTGGCAGAGCAGGCAGCACAGGTCATGCCCTCTACTAGAAGGACCTTTTTCACTAGGGGTACCTCATAGCCTGCCCTTTCAATGGCCTTAATCAATTCATCTGATGTAACCTTGCCCGGGTCAAAATCTATATTAGCCTTACTCGATATTAAGTTTACAGATGCTGATATGACGCCTTCAATTTTGTCGAGAGCCTTCTCGACTCTGCTTGAGCAGGATGCTCAAGTCATGCCTAATACATCTATGCTAATCTTTCTACTTGTCATCTTACCACTCCTTTTTATCCCCTCCCCCCTGTGGGGGTGTAATTATATTATATAAACTACTCCTTATTATGTCAATAAGAAAAAAAAGAATGCCCTTAGGCATCCTATATAAACAAACTCATATTGGAATCATCTGCTGCATCTAGCATTGTGGCAACTCCGCCAAGCTCAACTCCGTCTATTAACTCTTCTCGGGAAATCCCCATTACATCCATGGACATCTGGCAGGCTACCATTTTAATTCCCGACCTTATTCCCTGCTCTATTAATTCCTCCAAGGACGAGATATTCTTATCCTTCATTACCATTCGTATCATCTTGGGACCTATTCCGGCCATATTCATCTTGGATAGGCCTAGTTTCTTGCTATTTTTTGGCATCATCATGCCAAACATCTTGGACATGAGGTCCTTATTTGGATTAGAATATGATTCTTTCCTTATGACATTGAGTCCCCAGAATGTAAAGAACATTGAGACTTCCTTGCCCATGGCCCTGGCTCCGTTGGCAATGATGAAGGAGGCTATGGCCTTGTCCAAATCCCCGCTAAAGACAATAATGTTCTTGTCGTCTTTGACCTTGGCTATAGCTGTTCCCTCTTTTTTGCTTCCAGATTTTCTTATTTGGGCCAGAAACTTCCTATCTTCCTTTTCTTTTTTTACTAGGATATTTCCAGTGTTCTTACACCATGCATCTATATCCTTTAAAAAGCCTGGGTCTGTAGATAGGACCTCTAAAACCTCTCCTTCATTCATTTCCTTAACCCTATCACTCACCTTGATTATGGGCCCTGGACATGATAGACCACAGGCATCCAGTTTTATTATATTTTTCTCATCTACTACTGGATTTTCCCTTCCCATCTCCTCTTTTGGAAAATCGGACTTCTTCCCCTCCCCATCATTTAAAAACATGGTCCTATAGGTAGTAAAGCCCCCTGCTAGATTTCTTACATGGAATCCATTTTGCCTTAATATTCTACTGGCTATATACCCCCTTAGTCCCACGGAACAATAGGTGATATATTTCTTGGTCTTGTCTAGCTCATTCATCCTCTCCCTCAGTTTGTTGAGGGGTATATAGTAGGAGTTTTCTATATGCCTCATCTTTCTTTCTTCTTCTTCACTGACATCTAGTATTATGGTGTCCTGATCCAATTCTTTTAAATCCCTCCACAGGGCTATGTCTACCTTCCCCTTTAGCTGGTTTTCTGCTACAAAGCCAATCATATTTACTGGGTCCTTGGCCGAGGAATAAGGTGGAGCATAGGCAAGTTCCAACTCTGTTAGGTCTGAAACCTTGGCACCAAATCTAATGGATGTAGCCAATACATCTATCCTCTTGTCCACGCCTTCATAGCCCACTATTTGAGCGCCCAGTATACTTCCGTCTTTTTCAAATATCAGCTTTATGGTCATTGGCAGGGCTCCCGGATAGTATTCTGCATTGGAATTAACGTGAATCAATGCTATTAAATAATCTTCTCTATATACCTTTCCCAGTCTATTCAGGGCCTTTTCATTGATGCCCGTATTGGCTACGGTTAAATCAAATACCTTTGCTATGCTAGTGCCCTGGGTCCCCTTGTATTCGTCTTTCTCCCCAAGGATATTGTTCGCTGCTATTCTGCCCTGCTTGTTAGCTGGACCTGCCAGGGGAATCATGGTTTGAGCCTTGCTGATAAAGTCCCTGACCTCTATTACATCACCTATGGCATAGATACTGTCATCAGAGGTCTTTAGGTACTTGTCTACGACAATTCCTCCCCTTTGATTTACCTCCAAGCCCGCATCCTTTGCCAATTCTCCATTGGGCCTTATGCCTATAGACAGTATTACCATATCAGTCTTTATTATATCTCCAGACTGAAGGGTGATGGTGGTCTCGCCGCCATGGTATTCAAACTTGCTTACCCCATCTGACAAGCGTAAATCTATACCTTCATCTATTAGATGCTGATGTACTATCTGGGCCATTTCAAAATCCAAAGGAGCCATTACCTGATCCAGCATCTCTACTATGTATACCTTTAGACCCTGTTCATGCAAATTTTCCGCCATTTCTATGCCTATGAAGCCTCCACCTACTACTACGGCAGTTTTTGGTTTATTCTCCTCAATATAGGATTTGATTAAATCAGTGTCTGGAATATTCCATAGGCTCATAATGTTTGGAGAGTCAATACCTGGAATTGGAGGTTTTAAGGGGGTAGAACCAGTAGAAATTATCAGGTAATCGTAACCCTCCTCGTATTCACTTCCCTTTTCCAAGTCCCTTACTCTTATCTTTTTTTCCTCTTTAAGGATTTTCACTACCTCAGATTTAATCCTCACATCCACATTAAATTTCTCCATGATTATCTCTGGTGTTTGGACCAACAGAGCGGCTCTGTCCCCAATGCTTCCTCCTATGTAATAGGGTAAGCCGCAATTTGCATAGGAAATGTATTCTCCCCTTTCAAATAAAATTATTTCCGAATCTTCATCCAGCCTCCTCAACCTAGCCAGTGCTGTAGCTCCGCCTGCCACTCCGCCAATAATAAGAATTTTCTTTGCCATGACTGTCCTCCCTTTCTTAAAAGTACTGGTACCCTGTATATGTATGTTTATATTTTATCATGGCGTTTATTTTTTATCAATGTATATTTAACAAATCTTCACCTTTTTTTTCAATTTATTTTTATTTTGCTAAGTTTTGTTCTTTTTTGTCTTTTTGCATTAATATATGCCAAGTCCCTATTGCTATTATAGCTAGAATATATTATACTTAACTAAGGATATTGATAACCATTATCATTAACTCTCCTACATAACTATTGGAAGGATGATTTTTATGGATTATATACCATTAACAGCCCTAAGGCCTAGGGAATATGCTAGGATAAAAGGGATTACTGGATGCTATAAGGCAAAAAAGAGATTATACGAATTAGGTTTATATAGAGATTCTATAGTCAAGGTTGTAAAGAACGATTTTGGACCTGTTATACTCAATCTATCTGGGAACAAGTTGGCACTGGGCCGCAAGCTTGCCTCCAAGGTAATGGTTGAGTCCTATGTGGTGAAACCTAGTAGAAGCTAATTGTCAAATTATACAAGGAGGACTTATTTATGAATACTATTGCTCTAGTGGGTAATCCCAATAGTGGAAAAACCACCCTATTTAATGCCTTGACTGGTTCTAATCAGCATATAGGCAACTGGCCTGGGGTTACTGTAGAGAAAAAAGAAGGAAAATTTAAATATAAGGGAAACCAATATACTGTTGTGGATTTGCCAGGAACCTATAGCCTTGGAGCCTATTCCGAGGACGAGGTAGTAGCCCGCAACTATATACTTACTGGAAATCCCGATATCGTCATAAATGTGGTAGATGCAACAAATATTGAAAGAAACCTCTATCTCACCACCCAGCTAATGGAGATGGGAGTCAAGGTCGTCATCGCCCTTAATATGATGGACGAGGCCAAGCAAAAGAAAATTGAAATCGACTTGGACAGCCTTTCAAAAAGCCTGGGTATCCCCATTGTGGCTACCATTGCTTCAAAAAACAAGGGCCTGGAGGACTTAATTGAGAAGGCAGTAGAATTCTCTGATAGAAATGACTATTCCTCCATTGACTTTAGCTATGGTGAGGATATTGACAGGGAAATTGAGAAAATTAAGGAAATACTGGATAGTTCCAATATCGAATACCCAACAAAGTGGCTAGCAGTCAAGCTACTGGAAGGTGATGAGGAAATCCACAGCCTCATAGAGGGAAAGATTTCCATACCCAGAGATAGACTTGTTCCCATAGGAGATGGCTCCATTGAATACGAATTGGAACTGGTTGATAGGAGATATGATTTTATTGGCAACATAGTTGGCAAGTCCGTCAGTAAGCCAATGGAAGACGTGGAAAACCTGACAGACAAGATAGATAAAATCGTTACCCATAAGTATTTTGGTATACCCATATTTGCCCTAATTATGTTTGCAGTCTTTCAACTGACCTTTGTCATAGGGGAGGACCTGCTTGGGGAATTTGTAGTGAATATAGTAGATGCCATAGGGGACTTTGTAGTCCACCTATTGACCCTTATACATTCTCCTGAATGGATACAGTCCTTTGTAGCCGAGGGAATCTTCGGCGGCATAGGTGCAGTCTTTGAGTTCATTCCCCTAATAGTTGTACTATATTTCTTCATTGGGATACTGGAAGACACTGGCTATATGGCCAGGGCTGCCTATGTAATGGACGGTCTCATGAGATCCGTTGGACTCCATGGGAAGAGCTTCATTTCCATGATTGTAGGATTCGGTTGCAATGTGCCGGGCATCATGTCAACTAGGACCTTAGATGATAAGAAGGATAGGATGATTGCAATCCTAATAAACCCCTTCATGTCCTGTGGTGCAAGGCTCCCAATATATTTAGTATTTATTGCTGCATTTTTCCCAAATAATGGTGGGATTGTTCTGTTTTCAATCTATGCCCTTGGCATTATAACAGCCCTAATAGTGGGCAAGATATTTTCAAAGACCTTATTTAAAGGGGAAGCATCTCATTTTATAATGGAGCTGCCACCTTATAGGATGCCCATATTCAAATATGTAGTCAGAGATATGTGGGATAAGGTCTGGGACTTTATATATAGGGCAGGAAGCATAATATTTATAGTTGTTTCACTGCTTTGGATATTGTCAGTATTACCCTTTGGAGTTGAGCCCTACAGTCAGGAAAGTATACTTGGACAGATAGGTACATTTTTGGCTCCAATATTTAAACCTGCTGGCTTTGGTACTTGGCAGGCAACAGTTAGTTTATTCGCAGGTATAGCTGCAAAAGAAGCAGTCGTGGCAATTTTAGGCATGGTCTATGCTGGAGTCAGCGAAGGATCCCAATTGGTTGCCGCACTGCAAAGCGTATTCACGCCCTTGACAGCTATGGCCTTTATGGTAATGACTCTTTTATATACCCCTTGTACTGCAGTTATCGCAACTGTAAAAAGGGAAACAAACTCTGGTAAGTGGGCAGTCTTCATGGCTGTATATCCCTTTGTTATCGGTTGGATAGCTGCAGTTCTAATTTATCAAGTGGGTAGTCTTTTAGGTTTTTAAGAGAGGTGGTTTTATGCTAAAGAAGGTATTGTACGAGATAAGCAAGTCCAGATTGTATTCCCCTTCTTCCATAGCAAAAAAGTTGAATATTTCTGAAGCCCTTGTAGAAGATATCATAGGTCAATTAATTCGTATGGGCTATGTTTCCCAAGATGATACCTCTCCTACATGCGATAGCAAATGCAGTAGCTGTGCCTACGCCTCGGTGTGCAACACAGTTACCATCAAAACCCTTAGCATTACTCCTAAGGGAAGAGCTTTATTGGAAAGAGAAGCTTCCGTGGTATAAAATCCATGGAAGTTTTTTACTTGCAAAATCAAGTGGCAAAAGGGATTTTTTGTATTTTATATTCTTATGTGATATGATGATATTGAGCTGTACACTCATTAAACTGATCTATTTTATATGCAATAAAATATTTCTATGTATATTATGGCGAGTCTATAATATGCATTTTCATTTAGTTAATGACTATGGAAGCTTCTGTAGTCATTTCTTGTTCAACTGATAAAATTATACAGAATCAAGAAAGGATTCGGTGATAGTAAAATGAAGATTGGCGTATTTTGGAGAAAATTTAGAAATGTAGAATTTCAGAAAAAGCTTACTCCTGACAATGTTTATGACGACGCATATGGAGAAGCCTACCAGCATTATGCAGCAATAAAAGAGGCAGGTTACAATTCAGTATTAATTGAGTGGAAAAAGGATCCTAGGGAAACCTACAAGGCTCTGGTAAAGGAAAAGGTTGCCTTAATTTTCAATGCCTCTAGTACAAAGGAAATAGCTTTTTTAGAGGCCTTTAATATACCTTATGTGGGGTCTGGATTAGATTTGGTGGCAACTAATAAGAGGGTAAGAAAAAACATTATATCTTATTATAAGTTGCCAACTGCAAAATTTGTAGTGGCAAATAGTCCAGATAGTATTCCAAAGATTGATATGAAATACCCCTTGTTTGTCAAACCCATTAGTGGCAGGGGAAGTGCTGGTATAGACGAGGAAAATGTAATATACAGCTATGAGCAATTGCCAAAGGTAGTAGAAAAAATCACGGATATAATAGGGCAGCCGGCACTTATCGAAGAATTTATAAAAGGCAGGGAATTAACTGTTGGGATTATAGGATATGATAATCCAGAAGTGCTGCCATTATTAGAAATTCAATACAATTCCTCTTTGACTAATACTTATGAGCATAAGATGTTTGACAATGAGATCATTAAATGTCCAATGGAACTTCCCATCGATGTAGAAGATAAGATCAAGGAAGTGGCCTTGAAGGCCTATAAGGTTCTGGGGGTAAAAGATTATGGTAGAATAGATATGATTTTAAGTGAGGACAATATACCCTATTTCTTGGAACTAAATACCTATGCAGGGCTTACCATGTCCAGCCAAGAAGGAGAAGGAGATGTACACCACGGCTATATGGGCTATATGGCAGAGGCATTAGGCTATAGTAGGGGTGAATTTATAGGCAAGATAGTCAAAAGTGCTATTGATAGATATAATTTACAGGGCATTGAGATGATTCCGACCAATGTCTCGTAGATTACTATACTATTAAATAATTATTGTATAAAAGCTTCCAACCCTTGTA
>Ga0172382_10006199_pt1 | contig 17491 bp, 19 predicted proteins | sample Leawel138RmetaG_FD_122245 | JGI IMG/M metagenome (GOLD analysis project Ga0172382, IMG submission 122245) | Leachate microbial communities from a municipal landfill in Southern Ontario, Canada - Leachate well 138R metaG | ecosystem: Engineered > Solid waste > Landfill > Unclassified | place...
CGCCCCGGGGCGGCCCCGGCTAGCGCCCGTCGGCGAGCTTCATGAGCACCAGCCCGGCGACGATGAGCCCCGCCGCCAGCAGGCGCAGGCCCCCGGCCTGTTCGCCCAGGACCAGGACGCCCACCGCGAACGCCCCCACGGCGCCGATTCCCGTCCAGACCATATAGGCCGTGCCCAGGGGCAGGGAACGCATGGCCAGCGCCAGCAGGAAGAAACTGACGCCCATCGCCGCCAGGGTCGCCGCCGAGGGGCCCAGGCGCGAGAATCCGTGGGATTGCTTCAGGAAATAGGCCCAGACGACCTCAAGGACGCCCGCGCAGACAAGCAGGAACCAGGACATGCGGTTCTCCGTTCCGAAGAGCCGGGCCGTCCCGGACAGTGCAACCCGAAGTGGGGGAGGTCGTGGCCTCGCGGGGGCCCGGCGCGGGCCGCAACCACCGGCCGCCCGCACCGGGGGCAAGCAGTGCGGCCCCCGAAACGCCCCCGGCGTGTTGCGGATGCCAACAGACGCCAGGGGACATCGACGGGCCCCAAAACCAAAAACCGAGGGCCCCGACGGTCTTCTCCATCAAGGGCCCCGGGGGAAAGCCTGTGGCGGAGGGGGAGGGATTCGAACCCCCGGACAGGTTGCCCCGCCAGCGGTTTTCAAGACCGCCGCCTTCGACCGCTCGGCCACCCCTCCGCAGGGCGCACAGCATAGGCAAGGGGGCCGGGGTTGTAAAGAAACCCCTTGCGAGGCCGGAAGATCCCCGGGCCCGGCGCTGCGGGCCGCGCCGGGGCGGCCCGGACGACGCGGGGCGGGGGAAAAAGCGCTTCACCACGACGTTCCGGGCAAAGCGGACCCGGACGGCGCAGGGCGGGGAACCGGCCCCGGCCAGGCGCCGCGCCGGGGGCAGGCCCGGACGGCGCAGGCCGCGGCCCCGCCCAGCGCCGCGCCTCCGGCGGGCGCAATCCAAGGTCCGGTCCCGGCCGGATTCCGCCCGGGGAACCGTTTCGAGACGGGGCCGCCTTGGGCCGGGCTCGTCCCGGGCGGCGCCTGCGGGCGGGTTCCGCCTTGTGCAGGATGGCGGCCCGGGCGGCGTGCAGGGCGGCGGGCCGGACGGTCCGCCCAGGCGCCGGTTGCCCGCCAGGGGCAAAACCTGTAGGCTGCGAATGGCGGATTCATGTACGCCGGGCGGCGCGCCGCCCGCGCACCGGCCATACCGGCCCCCCCAAGCCCGGGCGCCCCCCGGCCCCGGCACCCGGAAGACTCCGGGAGCCCAGGAGATTCCATGTCCCAAGCCAAAGACGGCGACAGCGTGCGCATCCACTACACCGGCACCCTGGACGACGGCACCCTGTTCGACACATCGCGCCAGCGCGAGCCCCTGGAATTCACCCTCGGCTCGGGCATGGTGATCCCCGGCTTCGAGAAGGCCGCCCTGGGCATGAGCGTCGGGCAGTCCAAGAAATTCACCATCCCCTGCGCCGAGGCCTACGGCGAGCACAACGCGGAACTGATCTATGTGGTGGACCGCGCCGAGCTGCCCGAGGGCGTGGAGCCCGCGCCGGGCATGGCCCTGGAGGCCCAGGGGCCCGACGGCCAGCCCTTCCGCCTGAACGTCACCGCCGTGGACGAGGGCACCGTGACCCTGGACGCCAACCACCCCCTGGCAGGCCAGGACCTGACCTTCGAGATCGAACTGATGGCCATCGGCTGAGGCCGTGACCGCCCTTTGCATCCGCGCGGCGCGCGCCTTGCGCCGCGCGGCCCTTCTGGCCCTGGCCGTGGTCCCGCTGGCCCTGGCGCCGGGAGCCGCCCGCGCGGCGGAGCCAGGCGGCGCGCGCCCGGCCCATCAGGAGGCCCCCGTGTCCCTTCCCCGCCCCGTGACGCTCCTGGCCGTGGGCGACAGCCTCACGGCGGGCTACGGCCTGCCCGCCTCCGCCGCGCTGCCCGCCGTGATCGAAGCCCTGCTGCGCCAGGAGGGCCTGGACGTGCGCGTCGTCAACGCGGGCGTGTCCGGCGACACCACGGCGGGCGGGCTGGCCCGGCTGCCCTGGCTGCTGGAGGAGCCCCCGGACTGCGCCTGGCTGGAGCTGGGGGCCAACGACGGGCTGCGCGGCCAGGACCCGCAACGCATGGAGGCCAACCTGGACGCCATGCTGGAGTTGTTCGCGGCCCGGGGCGTGCCCGTGCTGCTCATCGGCATGCGCGCCCTGGAGAACTACGGAGCGGACTACGCCGCCCGCTTCGACGCGGTGTTTCCCCGCGTGGCCGGGCGCCACGGGGTGCCCCTGCATCCCTTCCTGCTGGAAGGCGTGGCGCTGGACCCGGCCCTGAACCAGGACGACGGCATCCACCCCAACAAGCGCGGGGTGGAGGTCATCGCCCGGGCCCTGCTGCCCCGGGTACGCGAGCTGGTCCTGGCGGCGGCCCGGCCCTAGCGGCCGGCCCCGACGAAAAAACCGACGCCCCCGTGCGCGAGGCCGCGCGGGGGCGTCGGTTTTTGCGCCGCCGCGCCGGGCCCCGTGCGGGCGCCCTACTCGTTGCGCAGTACGCCCCAGGCGCTGCCGCGCAGGGCCCGGCGCACGCCGAGCAGCCCCAGCAGGACCGTGGCAGCCACCCCGCCGACGGTGATCGCCGCCAGGGGCAGGGGCAGGAAGACCCAGCTGCGGTTCAGCGCCCCGGCCACGAAGGCCCACGAGCCCGCCATGCCCAGCAGGGCCGCCAGGGCCGCCGCCGCCGCACCCAGGATGGCGAACTCCAGCACCAGGGCGGCCATGATGTCGCGCCGGGTGGCCCCCAGCACCTTGAAGACCACGGCGTCGTAGTGGCGCGCGCGCAGGTTGGCGCGCAGGGCCTCGGCCAGCACCAGCAGCCCGGCCACAAGGGCCAGGGCCGCCGCCGCGCCCACGGCCAGCCCCACCTCGTCCACCAGCCGCCCCAGGTTCTCCAGCACCTCGCGCATGGAGATGGCCACCACCTCGGGAAAGGCCCCGGTCACGGCGCGGAACAGGGCCGCCTCGTGCTCGCGGTCGGCGTAGGCCGTGGCGATCCAGGTGTAGGGCGCGCCGTCCAGCACCCCGGGGGAGAAGATGATGGTGTGGTTCAGGCCGCCGGAGGTCCAGTCGATGCGCCGGGTGCAGGCCACGGTACCCGTGATGCGCCGCCCGAGCACGTTCACCGTCAGCGTGTCGCCCACGGTCATGCCGAAGCCGCGGCAGACGCGCTCGTCCAGGCAGATGAGCGGCGGCCCCGCGTAATCCGGCGCCCACCAGCGGCCCTGGGTCAGCTCCAGGCCCCCGGGCATGGGCCCGGCGAAGGTCAGCCCCCGGTCCGAGCGCAGGGCCCAGGCCACGTCGGGGTCCACGTCCACCGCGTCGGCCTCGCGCCCGGCGATCTCCACGATGCGCCCCCGGATGGAGGGCTGCTTCTCCACGCGCGAGACTCCCGGAACGGCCAGGGCCGTGCGCTCCAGGGCCTGCATGGCCCCGCGCGGGATGTCGATGAAGAAGAACGACGGCGCCGTGCTCGGGGTCTGGCGGGCGATGATGTCGCGGATGTTGCCCTCGGACAGGGCCACGGCCACCAGCACGGTGAGCCCCAGGCCCAGGGAGAAGACGACGCTGGCCGTTGCCGCGCCCGGGCGGTGCAGGTTCGCCAGGGCCTGGCGCAGGCGCGGCCCGGCCGGGCGCGGCAGGCGCGCGGCCAGACGCCGCACCAGGGCGGCCCAGGCCCGCAGCACGGCCACGCTGCCCAGGGCCCCCGCCGCGAACCCCAGGGCCACGCCCCGGTCGTCGCTGGTGGCCAGCAAAAGCCCCGTCAACGCGAGGACCGCCAGGGCGCAGGCAGCCACGGTGCCCCGGCCCGGGCGGCGGTCCCCGGTGTCGGCGTAGCCCCGGAACAGCCGCGCGGGGGATGTCAGCCCCGCGGCGGACAGCGGCCACAGCGAAAAAGCCAAGGCCGTGAGCAGCCCGTAGGCCACCGCCAGCAGCGCCGGGAGCTGCGGCGTGTGCCGCAGCACGGGCACACCCAGGCGCAGGGCCAGGGGCTCGGCCCCGGCCCAGACCACCAGCCAGCCGGCCAGGGCCCCGGCGGCGCTGCCCGCCAGGGCCAGGGCCATGACCTGCACGAAATAGATGCCGCTCACCAGCCGCCGCGAGGCGCCCAGGGCCTTCATCACGGCGATGGACCGCTGGCGCCCGGCCAGGAACGCGCGCACCGCCCCGGCCACGCCGATGCCGCCCACAAGCAGCGTGGCCAGGCCCACCAGGGTCAGGTACTGGGCCACGTCGTCCAGGAGCCAGGTCAGCCGCGTGGCGGCCTTGTGAAAGGTGCGCACGCGAAACCCGCCGTCGGGATGGGCGGCCAGCAGCTCGGCGGCCAGGGCGTCGGCCTCGGCGGGGCCCCTGTGCTCCTTGGGCAGGCGCAGGTTGTACACATAGCGGGCCAGGGTGCCGGGGCGGACCACCCCCGAGGCGGCCAGGGCCTCCAGCCCGACGATGAGCCGGGGCCCGAGGGCCCAGAACTGGCCCACGCGGTCGGGCTCCTGGCGGATGATGCCCGTGAGTACGAATTCGGCCCCGCCCACGCGCACCACGTCGCCCAGGAGCAGGTCCAGGCGCTCCAGGAGCGCCTGTTCGGCCACGGCGCCCGGCAGGCCGTCGCGCCCGGCCAGGGCCTGGGCCAGCCCGAAGCCGCCCATGAGGCTGAAGCGCCCGTAGAGGGGGTAGGCGCCGTCCACGGCCTTGAGCTCGGCCAGGGCCGAGCCCCCGCCCTTGCGCGGACGGACCATGACCCGCATGTCCACCTGGCGCGAAAGCTCGCCCCGGGCCTCCAGGGCGCGGGCCACGGCGGAGTCCACCGGAACGTGGGAGCGCATGAGCTGCACGTCCCCGCCCAGCACGGCCCGGGCCTCGGAGGCCAGCCCGCCGCCGATTCCGGCGGCGAAGGTGCCCACGGCGGCGATGGCCGCCACGCCCAGGGCCAGGCAGGCCAGGAACACGCCAAGCCCCCGCGCGCCGCCGCGCATCTCGCGCCGGGCCAGCCGCAGGACCAGGCGCAGCTGCGCCGCAGGGGTCATGCGCCCGGCCCCTGGCCCTGGCCCAGGCGGCCGCCGTGCATGTGCACCGTGCGGGAACAGCGCCCGGCCAGGGCCATGTCGTGGGTGATGAGCACCAGGGTCACGCCGCGCCGCTCGCGCAGGTCGAAAAGCAGATCGGCCACCCGGGCGCCGGTGTCCTCGTCCAGGTTGCCCGTGGGCTCGTCGGCCAGCAGCAGGCGCGGGCCCGGGGCGAAGGCCCGGGCAATGGCCACCCGCTGCTGCTCGCCGCCGGACAGCTCGGCGGGATAGTGCCCGGCGCGGGCCTCCAGGCCCACGGCGGCCAGGCTCTCCCGGGCCCGGTCCCAGGCGTCGGGGTTGCCGGCGAACTCCAGGGGCAGGGCCACGTTCTCCAGGGCGGTCATGGTCGGCACAAGGTGGAAGGCCTGGAAAACCACCCCCACCGCCCCGCGCCGGAAGCGCGCCAGCCCGTCTTCGTCCAGGGCGCGCAGGTCCTGCCCGTCGACCACCACACGCCCCGAGGAGGCCCGCTCCAGCCCGGCCATGACCATGAGCATGGTCGTCTTGCCCGCGCCCGAGGGCCCGGCAACGCTCAGGGTCTGCCCGGCCTCCACGGCCAGGTCCACCCCGCGCAGCACCTCAACGGGCCCCGCGCCGCCGGTCAGCGTCAGGCGCACGTCCACAAGTTCCACCATGTTCCTGGCCGGTTCGGCCATGTTCGCACTCCTTTGTTGCGGGCGCCACGAAAGCCGCGTCCGGCCCCGGCGCGGGCGCCGCCGCGCGCATGGCGAAATCCCGTGAGTTGGTGTATACCCCAGGCCCAGGCCAGGGAAAAGCCGTTTCTGGCGCCCGCGCCCAACGGCCCCCTCCCGCGCCGCCCCCGAAACCCCCGTCCCTCCCGGAGGTCCCCATGAAGGTCGTGGCATTCAACGGCAGCGCCCGCCGCAAGGGCAACACCCAGCACCTCGTCGACCACGCCCTGCGGGAACTGGCCGCCCGGGGCGTCGAGACCGAAAGCGTCTCCCTGGCCGGGCACCCCCTGCGCGGCTGCGTGGCCTGCCTCAAATGCTTCACCAACCAGGACAAGCGCTGCGCCGTGGACGTGGACTTCGTGAACGACTGCGTGGAGAAAATGCTCGGGGCCGACGGCATAATCCTGGCATCACCCACCTACTTCGCCAACGTTTCCGCCGAGATGAAGGCGCTCATCGACCGCGCGGGCATGGTGGCCAAGGCCAACGGCGACATGTTCGCGCGCAAGGTGGGCGCCGCGGTGGTGGCCGTGCGCCGGGGCGGGGCCATCCAGGTCTTCAACGCCCTGAACGCCTTTTTCCTCATCGGCCAGATGGTGGTGGTCGGGTCGAGCTACTGGAACATGGGCATCGGCCTGAACCGGGGCGACGTGGACGACGACACCGAGGGCCTCCAGACCATGCAGACCCTGGGCCGCAACATGGCCTGGGCCCTGGAGCGCCTGCGCGGCTAGCTCCCGCCCAGCCCCAGGAAATTGCGCACGCCGGTGAAGATTATCTGGGCCGCCAGGGCCGAGAGGATCAGCCCGGTGAGCTTGGTCAGCACCTCGATGCCCAGGCGCCCCAGCAGACGGCGCACATGGGCCGAGAGCACCAGCACGATCCCCAGGCAGGCCACGGCGGCCATGAGCGCCCCGCTGCCCACCAGCCGGTCCTGGGCGGGCATGGCCGCGCCCATGACCAGCAGCGCGCCCGTGGTGGCCGGGCCCACGGCGATGGGAATGGCCAGGGGCACAACGCTGATGTCGCCCTCGCTCTGGCCCGCCTCGTCCCCGGCCCGGCCGCGCACCAGGGACACCGCCGACAGGAACAGCAGCACCCCCGCCCCGATGCGGAAGCTGTCCACCGTGATGCCGAAGACCTCGAAGATCAGGTTCCCGAAATGGAACAGCACCAGCGTGACCACGGCCACGGCCAGGGTCACGCGCAGGGCGGTCAGCCGCCGCCCGCGCGGGTCCATGCCCTTGGTCAGCGCCAGGAACATGGTCAGGACGAAGAAAGGCGTCAGCAAAAAGAAGAACTTGATGAACACGCTAAGGAACAGGTGCACGGCGGCCTCCGGTTTTGGCGTGGCGCGGGCGCGGCGGGGGGAGCCCCACCGCGCCCGCGATCATACCACGCAGGGGGCTGCCTGTAACGGGCCTTGAGGCGCCCGTCAACCACCGCGTCGGCAGGACCCGTCACCAGACGCGCGCGCCCTGGCCGAGCACCGTGCCGCCCAGGGTCAGGCCCGTGCGCAGCAGGGCGTCGGAGCCCCGCGCCCGGGCCGCCGCCGCCGAGCCGGAATAGCCGTAGGCCGCCTCGCGGCCGCGTTGCAGCGCCTGGGCCGCGCGCAGCCCGCCCTCGCGCTCGATGGCCGCCAGGTCCAGGGCGCCCAGGCCCGCCGTGCCCGCCAGCACCTCCAGCGCCGAGCCGGACCCGGCGTCGATGCCCGCGCCCACGGCCCCCACCCGCGCCGCCGCCAGCCGGCGGCGCAGCTCCGCCCCGGCGCGCTCCCGGTCCCGCGCGGCCTGGCGCTTTATTTCACCGGCCTGGCGCGCGGCCTCGGCCCGGGCGACCTCGGCCTGGCGCCCGGCGGCCCGGGCCTGGGCCTGGGCCTGGCGCCCCTGGGCCACGCCGCCCATGACGGTGTTGACGATACCCAGCCCCAGAAGCCCGGCGGTAACAGGATCAGCACCCATCAGCGTACCCTCGCGTAGAGATAGTAGTTGTCGTCGCCCACGAGCCTGCGCAGCAGGGCCTCGCGCTCGAAACCAAGGAACCCGAACCATTTGGCCCGCGCGGAATGCCGGACGTGCACCGTGGTCTGGATGCGCGTCAGGCCCAGCCCGCTTTCGGCGGCCTCCAGGCAGCGCCGGGCCAGGCGGGCACAGGCCACGGGGTGGGCCTCCACCAGGGCGCTGGTCAGGGCCCAGGCGTTGCCCGTGGCCCCGGGCTGTATGCCCACCCCGCCGCAGGCCACCACCGCCCCCGCGTGCAGGAGCGTCCAGCACGGGCCGCTTGCGCGGTACATGGCCGCCAGGGCCAGAAGCCCCCGGCGGCCGCCGCGCGCGGCAAAGCCGAGACGGTCGGCCGGGCGCAGCTCCAGGCGCCGCACATGGGCCACCTCGAAGGGGATCACGCGCATGCTCAGCCCTCCCCCTGCACCTGCGGCACGCAGCAGACCACGGTCATGGGCAGCGGATCGTCCTGGCGGATGGTGAACAGGCCGTCGCGGTCATAGCCGCTGGCCAGGCGCACCTCGCGGTCGCCGTCCAGCAGCGGCGGGGCCGTGCCCGCGCGCACGGGCGCGGCGTGGGGCAGCAGGCGCTCGTACTTGTCGGCCACGTCGTCGCCCGGGCACACGCGCCCGCCCACGGTCTGGCGCAGGCGCACGGTGACGCCCATGATCCGCTTGCGCCGGGTCTGCGAGGTGCCCGCCGCGCCGCCCACCTCCAGGCGCATGGGCTGGAGCACGGCGCTGTAGGGCAGGCCGGCGTGGACCTTCCAGGCCGCCCGGGGCAGGGCCACGGCCCCGCCCTGCACGCGCCGGGGCTCCTGCAGCGCGCCGTCCAGGAGCACGGACACCTCGCGGCCCTCCAGGTGATCCAGCCCGGTCAGGGGCCCGGCGGGCAGCCGCCGCCAGCAGAGGCCCCCGCCCTGGTGGACGGGCAGGCCCGCGCCGTCCACCCAGGCCCCGTCGGCCAGGAGCAGGAAGCTGCCCGCGTCCGGCTCGGCCCCGCCCACGGTCAGGGGCACGCCGCACAAGGCATCCAGTCCGGCCAGGCCCTCCAGGAGCACCTGGTCGCCGTCGCGAGCGCAAAGCCCCGGGGCGCACACGCGCACCCGCCCCGTGTCCGCGAGGGTCTCCACGGCCTCCACCCGCGCGCAGTTGGACAGGCCGCAGTCCATGAAGAAGCCCCCGGCGGCGTCCCGGGCGCGGGGGGCCGGGCCGCCCGCGCGCTCCCCGGCGTCGAAGACGGGATCCAGCCGCTCCACGGTGCGCAGCGTGGCGCCGTCCCCGGCCGTGCGGCGCACGAGCATCCAGACCTCGTCGCCCCAGGGGCCCGGCACGGTGGCCACGCTCTCGCAGCGGCCGTCCCCGCCCAGCAGATGGCGGTGCCAGGCCACCACGCCCTGCTCGCGCAGGTAGGTGCAGGCCGCCAGCACCCCGTCGTGGCGCACGGCCCACAGCACCCCGTCGGGCTCGCGGGCGAAGGCCATGTCGCGGATGCCCGGGCCGGTGATGTGTTCGGCCAGCAGGGTCAGCTCCGGCGAGGCATACCTGTAGCTGGCGATATCGTAGGCCATTTCGCGCACCTTGCGCCCGCTGCGCGAGACGAAGAGCACCGCCCCGGACACCGGCTCGGGCCGCACCGCCGCGCTGCCGTGGGAGCTCTGGCGCTTGCGCTGGACCTTGGCCGGGGTCATGCCCTCGCCCTCCAGGCCGGACCAGACCTTCAGCTCGCCCGCATTGGTGCCCACAAGCAGCTCCTCCTGGTCGGCGATCCAGCGGATGGGATTGACCCGCGAGCCGGACAGGGTGATCTCGATGGCGTCGTCGTCCAGGGGCCTGTCCTGCACGCCGTCCACGAAGGCCGCCGTGTTCATGCGGAAGTCCTCGTGGGCGCCGGTGCGCGACATCCACAGGGTCAGCGGCCTGGCCCGGGTGGCGCCCAGCACGAGGCGGTCCTCGTAGAGCCCGACCACGGAGGGCCACCGGGGCGCCCCGCCCTGCTCCCCGGGGCCGAAGGCCTCGGGCATGGAATCCGCGCGCTCCAGGAGCTTCCAGAATTCGCCCCGCAGCTCCCCGCCCGCGTACATGGACTCGATCTGGTCGCGGGCGTGGACCGGCGAGGCCGCGAAGGCCAGCTCCAGGCCCGCGCCCTCGGCCAGGTAGACCCCCGGGCCCTTGTACATGTACCAGCCCGGGGCGCCCTGGGGGTCCAGGGCGCGGACGATGGTGGCGACCTCGAAGGTCCGCCCGGCGGGCAGGGCCAGCCGCGCCGCGCCCGCCTCGGCGCAGACCGGCCCCGTGCCCCCCGGCGCCGTGGCGGCCAGGTCGTGGCCGGGCATGCGGTAGTCCAGCTCCTCCAGGCTCCAGTCGTCGTGGGCCCGGCGCACGAGCTTGCGCGGGGCCGTGTCGGGATGGACAAGGTAGAGCACGTCGCAGCTCTGGACGTGATCAACGCCCCAGACGGCCGCGGCGCCCCAGGGGCTCTGGATGCGGTAGACCGGATCGGCGGTCCAGAGCCCGGCCCAGGCGCCCGCGCCGGGCTCGTTGTCCGGCACGGCGTCGTGGGCCGCGAGGCAGCGATACACGACCCCGGAGCGGCCCGCGTAGTCTCCCGGGCCGTATGCCGCCCCCGCCTCCCAGGCGGGGGCGGCGGACTTGAGCACGACGCCCCCGCCGGTGAAGAAGCGCAGGAAGCCGTCGCCCATCTCGATGACATAGCTCTGGCTCTGGGTGCCGTTGAAGTCGAAGGACACCAGACGCGCCGCCGAGCCCTGGGCCCCGGCCAGGGCGATGAAGCGCGTTCCCGACCGCTTGCAGACGCTGCCGTGGGGCCTGGGGATGAAGTTCTCCAGCCTGCGGCAGCCGGTGTAGTACTTCTCGTGGTCCGTGCGCCCGTCCAGGTGCGGCGACAGCTCGCCGCCCGTGAAGGCGTTGATGATCGGCGATGCGGAAACGCTCATGGTCTACCTCCTGGCCCGTTGCAGCAGGTCGGGCCGGTTGGCTTCGGGGGTGCCGCCGCCCCGGGCGTCGCGGCCCTTGGCCGTGCGCAGGCGCTCGCGGTACAGGGCCTCCAGGCGCTCCTTCTCGGCGCTGGAGCCGGTGATCTTGCGCGCCAGGCGCGCGGCCACCCGCGCGGCCAGCGCCACGCGGAAGGTCGGCGGCATCTCGGCCGGGTTCTCCACCCGGCGCACATAGCGCACGGCCACGGCCTCCAGGTCGCACAGCAGGGCCCCGCCCTCGATGGCGTAGGACACCTCGGGCTCGCAGCCGATGACGTGCAGGCAGTCGGCGGGCAGGCGGAAGGCCCGGCCGTAGCCGAAGGCCGGGGCCTCGGCCAGCCGGGCCAGGTCCACGCGGCGGATGGCGAACTTCCAGGGGTGCTCCTCCAGCATGGCGTCGCGCTCCACCTCGTACACCGCCCGGGCCAGCCGGGCGCGCTCGGTGTCCTGGTCCGCCGAGGCGATGCGGTCCTCGCCCAGCTCGATGAGCGCCCCGGAGAGGATCTCCACGCTCATGGTCTAGTCGTCCCCCTGGAAGAGGCTGCGGAAGAAGGCCTCGCGCCGCTTCTGGCCGCCGTCCGCCCCGCCGGGGGCCGGAGCCTGGATCGCGGGCGCCCCCTGGGCCGCGCGCGGCTCCAGGCGCTCGGGATACAGCTCGAAGCTCACCTGGGCCGGGCCCTGCTGGTCGCCGGGATAGGCGTCGCGGGCGCGGGCCTCGCCGACGAGGGTGAAGGCCGCGCCGGGCTCGGGGGCCTGGGCCAGGCCCAGGGCGGGCAGGGTCTGGGCGTCCAGGGTCACGACGATGCCCTTGTGCCGCTGTTCCATGATGGTCGGGGTCTGCATGGTATTCTCCTTGCTCGGGGTTTTGCGCGGCGGGGCCGGGGCCCCGCCGCGGGTGTCCGTTGGTCGCGACCGGCCGGGGGGCGGGAAGGCGCGCGCGGCCCCTCCCCGCCCGGACGGCGGCGGCCGTCGGCTAGCGCGCCAGGTAGTGCGGATACACCGACAGGCTGCCCTGGGCGGCGGGGTCGGTGCTGGCCAGCACGGCGCGGGTCTCGGCGCGGGTGTCGCTGGGCGGGATGAAGCGGCCAAGCACGGCCCCGGCCGCCAGGGCCAGGGGCCCGGCCAGGGCGCACACGGTGCCCAGGGGCTCCCAGGCGCCGCCCGCGTCGCGCTGCTCCAGGGTCACGCCCAGGCTGGCCCCGGCGGCCAGGGCCAGGTCGGTGTCGGCCTGGGCCACCACCTCCTGGGAGCCCAGGGCCCCGGCAAAGCACAGCACGCGGCCGTTGCCCGGGGCGCTGGCGTTCTGGGGCAGGGGCTGGGCCTTGGCCAGATACTCGTCGTGGACCTTGAGGATGTGGTCGTACATGCTGCGCGTCCTCCTAGTTGAAGGCGACCGTCGCCTCGGTGGCGTCGGCGAAGTTGTAGCTGGTGACGATGGGCACGCCGTTCCATTCGGCGATGCGCCGGTCCACGTTGCGCTCGGAGGCGGTCATCTGGAAGGCGGCGCCCTTGCCCGCCTCGGCCAGGATGCTCATGACCTTGCGGTGGCAGAACAGGAAGGTGCCCGCCCCGCCGCGGACCATGTCGAGCAGGTTGTCCACCTGCATGGCCGTGGGCGGGGTGGCGGGGGTGATGTTCACCAGGGCCGCCACGGTCCGGGGGTTGGCGATCTGGATGCCGAAGTAGCCCTTGAGGCGCACGCCGTAGCCCAGCACGCCGCGCTCGTCCTCGTAGAGCGTGCCGCCGCCGACGGGGCGCACGTCGAGGATGCCGCCCTGGCGGAAGGTGTTGCTGGAATACAGGCCCGTGGTCTCGCCGGGCACGAAGCGCACGGCCAGCAGGCTGTAGCCCTGGTCGCCGACGCCCCCGGCGTCCATGAGCCGCCCGGCGTCCTGGGCGTACTTGCGCAGGTTGCCGTAGACGATGGCCTTTTCGGCGTCCACGCCGAGCTTGCGCAGGGCCTTGGGCAGCTTCTTGGCGAAGTAGGCGTCGCGCCCGCCCATGGCCTTGGCCTTGTCCTCGGGCAGGAACATCCTGGCCCCGAGGATGGACAGGTCGACCTTCTTCAGCCGGGTGCCCACGTCGATGGTGCCCAGGGGCGCGTCCATGTCCACGAAGCCGCCGCCGGTCACGTCGGAGACCTCGTCGTAGACGTTCCACAGGGCGTGGGAGGCCTCCTCGAAGGGGATCACGTCCAGCACGGGGGTTTCCTCGGTCAGCCAGTCGACCTGGTCGGGCTGGCGGGTGGCGAAGCGGGCGCTCAGGTCGCGCAGGGTCGAAGCGGTGCTCATCTGCTATTCTCCTTTGCCGCCGAAGACGACTTCGGCGAAGAAGCGTTCGGGAGTCATGGCCTGGCCGCGGGGTGCGGGACCACCGATCCCCCCGACGAAGCCGTCCTCCTGGTTGGCCTTCCCGATCTCGTGAAACAGGCGGACCAGAACCGGGTCGTCGCCGTGGGCGTCGAGGATGCGCCGGGTCTCGGCGGGGTCGAGCCCCGCGCGGCCGGCCACGGCCTCGAAGCCCCGCCGGGCGATCTCCGTGTTGCCCCGGGCGTCCTCGCCCCACAGCTGCTCCAGCACGCCCAGGGTCTCGGCCCGCCGCTGCCCGCGCTGGGCCTCGAACTCGCGCGCCGTGCGCGCGGCCAGCTCGTTGTAGCGGTCCGAAAGGCCCTGGGCCTGGCCGGGCGACAGGCCCAGCTCGTGGGCCGCCGCACGGAACCAGCCCATGAGCCGGGCGTCGGCCTGCTGGCCCTCGGGCAGGGCGATGTCGTAGCCCTCGGGCCCGGCGGGCACGCCCGTCAGGCGCCGCAGCTCGGCGTCGAACCGGGCGCGGTCGTCGTCGCTGGCGTCCCCGGGCAGGGGCGCAAGGCCAACGGTCTTGCGCCCGATGAGCGCCTGGGCGCTGGCCAGGGCCCGGGCCATGTCGCGCACCCCGGCGTACTTGCGCAGGGCGGGATGCGCCGACAGGGGCACCGTCCGGCCGTCCAGGTCCCATGTTTCGGTGTCGGGAATGGCCTCCTCCAGCCAGTGTCGAGCAGTCGGGGAAGGTGTCTGCGCGCCGTGTCCGTCAGCGGGGGCAATCGAGGCTTCCTGCGTCATGGTCCCTCTACTCCTTTACTTTGAAATTCTCAGGGTTTTCGAAATATTCCACCAACTGGAACAGGGTCATCCGGCCGTAGCGGAACTCCACCTGCTCGCCCCCGCGCCAGGGCCCGGGGGCCGGGGCCGGGCGCATGAAGCAGTGCGTGCGCAGGAACTCGCGCAGCACGCGCCCCGATGGCGTGGCCAGGGCCGCGTGGATGTGCCCGTGCAGCTCGCGTTCGCTCATGGCTTGCGGCTCCATCAGCCCGCCTCCCCGGCCCCGGGGGCGGGGCCCGCGCCCGGAATCCCCGCGGCGCCCAGGCCCCGGGCCAGGGCCTCCAGCTCGCGCCCCTGGCGCAGGGCCTCCACCTCGGCCGCAGGGCGCACGCCGGTCTGCGGGAAGCCGCGCTGCTCCATGACCCGGCGCACGTTCTCGTCGTGGCGGAACAGGTCGAGAACCTGGGGCGCCACGGCCACGATGGGCGCGATCTCCGCGTAGGTGCGCAGCACCGAGCGCGCCTGGGACTCGCGCTGGGCCAGCATGAGCGGGCTCACATAGTCCACGCGCAGCCCGTGCCCGGCGGCCTCGGGCGGCGCGGGCGGCAGCTCCCCGCGCCGCGACATGAGCCGGAACAGGCGGTCGAACAGGCGCTGGAAGTTCTCGCGCTGCTGGTTGACCAGCAGCGGCCCGAGCAGGAACATGCGCTCGGAGGCCAGCTCGGCCACCTCCAGGGCCGTGGGCGTGCCGCCGTTGCGCACGCGCTGGCTCACGGCCAGGAACAGGTCCACGAAGAAGGCCTCGTTGATGTCCTGCCTGGTGGCGGCGAGCATCTCCAGGGAGAAGCGCGGGTCGCCGCCCACGGACAGGGGCCCGAAGTCCGCCAGGCTGTTGCCCTCGGCGCGGCGGTAGTAGTTCATGGCCCGGGGCTCGAAGCTGAAGCGGCCCACAAAGCCGTCGTCGGGCACAAGGTAGGGCGGCGCCACGGCCAGCTGCCCGGCCTCCAGGATCAGCCGCTTCATCTCGTTGATCATCTTGGCGTCGGCCAGGGCCTCGGTTCCGGGGCTGTAGCTGTAGGCCGTGCCCGGCAGGCGGTGGGCCCGGGCGACCACATAGGGCAGCTCGGCGTAGCCGCCCACGGACAGGACGTGCCCGTCCCCCAGCTCCATGTAGACCGAGCGCCAGGCCAGCCCCGGGCGCCGGGCGCCGCCCCCGCTCCGGACGGGGGTCACGGCGTGCAGGAACTCCACGGGGCGGCCCGCGCCGCGCCCGGGCCCCAGGGCGCGCCGCAGCGCCGGGGACAGCCGCTCCTCGCCCCAGCGGGCCGCGGCCTGGCGCGGCGTGAGCCGGAAGCGGCGCAGCACGGTATCCACCTCGCCCAGGTGGTTCTCGTCGATGTAGACCTCGTGCAGGGGCAGGGCCCGGAAGCGGATGCCCGCGTCGGGCACGGCCGGGTCCTCGTCCACGAAGAGGCACTGCCAGCCGAACAACCCGGACTGGTGGTAGCCCAGCACCTGCTGCGGGTAGTATCCGCAGCGCTCCAGGGCGGCGTAGAGGCGGTCCTCGGCCTCCTGGAGCCAGGCGCGCACCCGGGGGCTGGCCGCCAGGTCGCGGTCTTCCAGGCCCAGGGCGAACCAGCGCTGGGACGGCGAGGACGCCCCGGCCAGCATCCCGGCGGCGAAGATGTTGGCCGCGCGCCTGGCGGTGGAGTCCACCAGGTCTTCGCGGCGCCGCCGGGGGTGCCCGGGCTCGCCGGAAAACCCCGCATAGGCCGGGCCCATGTGCTCGGCCACCTCCTCCCAGATGGAGTCGAAGGGCTGGCGGGCCCGTTGCAGCTCCTCGAAGCGCTGGCGCGTGGCGCGGGCCAGCTCGCGGGCGTCGGTGCCGCGCGCCCCGGGGGCGTCGGGCCCGGCCCCGGCCTGCCGCGCCGCGGGCGCGGCGTGATGCGTGTCGTGTTCGTGCATGGCTACCCCAGCGTTTTGCGGCCCACTCGGGCCGATCCGAGCACCCCGTCCCCGGTGGTGGCCACCGTGGCCCCGGCCAGGCGGCGCAGCCGCTCGGCCTCGCGGCGCCGGGCCTCCTGCATCCGCGCGGCGTCCTCGCCGCCCGTGTCCTCGGGCTGGGGCACGGGCGCGGGCGGCGGCGCCTGCACCGAACCCTTGCCCCCGCCGCCCCCGCCGAAGATCGACGATCCACCCATTGCTCATTCCTCCTTGTTGCGGGTCAGATAGGAAACCACCGCGCCCACGCTGCGGCCTCCGGCCAGGGGCGCGCCGTGGGGGACTGTCCCCAGCACGGTGAAGCCCAGGTCGCGCACCAGGCCCAGGGCCGCCCCGTTGGTGCGCGGGGTCACGCCCACCAGCACCTCGATGAGCGGCCGTCCGTCGGACCCGGCCACGGACAGCAGCCAGTCGGTGACGTAGAAGCCGATGATCCGCGCCGGGCTGCCGAAATAGTCGCGCAGCACGGCGAAATGGATGCGCGCCGAGCGCCCGCAGCGGCCGTCGAGCCAGAACAGGGCCGCCGGGTCGCCGTCGGCGTAGACGGCATAGAAGGCCCGTCCGGGCTCCCCGGCGAAGGCGACGAAACCCCGGGCGTCGGTCACCGCGCCGTCGAAGAAGACGTGGCGCGCGAGGCCGTCGTCCTCCAGGCGCTCCCACAGGGCCTCCAGGTCGATGGCGTCCAGCCCGCCGGGGTGGGCGCGGATGTCCAGCACCCCCAGGGCTGGGACGGCGCGGGGCCGGGCGCGGCGGGCGCGCGGGGACGAAACGGGCTGCGGTGCGTGGCGCATCAGTCCTCCAGGGCCCCGGCACCGGGCCGGGGGCCGAAGCTGCGGTTGGCGCCGTCGGCGTAGCGCTGGGCCGGGGCGGCCCCGCGCACGGGCGCGGCGAAGGTCAGGGCCAGGGCATCGGCCAGGTCCGGGCTGCGCAGGCCCCGGGCGCGCATCTGCTCCTTGGGCTCGAGCACCAGGCGCGAGGCGCTGTCCCAGCTGTAGGACGGCGCGGTGAGGTCGGCGTGCAGCGCGTCGTCGTCGGGCAGGTCGGCCTGGGGCTCGTCGGCCAGCCAGTCGCGCAACAGGCCCCACATCTCGGCGCGCTTGTTGCGGTATCGCTCGGGGCGCAGGGGCCGCGCGCCGAAGTTCACCGGGGTCACCCGGCGCTCGAAGCCCATCTCGCGCAGGCGGTCCACCACCCCGGCGCCCAGGCCGCCCACGTCCACGAACAGCCTCTCCACGCGCGGGCTTTCGGACTCCAGCATCCGCCGGCACAGCCCGGCCACCTGCATGGTGTCGCAGCCGCGCCAGGAGCGCAGGCCGAAGGCCTTGCGGCCCTGGCGGAAGACGGCCGCCGTGGCGTCGTCGCCAAACCGCGCGGGGTCCACCCCCGCCACCACCGGGCCGTGTCCGCTCTCGGCGGCCCGGCGCGCGCGCAGGACCAGCAGCGGATCGATGAACGGGTCCAGGCCCGTTGTCTGGAATGCCTCGGCGGGCGTGGCCGGATATTCCTGGCGGAAGAGCCGCTCGTCCTTGAGCTCGGCGATCTTGGCCCGGCGCCAGGCCACCTGGCCCGGGGTCAGGCCGTGCAGGGCCATGTATTCGGCCTCCTGCTCGTCGGGGGCGAAGTC
>Ga0172382_10006201_pt1 | contig 17483 bp, 9 predicted proteins | sample Leawel138RmetaG_FD_122245 | JGI IMG/M metagenome (GOLD analysis project Ga0172382, IMG submission 122245) | Leachate microbial communities from a municipal landfill in Southern Ontario, Canada - Leachate well 138R metaG | ecosystem: Engineered > Solid waste > Landfill > Unclassified | place...
CAAAGGAGTGGGTATGCGCTGGAGTGAGGAAGGGTTCAACCATCTACTTCACCTACGTTTGGATTGGGTAAACGGAAGATTTGATGACCAACTCTTCTCCCCCCAATAACTAAATACGCCCGCTGTTATCTGTATGACAGATGGACTACTTCCCATCGATGAGAAGAACTGGTATGTACTAGCTTGGCTAATATAGATTTAGGCGCTATAGCTACGCTTCTGTACTCTTTATGTATGCTTCAAGGTCCCTTTGAAATACTGACCTTGGGAAGCTGTTACCTATCGAAGGAACCCCATATAAAGATAGCGACTAGTCTTGATATATACTTCCCGCGCCGGGCGGACGAATCGAGAGCTTGCGGGAAAAGGAAAACAGCGGCATAGACGTATCTTCAGATAATTCTGGTTATGTTTTGTGCATGCACCCCTTGACATGATATTACAGGCTCAGTATAATGAAACATGTAAACTAGGTGTCTACTGAGATGAAACAGTGTTACAATAAGTGATGGGCGTGGGCGCACAATTTGCAGGTAGCTTGGTCTCCAATGGAATGAGGAGCACGTGGTATCAGTAGTGACCCACACAGATGAACGTGGATATATGGCTGCAAGTGTTGAAATGCACGGGATTTCCAATACAATGACGTTGCTAATGTCTCACGGAGGCAATCAAACCCGTACGTTTAGTGGCCAAGGTGCACCAAAGCGGTTCAATCCAAGGACAGAGCTTTGCTAGATGGAACACTGTTTTCCCTTTGCAGGTTACTACCTCTAAGAGCAAGCAGGCTGGTTTCCTGCCATCGTTCGAATCGAGCTCATCTATCCTATTATTCCAACATGGGTTTCAAAGTGTCGGCACGACAAAATATTGATTAGCGCTCTTGGCAAAATAGATGGAGTAAGTGGGCCAATTTCACGACGAATACGGAGGACTATGAGATGACAACAACAAGTGTACTTCCAGAAAGAGACTACCCGGTGGACTGGGTTGATCTTGTCGCGGTGGACCTCGACGGGACTTTGCTCGGTGGAGTCCCCGGCTACGGAATACATCCTGCTGCACTACAGGCCATGAAACAGGCCCGCCGGCATGGAATCCAATTTGCAATAGTGACTGGACGTCCCTATGAGTTTATTGAGAACTTGGTTGAGGAATACGAGGTGTTAGAGTCATCTGTGTCCGCCATCGTCGCCGAAGAACGGTTTATTTACATCAAAGATAAAGGGCTTTTCAGGCCGGATTTGGAATACAACAACTGGACCTTGTCCTTGGAGCAATCTTTGTTGGAGGTGATGCAGGGCTTTGTTGTCTCCCAGTGGCCCTACCTAACAAAATTGGATCCTGATGTAATTCGACTAGATGCCGAAGAGATGAGAAAGGGATGGGTGGAACTTGTCTTCTCCACTAGAGAGTTAGCAAAGCTTGCGGTGGAAAAAATGGAGGCAACAATCCCTCCCACGCTGACCTTAATCCGCAATGTACGTAATGTTGGGGTCAGAGGGTCCAAAATTGGAAAAGGACCAGCCTTAAAACAGTTGGTGGAAAGACTGGGTCTGTCTCCTGAGAACGTACTAAGTATTGGAGATTCGGAGAACGATCTAAGCATGTTGGACACTGATCAGTTTGGATTTCAAGCAGGTACAGTCTCCAACGCGGATGATGAGATTAAGCAGTTTGTGCTAAAAAACCAAGGCTGGGTGGCTAGCAAAGAATTTGGACATGGTGTAGCCGAACTGATCACTAACGTACTTACCTTAAGACAGGAGTAGTCCTGATTCGTATAATTTAAGCATCTACCGACGGATGAGTCTAGGGGAAAGGGGTTCATGAAGATGCCGTACGTGGTCGCGGATATGACCAATGAAATGTGTAATGGGTGTTGGTCATATTAGTCATGGGTCCTTAGTCTTAAAATGGGTGGGTGGACTGGGACCGGGTGCAGTTGTCTTACTTGAATCTCAGTCAGTTCAGCTATTGGTCAGTTGGCTCAGAGATAGTTTTGCAGGGTAATAGAGCAAAAAGAGGATTTCAGCGTTATCAACCCCAAAGGGTACTGCTTCTTGCAGGGGCTTATAGATTGGGAATAATGCCGGCGATCCAAGACATTGATTCCTTCGTCTGTTTTCCAGTGTAGGTTTTGAGCGGGGGATGCTTAGTAAGCTCAAGAAAAGGTGTATAGGTATGAACTTAGGACCCCATACGCCGGGCATGCCTGTGCAGGATATTAGCGTATGGTTGGGGATTAGTCTTGTAGTTTTTTCTCGCCCCAGAAAACTGAGACTTCTGCTAGTTGCTGTATTACTTCAAATAGTAACATGTCCATCAGCAGTGCCTTGGGGCCATAGAGGACCTGGGCCGACTTGTTTACAGTGATCTCCCGGGATGGGGCTAGTAAAACGAGGTCTGCGAAACGACCAATAACGGAGTCGGGTTGTCCTGTGAGGACAATGATCTTTGTGCCTCGACCTTTACAGGGTTCTAGAAGCTCGGTAATATTTTTCCAGATGCCAGTATGAGAGACAATGATGATTACATCCCCATCGCCGATAACTGGGGCTACCTCATTGAGTTCATGGAAGTCGTTGACCATGCGTGAGTACCGTAGGGCTGCTGTAAGTCGTTGATCTCCCATCATCGCGATGGGTCTTGATTGCCCGACCCCGTACCAAGTGATGGTTTTTGCGGTACAGATCATTTCAACCGCACGTCGCCATTCCCGGGTGTTGAGGCTTGTTAATAAGTCGTTAATCGCCGCACTTGTCATTTTCACAGCTGCATCCATGGCCTTTGGTAGTGGTTGATTCTGTTCGGGTTGAAAGGAGGGGGGCTTGGTTTCCTGGATCCAGGCGTTTCGAAATTCTACAAAGCCGGTATACCCCAACTTCTGGGCAAACCTAACCACGGCGGCCCGAGAGACCTCTAGCTCCCTCGCGATCATCCCCGTAGTTAAATCTGCTGGATCAGATTGGATTTCATCGAATTGGAGCAGCCATTTGGCGATGGATAAAGAGACTCCATTGAGATTATTCAGTTGGGCACGGATTCTCATTCTCGGTCCATAATTCATGGTTTATCCTCAAATCTATTTCTCGTGGGGTTAATGCTTAAATAGATGTTGCCTTTGAACCAAAAGACGGGGTAAAGCCACAAAAGATCGTCTTTTCCCGATTTTGATCGTAATGTAAAAATGAGGGATTGTCAAGAATTCGCGAGCACTTGACACGATCTTACAGGCTTAGTATAATGAAACATGTCAACAGAGGCCCCGTTAATGTGAAACAGTGTTACAACCAGTCGACGGGCGCGGCTTAGGCAACTGAAAGATGTAAATCACTGGTAATTGCGCGGATTATCGACAGTCTGTTTCCTAAGACAGTCGGCGAAGTCAAAGATTAATTGGGGTAAGCGGTACTATTAGGCTCATGAACTTGTAACCTTGGAGGTGGCTGTGGTTGCGTAGTATTGTGGTGGAGATTTCCTTCCTTATACTATTACTTATGATGTGGAGTAGCCTTGCTATGGCCCAAGATAACAATGAGGCAACTAATCTGCAGGGGAAAACGCGGTTAGCGGATAACGGCAGAGCCCTGATCGGGGTATTTGTTAGTGCCGATGCTAACAGCATCGAAGCTCATGCAGCCGGGGAACTTGTTGATTACTTAACCCAGGTAACAGGCGCACCTTTTACATTAGAGCATCTTCTCGACCTGCCGCATAAGCCGGCAATTTTGGTTGGTAGAAATGCCTGGACGGAGGACCTGATCCCTGAGTTAGTCGGTGACGCACTGGGGGAAGATGGCTTTGTTATTCGCAAGATAGATGAGTTTGTCATTATTGCCGGCAGTCATCCCCGGGGAACGATGTATGGTGTAAATCATTTCCTGGATCACTATGTTGGTATCAAGTGGTACTCCCCAAGGTATACTTTTGTACCGAGCAAATCGACATTAACGCTTGACATCACCAATGATGTGCAAATTCCCCGGTTTGTGTATAGAGAAATCTATGTCAACGATCTGGATGATGAGGGTTACCGTGCACATAATCTGCTAAACGGGAAGTTCCGTGACCGTTATGCCCGGGTACCTCAGTCAGAACCCCACCTCAATAGCTGGTCTGATTACTGGCCTCAGGATGTTCATAACTTCCATAGGATTGTACCCGAGATTAAGTATCACTCTGGGGGTCAGCTCTTGGCAATGAATGAGGACGTTCGACGAATTGCTTCCAAGAATCTGTCCGGCATCATTCAGCAAAGGATTAAACAAGGAAAAGATGCCTCCTATGGTTTTAGTCAAGAAGATACGGCATGGTACCCGGATGCGCAAAGTCAAGCCTTTGCCAATGCCCACGGAGGGACGTTGGCTGCGCCCATCTTTGATATGGTTAAGGATGTAGCGGAAAGAGTCAGGGCTGAGATTCCCGAGGCCCGTATTGGCACACTGGCGTATCGTTTTACGGAAAAGGCACCCATTGGTCTGACGATCCCCGATAATGTCGTCATTACTTTCGCCCCGATTGATAAAGACCATGGACGCGCAATTAATGCCCTGCAAAATAAAGAGACCCTAAAAAACGCCGAGCAGTGGGCAAAGATCTCAAGCGAGATTGTGGTCTGGGACTACCTTATTGATTTTAACGGCGGCGGTTACCTGATGCCATACCCTAACTTGTACGCCATGGCGGAGTCAATTCAATGGTACGCGCAGTACCCTGCCTTTAAAGGTTACTTTGGGCAGCACATCCATGGATCCGCCGATGCGGCGGGTGTTGGGTTCTCGGATTTGCGTACGTGGCTAGCCGCTCGGTTATTGTGGAACCCTGATCAGGATTACCGAGCACTTATCCGGGAGTTTGTTCAAGGCTATTATGGTCCCGCGGCTCCCTTTATCAATGAGTACATAGAACTACTACACGAAGAATTTGAAAAGACGGGTTCAGAACTCCAAGGTATTGCCACACCATTGGGTGCCCCGTATCTTTCTTTTGATCTTTTGATTCGGGCGGATGAATTGTTCAGGGAGGCCGAAAGGGCCGTTGCTCACGATCCGGTGTTTTCCGATCACGTGCAAAGGGCCCGGATTGAGGTAGACTATGTCATTTTGATGCGGGGTGCTGAGTGGAAGCGGGAGGCAGAGCGCCGTGGGATCCACTGGGATACCGACGGAATGGATCGCCACCGAAGATTTGTGCTTTCCACCATTGATCTTGGTAATTACAAACAGAGTGAACCTGTGTATGCACTCCTTGAAGTGATCAACATCAAACGAACTGTAACGCCGGTACCTGATTTTGTAAAGCATGTGCCAGAGGAGGATTGGATAGAGTTTCAGACCGAAGCGTTTAATCTAATTCAGGCGAAGCTTGTCCATGATCCCAAGGCTTCGAATGCTGTGGCTGCAAAGGTGACCGGCAGTACAGGTGCGTGGGCCTTTCAACTGCATAATAGGGTACTACCTAAGGAAGGACGATGGAAGCTTTATGCGAGCGTCAGGGTCGATCCCGGTGAAGGGTATGCCGCAAGTCCCGCATTAAGTTACGGTATTTACCCTCAAAGCGGGGCCTCAGCCACGGTAAGCTTCAGGGATGTAAGAGACGGGGAGTACCATTTTATCGAAATTCCGTGGGTTTATGAGTATAATCCCGCTTGGCCGACTCACTATGTGTGGTTTGCTCCCCCTAGCTCTACGGTTATTGAGTACTTATACGTGGATCGGGTCATTGCCATCAGGCACGAATAGATAAAAGGACATCGAGCGGTTTGTGATGCCACCTTGTCAACAAAGATGAGGTAAACCATACCAAGTGTATTTAACGATGGGCTAACAGGTCCGCTTCCTTTACGGAAGGAATAGGACCAAAAACATAAGCAGGAGGATGATGTAATCCATGAAACGAGCAGTGAAATATTCGTCAGGTATGAACTTGTTGGGGAACACACGATTGGTGTCTGTTCTAATTGCCGTTTTGACCCTTGTTACTTGTTCGCTTCCGGCCATCGCAGAGACGACGTTAACCGTTGCCATACGTTGGGGTGCAGCCTCCGGCGCTGGGGGGATCTATGCAGCGGCGGAGGAATTTGAAAAACTGCATCCTGGAGTGAGAATTGAGTTTCTCCATTCAGCCGCGTGGTCTGATCGAGTGGACGATGGCTTGTCTAGTAAGCTGATGACCTTGGTGGTCTCCGGGTTATCCCCGGATATTGCTATGGTGGGCGGTCACGTGGTACCCCAATACGCTCATTTAGGGTTACTGATGCCTATTGATCGCTATATTACTGACAGCGGTCTGCAAAAGGAAGACTTCATACCAGCCGCCTGGGATCAAACCCAATGGTTGGGCAAACAATACGCAATGACGCTGCAAGTGGACCCAAACTTTGCTTTTGTGTGGAACAAGGATCTTTTTGGCGAGGCGGGCTTACCGAAAAACCAGCCCCCGTAACTTTAAGGCAGTACGAGGAATATTTCAAGAAATTAACCCAGATGGGTAATGAAGGCGTGCTAAATCAGGTTGGGGGCGTACCCTGGGAAGTGTATGGAAACTACAACACTGCCTTTACCTGGGGCTGGATTTTTAACGGTTCGTTCTATGATTACGAGACAAATCGGGTGACGGCCAACGATCCGGCGATCGTTGAATCCTTCGAATTCTTGCGGGATTACTATGAGCGATATCACGCGATTTTGCCAGCCGTTCCAGCGGATCAGCGACTGGTCACAGGCAAAGCTGCCATGAGCTTTGAAGTCTCTACTACCTTCAAGAATATGCGTGCCCGATTGGGTGATGACTCCATCGGCGCGGGGCTTATGCCTTATAAGGATGGTGGCACACCAAATCCCTCGTGGATTGGGGGGTGGGCCATGGGGATATTACCAGATACCCCGCATCCTGATTTAGCTTGGGAATTCGTCCGTTTCGTCACGGCTACCCCAGAGGGGACCGACGCCTTTGGGCGGACTTCTGGTGCCGTACCTGCCTATCTCAAGTCCCCGGTTCATGAGGCGTATCTTGATGATCCAGTAATGTCTGTGTACCTAGAGATTGCTCAGTCGGCCCGTAATAGGCGTCCAGGCATGCCCGTTGTGGCGGACTATGCATCGGAGATTGGCAATGCATTAACGGACGTGTTGACCGGCAAGAAACAACCTCAAGATGCCCTCGAACTTGTCAACTCTACGATTCAAAAGAAATTAGATGAAGCTATGAGTGATAACGTACAATAGTGTGGAACCACAAGGGCGCCCATGCACGTTTTGTGCGCTAACCTATACCAAAACACCGCATCGTTTAGCTCTTCTTTCCGCACAGGTTGCGAAGATTAGCAAGACGATGCGGTGATACAAAGACAATTACGCCAATTTAGGCCCATATAACAGTGCCTGATAGAAACGGAGATCTTGTAATGATGTTACAGGAAGATCAATCTGCCCGGGCGCTACACTTTCCGCACTTTCCCACGCGGCAGCAAGCGGTTGTGTGGCGAAACTGGGAGTTAGTCTCTGTGGAGCGCTTAGCCTTGGTCCTTGGCACCACTGAGGATAACATCATCGAATTGGCCCGGGGCATGGGGTTAAGGGTTCCGCCTCAAGTGGGCAAGTACTGGTTGAAACGGGGCTATATCACCATCATTCGCAGGAACTGGCATCTTTTGCCCATCAGTCAGTTGCTTACGCTTTTGGGCTGGACCGAGGAAAGGTTGGTTTATACCCTCAAAGAAGATGACTTTTTGTGGATCAAACTTGGTAGTATGAAGCCTTTTACACAACCAGTGTACTTCCGACCGCTTACGGATGGTGAACAGGCTGCAACTGCTCAAATGCGGGCGGTGCTAAAGAAACATTTTCCATCTCCTGTAGAAACAAGCACAGCAAGCCCCTTTGATTTTCTTCACGACTTTGGGTATCCGCTCCAGATTACAGCGGGCATCAAACCAATTGAAGCCGATGATATCGTAATCAATCAAGCTTGGCAAATTGTGTACCCGCAGTCATCTAACAAAGTGAGGAAGTTCGCGGAGTATTTTGCCCAACGTTTTGCCCAGCAATGGCAGGAGACCATCGCTGTTACTAGTGACGCGGCAAGGAAGAACACCATTGAACTAAAGTTAGACCCTGTTCCGTCGTTATCCTCCGAAAGTCATGAAATCATAATCCAACCAGATCGCGTGTGCATTACTGCCGTGGACGAAGAGGGGCTCTTAAGGGGACTGCAATGGATTGAAAGACAAATGTCACTAAGGGGCGGCCCCCGCCTGAAGCCCCAAACCGTAAACCGCCGTACTCGTTTTGAACTACGGCTTATTTACTCATATTCTGCGGTATATGGAGATCCACTACTAGAACCAGAATTAGATCCATATCCGGATGAACTACTAGCCCGCCTATCTAGCTTGGGAGTAAACGGCATCTGGTTGCACGCAGTACTATACCAACTATTTCCCTGGGAAAAGACCCCTGACCTTTCGGATCACTGGGAAGAGCGCATCAAAAACCTACGTAAACTGGTGGCCCGTGCCGCCAATTTTGGTATTGGCGTTTACCTGTATTTCAATGAACCGCGGGCCATGCCACTTAGCTTTTTTGCACGATTTCCTGAGTTAAAGGGTCATACACTAGAAGAGCAAGCGGCACTGTGTACATCCTGTGACGATGCTAAGGCGTATCTTAGAAATGGGGTAAGTCACCTATTTGAACAGGTCCCCGATCTAGCGGGTTTATTTACCATTACCATGTCAGAGAATCTGACGAATTGCTATTCAAAGGCGTCGCATCTTACGACAAATTGTCCCCGATGCGCTAAGCGTACCCCCCAAGAAGTTGTCTCTGAAGTCAATCAATTGATCGTGGATGGTGCACATTCTGCTAAACCAGATGCGCAGATTATCTGTTGGACTTGGGGCTATGCCCGTGGTGCCGGCTGGTCTAGAGAAATGCTGGATGAGGCCATTTTGGCTTTTCCCCAAGATGTGGCTTTAATGTGCACCAGTGAAGAGGATATACCGTTTAATATTGCGGGTGTACCTGGGCGGGTATTGGATTATTCCATGTCTATTGTGGGACCGGGGGAGCGCTCTGAACAAAGCTGGGCAGTGGGAAGGGAAAGGGGCATGACCACTGTTGCTAAAGTACAGCTTAATACGACCTGGGAATGTGCCGCGGTACCCTATCTTCCCGCCATGGACTTGGTTGAAGAGCATCTTCGGAAATTGGCTGAATCGAAAGTCGATGGATTGATGTTAAGTTGGACTCTAGGCGGGTATCCATCGCTTAATCTTGAGTTGGCATCGGATTATTTTTGGGAGGAAAACAAGGGAATTATCGTGGACAGTGAAGAGTTCAGTAAACGGTTATTTGGATCCCGGGCCTTTGCCTTTGTAACCGAAGCATGGACGTACTTTAGTCAGGCGCTACGGGAGTTTCCTTTTCATCTTGGCGTTTTATATTATGCTCCCCAGAATATAGGTCCGGCAAATCTACTTTATCTGGAGCCAACGGGCTACAAAGCAACGATGGTGGGTATTCCGTATGATGATCTCAACTCGTGGAGAGCGATTTACCCCGCCGAGGTATTTGAAGATCAATTTATGCGGCTTGCAAAAAAGTGGAGGCAGGGGTTAGAACTACTTCATCAGGCGGCAGATCTAGTTGATGAGACCGGGAATGCGGTTTTTGCGGACCTAATGAATGTGTCCCAAGCGGCCTACTGTCATTTTCAGAGTACCGGCCTGCAGGCGCGCTTTGTTCGATTACGAAACCGATGGCTGAAATCAACTGATCCTAAAGGGCGTAAAAGATACGTAGATGAGATGATTCAAATCATCGATGAGGAAATTCAGGTTACCAAAGCCCTCTACAAGATTGCTTCTTGTGATTCTAGAATTGGTTATGAGGCTAGTAACCATTATTTTTATACAGCTTTGGATCTGCAGGAAAAGGTAGTCAATTGCCAATATATCAAGGACCAATTAGAGGAACAACGAAGGTGCATGTAAAAAAGATGTACCTTAAGAATCCGATAGATCCTTGGGCCTTATCTCTTTTGAGAACATTGTCGGTACTATAGTCCCCGAAAGAGCGGTAATAAGACCGTCACGGCATCTTAGGGAAAATGAGAAAAAACTAGGTATAAAGGGTGGAACAGCTCCTGTGAGGAATATCATTATTAGAAGTTGGTTCCCCTTGCCAACCATAATACCAATGGATTGCTTTTGACAGACGTGATAAGAATTGTCCAAATTGGCACAACCCGGAGGCGGTAGCCCATGAAAACAACCCGAAGTAATGAGCACATCTTGACCAAACCCCGTAGGCTAACTAACGAGGAGTTTGCGCATCCTCCTGTGGAGTACCGCGCCGTCCCCTTTTGGTCCTGGAATGATCGGCTTACCCGTGATGAGGTCCTAGCACAGCTACGCGAGTTTCAGGCTGCTGGGATGGGTGGGGTTTTTGTTCATGCGCGACCTGGAATTTGGACGCCATTTTTATCCGAGGATTGGTTTTCTTTATTCGAAGTGTGCTTAGAATTTGGTAAAGAAAGTGGCATGAAGATATGGATCTATGATGAAAGTAGCTATCCTAGTGGTTTTGCTGGCGGATTGGTACACGATAAATACCCACATCTAGCCCAAAGGGTTCTTGTTTGTCATGTTTTAGAGGCAGATGAAAAGATTCAAAGCGGTGAAGTCATCGGTCGGTTTTGGCTTTTTCCCCGCGATCAGGGTGGCCTGGACTACCGGGTTGCCACCCCAGGTGAAAGAGCCCCGCACCCAAAGGCGCGGCTTGCGGTTTTTTGTGTACATACCCACCCGGGTAATGCCTGGCTCAATGGCGCGCCTTATGTAGATACCTTGCACCCTGACGCGGCGGAAGCTTTTTTGGACGTGGCCTATGAACCCTATCGAAGGCGGTTTTCTAAGGAGTTTGGCGTGGTCATACCCGGTGTCTTTACCGATGAGCCTTACTTCAGTCCTTTTTGCGGTGGTGGGTTACCCTGGACCCCGGATTTGCCGCAGGTGTTTAACAAGACCTATGGACAAGACTTGATCTCTCGTCTTCCTGAGCTTGTATTTGATACTGTGTATTGCTATGAACTGCGGGTGCAGTATTGGAGTCTGTTATCTCGCTTGTTTGTGGATCGCTGGATGCGACCAATTTATGAATGGTGTGACTGCCAGGGCCTTAATTTTACGGGACATTTATGGGAACATGTTTTTAGCCCCGAACTTACGGGAAACATCATGTTGCCCGCGGCGTGGCAACACATCCCAGGCATCGATGTCTTGGGTCGTGATAGAAAAATGCATCGGTTACGGTGGGATCTGGGGGATGAGGGGTTCGGGGGCAATTCACCGACGCAAATGGGCAACATCGCTATGGTAAAGGCGGTAACCAGTGTTGCCCATCAAATGAATCGTGACCGTGTTCTTTCTGAAACATATGGCGGCGCCGGTTGGGAGATTAGTTTTGAAGAACAAAAAGCATATGCTGAGTGGCAGGCGGTCTTAGGAGTGAATTTACTTAACCAACACTTAAGTCACTATAGCTTAAGGGGCGAGCGGAAATACGATCATCCTCCTTCTTTTCGGTCACACCAGCCATGGTGGGATCAGTATCCCATGTTGCATGAATACATAGCGCGCTTGTATTATGCACTGGCCCAAGGATGTTATGAAGCCGACTTTGTTGTCTTACATCCGATGACAAGTCTTTGGACCGGTTACCGCAGCAAGCCTGATCCGTTTGAAACATTCAATCCATATCAATTGCCGAAGGAATTAAATGATCAGCTAAAGATTATGTATGATGACTTACTAAAGGCACTATCTAGCCGTGGTTGGTCATACGATTTGGCGGATGAGTTGCTATTACAAGATGCCGGCCGCGTTGAAAAGGAGAACATGTCGATCGGTGCCATGAAATACCCGGTTCTGATTATTCCCCCTGTTAGTAATCTACTCTCTACAACGTTGGACCTATTAACTGAATGGTTGGATCAAGGCGGTACCGTAGCCGCCGTGACCCCACTACCTAGGTTTGTTAACGGCAGACCCGATCCGCGTCTAGATGCCTTCCTCAAGCGGTGTCGCATATTTGCCAGTGAGGTGGATTTGTTGGCTTGGCTGCCATCAGTTACAAAACGTAAAATTTGCTTCCACGGTCATACCAACCCGTCCATTTATACACACATTAGATCTTTGGATCAAGGAAGATTGGTCTTTGTCTGTAATATGGAGCTTATGCCACAGACGGATATTACAGTACAAATTGCGATTCCCTCCCAGAATCACGCAACAAAAATGGTCCTCGAACGATGGGATCTTACCGATGGTTCCATCGCTTTGCTTTCCACAAAGCGCGAGCATGAGCAAACGATGGGGGACATACTAAAGACAAGGCTAGATTTCGCCCCGGGCGAGTCGCATCTACTTGTGTTGCGTCCGCAAAGTGACCAATCGGACGATGGTTCGGTTCTTAAGGCTAAAGAAGATCGGAACATTATTGTTTGCGGAACATCAAAAAAGGGTGTTCACGAGCCCAAGCGGATCAAAGAAGTAACCGTATTAGAACCCACGTGGCGTTTTCGACGCCTTGACCCGAACGTCTTGGTTTTGGACAGTGCGGAATACCAAGACGGTGAAGTTACCAGTTGGCATGGACCACTGCCCATTAGCGAGGTAAAGCGACTAATTCGGCGCGCTCATGGTCTACCGGATATGGCAATACGTGATATGCAACCCTGGCGTAGGTATTCTACAGGCAGTGTCGAACCGACGCAGAATAGACTGTCGCTTCGCTTTACTTATCGAGTTGTTGAGGTTCCAGCGGGAGAACTGCAGCTGGTGGTAGAAGAAGGGCGTGATTGGGATATTGCAGTAAACGACATTCCTGTCAGGGCATCGAAGGCGTACTGGCTTGATCCGGCATTTCATTGCATACCCATCGGGGGAATCATTCGTCCAGGTAAAAACACTATTACAATGCAGCGGTGTTTCCAAGATGATCTTAGTCTTGAACCGGTGTATCTAATTGGCGATTTTGCTGTTGAAACGGTGGATTTGTGCCACTTTGAGTTAAGTTCTGAATGTACCACCATTCAAGCTGGTAGTTGGATCTTCCAAGGATATCCGTTCTTTTCTGGGCGGGCCGTTTATTCCCAAGAAGTCATTATCCCACGTATGGAAAAACGGCGGGTGTGGTTGGAATTGTCTAACTTGGCAAGCACATACGCCCTCCTGCGCGTTAATGGCAAGCAGGTGGGGACATTGGCTTGGCAACCATACCGTGCTGAGATAACTGACTTCGTAAGAGCGGGCGTCAACACGATAGATATTGAAATTGCCAATAGTCTAAGAAACGTGTTAGGCCCACATCATCGTTTCAAACCACGTCTTGTGTCACCTAGACACTGGCAAAATGATTCGAGTTCGGTGCCTCAATTCAACCTTGTACCCGATGGCTTTCCCAACGAGGTGCGTATTATCTATGCGTGATGGGGAGGACAGATTCTCGATGCGCTGGTTTTAGGGTAGGCAATACTGTGTTTGTAGGTTAAAGTGCTGTAGCAATCTAGTTCATCCTTTTCACTTGCCTCCAGGATACTTGGTATTTTCAAGATGTATCATCTCCCTTCAGGGGAGTGGGGTAACTTCGGGTGGAAAAAGTAGCGTAGCCAACGCCTTTGGGCTTTTTCCGCGATCCCATACTCCGATACCAATTCTGGACTAATTCCACGCCCTATTTTGCTATTCCTTCTCGAACCGCGTCTAAACGACTTAGGTCTCACTCCAAGTGTCTCATTCAATATGCTTGAATCATGCAGTTTTTGTCTCGAATAATGTGGTGCCTAACACCATCTCCAACACCAATATCGGCGTTGGAAAATGACGTAGGCAGGCCAATAAAGTCTTTTCTTTCCAACTTGTGAAGACAAAATCGAACTCGGGGAAGCATACCCGAAGCCAACGGTTTACTCGATTCTGAACCCCATTGAGTTCTTCAAGGATGCCATTCATCGTTTCTCTTAGGTTGGAGTAAACTCTGGGGGACATACGGTATCAGGTACCGACCATCTGTGAACAACATCGCAATTGTCTTCGGATCATCTTTAAGTGCCTCCTGTCACCTAGTAAGTAGATGATAATCATTGTAATTCGACGCCCTCCAATTGATAGTCGTTATTCTGCGCTCTCAAAAGGGCTTAGATACCTATCTACAAGATGGTCAAATTTCAGATATGACTTGGACAGCAGTCTATTACATTCATTTAAGAGACTGTCACCAGAGAGATTTGATTCGCAAAGGGCTGTAAGGAGTACTCTTGCATCGGAAACTAAGGCTCCGAGGTTCTCGTAGGTCAATGCGTGTGATGCTCCAGCGACAGCTGCCTTGGTAGCTTGGTTTCTGGGATGTACACTTACGCGTATGCAACCATAATCCGGATAGTGCTTCTTGAACCATTCAGCTGCTACTAACAATTGGCCATGCTCTTCCTTTGTGAGTGGATTCGTATCTTTTTTTCGGCTTTTTGCTTCGATCACAAAACCTGTCTTATCCGGCAATAGCCAAAGAACGTCAGGACCCTCTCCGTTAAGATCATGTCTCTCCGCAACTAACCCGATCATGGTGGCAAACTGTTTCAGAGCTTCCTCAAATTGATTAGCTGATGAGTTGTGATGGAGGAACGAAACAACTGACTCGAAGGATTTTAGAAAACCTCCTCGCTGTCTATAATTGCCTAATTGATCCACTATAGCTTTAGATTGCGGTCCAGGGGTTGGTAAAGGACGATATGGGGGCAATACTTTGGGCTTAACTAGATTTCGATTGTTTGCGTATGCCTCGCGTTGTAGATCTTCAGCTAGTTCGGAATGACCCCATTCATCGGCAATTCTTGCCGATATCTGTTGCATCCAGCCGCGAGTCTGTTGATCCAGTGTTTCATTACCAGAAAGGAACTTTTCTATTTTTGAAATGGCCTGCTCGTTGTAACCGTCTCGCCAAAGGTTAATTGCTTTTCGTTCAATAGTAGCTTGCTCGAATCTCAATGTGTCCAGATTACCATCAGTGACTAATTCTGCAAGTCTTTCTGCATGATACTCAACCCAGTTCTTGTTTCTATCATAGCTTAGCTTTATTGTCTGAGCTAAGTCCTTTAGGTCCTTAATTTCCTTGCTTATCTCTGTACCCATCTCCAGTTGGGCTCTTGTGGTACTGGTAAGGAACGTGAAATTAGCTGTCTTGGATATCCAAGCGGAAAGATCTGAACCCGTTAGAAGTATTACGCAATGATCACCTGAGCCTCGAGACCCTCTACCAATTCCTTGTTCAATGCGTTGAGCTTGCATTCTCGTGATTGCAGTACCTCCGTTTAGTGCAGTTGCTCTAAACATCTCATAACTAGAGGTTCCGGCAGGAAGACCACTCATAACCAGTAATCTACAGGAATCGTCTGCGAGATCCATTCCGTCGTAACGGTTAGCGAATACAACTGGTCCTGTTATTGCTTTAGCCTGCAAATCAGCTACGTATTTCTCAACTTCTTTGGATCCTCTTGCGACTAATGCAATGTCGGACCATGTATCTGCGTTGGCATCAGACGAGACAAGAATTACTGAACCAAGGTTTTCTGTTTTCGAGGTCCACTTTAGTAACTTAGAAATTGCCTCTCTTAGGTCAAATTCACATGGCATCAAATCAGGGATAAGGATCATCCGTTCACTGACACCAGCCAAAGACCGAGAAGTAAGTGGCTTCTGTACAGATGCCGGATTAGCATCGAATATACGAATGATATCACTATCATCTGCAATAGTTGCTGACATATAGACTCGGCGTGGAGCATGGAAAAACGTTGGAAACAAATCAACTAAAGGTAACACTGGTGTAATACTAAAGGACTTTCGGCTAATAAGAGCGTGGCAGAGGTGTAGGTTATCGCGCAATAGCGGCCACTCCATCCCGAAATTATCACCTTCTGCTTTCAGTAGCTCTCTAACAGCATCTCGCTGTTCACGCCAAGCCCAATAAGGCACCTCAAGAACTGCATATTCTGAACCTGCTAGGATATCATCGAAGGTGCCGAGTTTGTCTATTTCTTTGAAGGCCATTCTAAACAGCCCAGTTACGTCTTCATACAGTTCGAGGTTTTTATTAGAGGAAACTTCAAGAGTAAACGATTCTCGTACGACTGAAAACGCAGCATGAGCGTCATCCAGAATAATAGCAGAAACGTTCTGGCATCTACTTGCCCCTCTGAGTCCAAACTTGCTCTTTCCATTAAAAAGTGCTTTATAGGTAGCGACCATAATTGCATTACCATTGACGAATTCGTCGCTCAACGCTTGACCTGGCTCATAGGATACAGCGGAAATCCCAACTGCATGAGCTTTTTCAATTGTCTGATTAACGAGTTGTACAGTTGGAGTTAAATAGAGAACCGGTTCGTTTGTTTCGTTGAGTGTAGATTGAGCAATAAGAAGTCCCACAAGAGTTTTTCCTCCGCCTGTATGGAGTTTTAACACCGTGTCACGTTCTGAACGTCGATTAAACCAAGCATGAAGAACTTCTGCCTGACTCGTGTACAGATCGTGAATTCCAGGAGGCTTAGGCAATCGGCGAAATATCTCGATTGGATCAACCGCTCTACTTTTCGTAGTCCTTGCTCTCAACTTTTTGAAATCGACCATGTGATCATCTCCTTAGTATTCTTACAGAGTATCTATCTAACCTAAGTCATGGCTTAGAAATATAAACATAACAAGTGGATTGTCTATCGCTGGCTTCTATTATTGTGGTATCTAACACTATTATCTAGCCGGGAATTTCCGGAATATCAACATGCTGTCTTCATTGACTCTCCATGAATTGTCTTCGTCATATTTCACTAGTGTCCTTTACGAACAACAGTATTCTCGTCCGGGAATGCTTCTGTTACACTAGTGTGGATAAGAGTAGTGCCAATAACCCGCTGTGTTGGGATAATTTTCGTGTGACTCTATCTGAAGTATAGTGAGAGTTAGAACCGTAGGAGGACAACTACTATGTTAAGATACAGCAGTGGGTCTAGATACTCGTTAGTCATGAGGATGCTACCGCCTAACAACCCAATCGGTATAAGCAAGAACGCTCGGGAAACAGTGCCTTCTGAAGCTATATTGTATAGATGGAAAAAACAAGCTAAAGCCAATGGATTAATAGCACCTGATGAATTAGAGCCAGAACGTTGGAGCACTCAAGATAAGTTCCATGTGGTTGTTGAGACAGCTAAGATGAGCCAGACGGAGCTTGCCCAGTATTATAGAGAGAAGGGGTTGTTTGTTGAACAAGTCAAACAGTGGCGGGATGCGTGTATGCAAGGGGTTGTCAACACTTTCCCGGACACTCTACTAAGCGACACTCACTAAAAGCTCTTCCGTGTAATGGTTTAGCCATTCCAATGGGCTAAGATAACCTAACCGTTTTTGTACGCGGCGCGTGTTG
>Ga0172382_10006202_pt1 | contig 17481 bp, 16 predicted proteins | sample Leawel138RmetaG_FD_122245 | JGI IMG/M metagenome (GOLD analysis project Ga0172382, IMG submission 122245) | Leachate microbial communities from a municipal landfill in Southern Ontario, Canada - Leachate well 138R metaG | ecosystem: Engineered > Solid waste > Landfill > Unclassified | place...
GCTGGATGTGATTATGAGCCATCAGGTTGAGCCGGCGTTACCGCACAATACCTTGATATTTATTGATCAGTTCCCCGCCTCACAAGCAGCGCTCGCAAAACTGGCCAACAATGAGCAAGGCGTATTGATCGCGCAACGCTTTGAAGTGTTTTTTAACGGCATGGAGCTCGCGAATGGCTATCAAGAACTCACCAATGCCGAGCAACAGCTACAACGTTTCCAGCATGAACTGCAAGGCACTGAACGTCCTCACGATGCCCACTTAATCGCTGCGCTAGAACACGGCTTACCGGATTGTGCAGGCGTTGCGTTGGGTTTGGATCGCGTTTTACTGCACCTTCTTGATGCACAAAACATTGCTCAAGTATTGAGTTTCGATTGGCAACGCGCTTAATTACAAACACCAATCTTGACTGATCTCAACATGCTTGAAAGATGGCATATATTGCACAAATACCCCGTGCTAAACTGCCGCTGAGTTAACTACCATGCGACATTATACCCTTGATCAGCCAGTACGCTTAATCGTGCGCGACAGGCTTTTTTAAAAATCGATAAAGTGAGAATCCTATGCTTAAGAAACTACTACTGACCAGCTGCATGTTGTTTATGGCAGGTCATACTCTTGCTGCTGATAATCCCCACGTTGTACTCAACACCAGCTTTGGTGAAATTGAACTGGAGTTGGAAGCAGAGAAAGCCCCCATCACTGTCACTAACTTTCTTGATTATGTTGATGCTGAGCGTTATGACGGCACTATTTTTCACCGAGTGATTCCAGGTTTTATGCTGCAAGGCGGTGGTTTTGATAGTTTCATGCAACAAAAAGCGACTAAGCCGGCCATTAAAAACGAAGCAGATAACGGTTTAAAAAATAACCGTGGCACTGTAGCGATGGCGCGTACCCAAGCACCTGATTCTGCCACTATGCAGTTTTTTATTAACCATGCTGACAATGACTTTTTAAACCATAGTGACCGTGACTTTGGCTATGCGGTATTTGCTAAAGTGGTTCGTGGTATGGACGTTGTTGATCAAATCGCTCAAGTTAAAACCAGCACCTACGGCATGCACCAAAATGTGCCCACCGATCCAATTGTTATCAATGCCATTAAGCGTGTCGACAAATAAACGATTTAACACAAAAAAGCGCGCTGTCAATAGCGCGCTTTTTTTATGCTTGCAAAAACTCAGAGTGATTAACGCAAGTTGATAATAGTCTGTGTAATCGCACTTTCCGTTTCAATAGTTTTCGCATTGGCTTGGTAGTTACGCTGCGCCACAATCAAGTTAACCAGCTGATCAGATAACTCCACGTTAGAGTCTTCTAAGGCCCCGGCTTGAATCGCCCCTAAGGTACCGGTGCCACCAGGGTTACGTACCGGCTCACCCGAAGCTAATGATTGTACCCACTGGGTTTTCCCCACAGGTATTAATCCTTGTACGTTAGCAAAATCAGCCAAGACCACCTGACCTTGCACCTTCGATTGACCATTGGTGTAACGTGCAAAAATCTTACCGCTGTCATCAATTTCAATACCAGCCAACTCACCCGTGGTGTAGCCATCTTGAGAAACAGCATTGACCGCAAACGAATTGGCAAACTGCGTGGCGTTGCTCATATCTAATTTCAGACCGCCCGGGTTAACTACAGCACCATTAGCAGCAGGCACCGGTGGGTTACTGCCCGTTAAAGCAATCGGTTGCCAGTTATCTAAGTCCACTGTATTACCCGTTTGCAGCTTACCCGCACTATCGAACACCAACTGGCTTACCTTAGGCACGTTAACAGCCATTGTATCGGGGTTTACGCCGTCAATTAAAACGTTCATATCCCAGTTATTAGCACCTGTTTTTACAAAATACTGGGTCAGCACGTGAGCATTACCCTGGGTATCGTAAATATTGGTGGAGGTTGAGGAGTTGTAGCTTTTTGGGTCAGTGGCATCAAACGTTGGATTGAGCGGCACATCATTCGTCGAGTTCAGATTAAATGACTGTTGCACACTACTGGTGGGTTTGGGCTCTTGGCTGGTGGTTTTAATCTGCAAATTATTGATTTTACCGCCGGCGAGCTCACCATTATTATCAAGAGTATAACCCTGCAGATTGTTGCCAAAATTATCAACAATAAAACCTTGATTATCAGTACCAAAATAACCTGCGCGCGTATAACTGAGCGCGCCGTTGTTACTGACTTGGAAGAAACCATTACCGTTAATGGCTAAATCCAGAGCATTTTGTGTGTAGTTAATATTGCCCTGATTAAACTGTTGCGACACATTAGACAATAACACGCCGCTGCCTTGCTGATTTTTACCCGTACCTAACATTGATGCAGCGTAGACATCAGCAAACTCAGCCCGCGACTGTTTAAAACCTGCAGTGCCTGCGTTAGCAATATTATTACCGGTAACATTAAGATCTTTCGAGGCCGCGCGTAAGCCACTGAGGCCGATATTAAATGACATATTCTTCTCCTTGCCGGTCATCCGACCGTTGGCAAATTGCTAAATTTACTGACCAATAATCTGTACTTGGGACAAAGGTACAGAGCCCAGTCCCGCTAAATTCAATAGCAACTCACCGTTACCATGCCCTAAGGTCACACTATCAACGTTGGCCGGCAGCAAGGTATACAAGCCCTTGATTTCCCCATCAATGCTGGCTTGCGCTTCAAATTTATAGGTCCCAGGCGGCATTGTTTCACCCTCACTGTTTTTGCCATCCCACATAAAGCTGACATTACCTGTCTCTTGCGCGCCCATGTTAATCCGCGTGGCTAAACTGCCATCGGCACTGTAAACGTTAACGTACACATTACTGCTGCTTTGCGGCAGAACCATGCTGGCCTTAAAGGTTTCTGAGGTATCTACCACCGCCTTTTCGCTAGGTATGATGACCTTGCGTCCCACTAAAGATGAGGCCTGCAGAGCTTGCGATGACTGATAACCCGACAAAATGGTTTGCATGCTGCTATTGAGTTTTTCAACCCCTTCTACGGTACTGAACTGCGCCAACTGGGCAATAAAGTCACCGTTGTTTTGCGGTTCTAATGGGTTCTGGTTATTGAGCTGTGCTACCAGCAATTCCAAAAACTCATTTTTGCCTAATTCTTCTTTACCGCCCGCCTTGGTTGCGTGTTGGTATTGATCCATCACGGCACCGGCTGCGCTGACGCCTGCTGCACTCATTGCTGACTCCTCGGGCTTACTGACCCAATGTGAGTACGCGCTGCATCATCTGCTTGGCGGTATTCATCATTTCAACGTTGGTTTGAAACGCACGACTGGCGGAAATCATGTCAGCCATTTCCTCGACGACGTTTACATTCGGATAAAAAACATAGCCATCGGCATTCGCCGACGGATGATCAGGTTCGTAGCGCGGCATCAGAGCACTTTGATCTTCAATAATGCCCATCACCTGCACACCTTGGCCGGCATGATCTTGATCAGCAAACAATGAGCCTTGACCCAGACCACCGTTTAAATTGTCTTGAAAGACCGTGGCAAATACGGGGTGTCGAGCGCGATACGTTTGATCCACGCTGGAAGAGACGGTTTCGGCATTGGCAATATTGCTAGAGATGGTATTTAAGCGCGTACTTTGTGCGCTCATCCCGCTACCGGCAATGTGAAAAACGCTGGAAAGAGACATAATTAGCTACTCCTTAGTCGCCGCGCAGGGCTGTCATCAACCCTTTGAATTTATTATTCAACAGCGTAAAGCTGGCTTGAAATTGCACCGAATTTTCTGCATAGGTGGATTGTTCAACCTGCAAATCAACGCTATTTTGGTCAATCGACGCATGATGAGGATTACGAAAGCGCAGCGAAGGATCAGCTAACTGCAGCGGTTCAACGTCAAAATGTTGACTGTTGGTACGCTGCATCAAAGGCTGTTTGTGTGCCTGCTGATCCGCTTGTGCCGACAACACGCTGGCGAAATCCAAATCACGCGCTTTGTAGTGTGGCGTATCAGCATTGGCGATATTGTTGGCCAGCACTTCAGCGCGCTGGGCACGAAAGCCGAGTGCTTGCTCATGGATACCAAGGGCTTTACTGAAATTGATGCTCATAACGCAACACCTACTTGTGATTAATCTTGCCTATTACAAAGCAATACTTATGCCAAGATAGAATTTCGTTATAAATCAGTAGGTTAGATAATATTGAGTTGTCAATTATCTGACTGGCCGGCGTGTTATTGCCGCTTTAGCAGACCCTGAATAGGGCAAAGGAACAGGCGGCAACGACCCACCGCCTGGTATTTAAGAAAATAAACTAGATTAGGCCTGCGTGGTATAACGCAGAATTTCTACCACTTGTGCGGGTGTTGTCGCCCACGCCATTGCCGCAGCATCCACTTCTTTTAGCGGATGAATAATATCTTCAGCATGCAAGGTCACATAAGGTTTACCCAGCGCTGCACAGTAGCCGGCATCAAACGCGGCATTCCACTGTTTGTATTTATCACCGAAGCGCACCACGACTAAATCGCTGCTCTCAATCAAGGTTTTAGTACGAATAGCATTCACTTTAGCCGATTGATGATCGCGCCAAAAGCTCTGTTCTTGTACACCTAAATGGTCTCCGGCAGCATCGCTGGCGTCATGCTCAGTCACTGCTGAGGTGAAGATGATATCTAAACCTAACGCCTCTGCACCCTGCTGAATCTCTTCACGCCATGCGCTATGGATTTCTCCAGAAAGATACACGGTAAAACTCATTTTATTCTCCTTCAATAAAACCAAAGCGTGTGTCGCAACACGCCTTGGCTATGCCGCTTTAAACAGTTAATCGTCACTGATTTCAATCGACGGCATGGCTGATTTTTTCTGGTTGAGGGCACTGATACGCGCACCGACAGTGCGTGCCAATTGCTGATAAATCATCGCAATCTGGCTTTCTGGATCAGCGCTAGCGGTAGGCTCACCACCATCACATTGCAAACGAATAGCTATCGATAAAGGTAAAGACGCCAATAATTCAGCATTATAGCTTTCCGCCAAACGCTCACCGCCACCCTCACCAAACAGGTGTTCAGCATGACCGCAATTTGAACAAATATGCACAGCCATATTTTCCACAACACCTAGAATTGGGATATTCACTTTGCGGAACATCTCAATCCCTTTGCGCGCATCCAACAGGGCAATATCTTGCGGTGTGGTAACAATCACTGCACCTGCGACCGGCACTTTTTGTGCCAAGGTCAATTGAATGTCACCGGTGCCTGGCGGCATATCAACCACTAAGTAATCGAGATTATCCCAAGCGGTTTGGGTGATCATCTGCAATAAAGCGCCAGAGGCCATCGGGCCACGCCAAACCATCGGTGTCGTATCTGTGGTCAGAAAAGCCATCGACATCACTGATATACCATGTGCCTGAATCGGTATAAAAAACTTTTCATCACGTATTTTAGGCTGAGTGCCACTGGCAACGCCCAGCATAATGCCTTGGCTGGGACCATAAATATCCGCATCTAAAATACCGACGCGTGCGCCTTCACGAGCCAAGGCTAAAGCCAGGTTTGCCGCGGTGGTTGATTTACCGACACCGCCCTTGCCAGAAGCAACGGCAATCACATTTTTAACTCCAGCCAAGGTTGGCACGTCCATTTGTCCTTGGTAGGCCTGAATAACTGTGTCAATTTTTACTTCAGCGTGAGCCACGCCAGGAATCTGTTCTAGGCTCATTTGCAACATTTGTGCCCAGCCGCTTTTAAATAAATCAGCGGGATAACCCAGCTCAAGCTGCACACTAACGCGATCACCTTGAATATCAATGGAGCGCACACAACCTGCGCTCACCGGATCAGCATTTAAATTGGGATCAATCAGGCGGCTTAAAGCTTCTTCAACCGCAGCACGGGTTACTGCACTCATGACGTTCTCCACTGCAAGAATAAACGAATTGATAAACATTCTAGCCTAATCTGAGCGCTAAAACCTTAATCGTCGGCAAGCTCGCACTGCGCAAAGGATGAAAAAAACAGCCATTGCCTATATAGTAGTCGGCTTATTTCTATTCACTTTTAGTAGTTAGGAAGACCATGAGCGAAGCCCGCAAAATTTTAGTGACCAGCGCCCTGCCCTATGCCAACGGTTCCATCCATCTTGGCCATATGCTTGAATATATTCAAACCGATATGTGGGTTCGCTTTCAAAAAATGCGCGGCAATCAATGCATCTATGTCTGCGCTGATGATGCTCACGGCTCTGCCATTATGTTGCGCGCAGAAAAAGAAGGCATTACGCCTGAGCAGTTAATCGACAATGTCCACGCCGAGCATAGCGCTGACTTTGCCGAGTTCTTGGTTGATTTTGACAATTTCTACACCACCCACAGCGAAGAAAACCGCGAGCTGTCGGAGCAAATTTATCAACGTCTGCAAGCCGCTGGTCATATCGCCACACGCTCAGTCACCCAGTATTTCGATCCTGAAAAAGGCATGTTTTTAGCTGACCGTTTTATTAAAGGCACCTGCCCAAAATGTGCGACACCCGATCAGTACGGTGATAACTGTGAGAAATGTGGTGCGACTTACCACCCGACTGAGCTAAAAGATCCCCGCTCGGCGATTTCTGGCGCGACTCCAGTTTTAAAAGATTCTGAGCATTACTTCTTTAAGCTACCCAATTTCCAAACGATGCTGCAAGAGTGGACTCGTAGCGGTACCTTGCAAGAATCAGTCGCCAACAAACTGGCTGAGTGGCTCGATAGCGGTTTGCAAGAGTGGGATATTTCCCGTGATGCACCCTACTTTGGTTTTGAAATCCCAGGTGCTCCAGGTAAGTACTTCTACGTTTGGCTGGATGCACCTATCGGCTATATGGCCAGCTTTAAAAACCTCTGCACCCGCCGCCCAGACTTAGACTTAGACTTTGATGCCTTCTGGAGTAAAGACTCGAGCGCAGAGCTGTATCATTTTATTGGTAAAGATATTATTAATTTCCACGCACTGTTCTGGCCAGCGATGCTGGAGGGTGCGGATTACCGTAAACCGACCGGCGTTAATGTACATGGTTACCTGACCGTCAACGGTGCCAAGATGTCGAAGTCGCGCGGCACATTTATTAAAGCACGCACCTACTTGGATCATTTAAATCCAGAATACTTACGTTATTACTACGCCGCTAAACTGGGTCGCGGCGTTGAAGATTTGGATCTTAACTTGGATGACTTTATTCAAAAGGTGAATTCAGACCTGGTGGGCAAAGTAGTCAATATTGCCAGTCGCTGCGCCGGTTTTATTCAAAAAGGTAACGCCGGTATATTGGTCGCCGAGATGCCCAACCCAGAGTTGTGGGAGCAGTTCCAGCAGGCTACACCCGCCATTGCCAAATCCTACGAAGCCCGTGACTTTGCCCGTGCCATGCGCGAAATCATGGCTTTAGCTGATGCGGCTAACGCATGGATTGCTGAGCAAGCGCCTTGGGCCATGAGTAAAATCGAAGGTCAGCAAGCGCAAGTGCAAGCGGTCTGTTCGCAAGCGATTAATCTGTTTAAGCAATTGATTATTTTACTAAAGCCGGTACTGCCAAAACTGGCCGCTGATGCTGAACACTTCCTCAATGTGCCGGCTCTCAGCTGGAGTCACTTAGGTACTGCGCTAGGCGCCCATCAGCTCAATCCGTTTAGTGCTTTGCTGACCCGTGTCGATCCTAAGCACGTCGAAGCAATGATTGAATCCTCAAAAGAAGACTTATTAGAAATGGAAAACACCGCCAACACTGAAACCGTTGCCAGCAATGGTGAGCTTGAGAAAGAACCACTGGCCAAAGAAATTGACTTTAACGCGTTTGCTGCCGTGGATTTGCGTATTGCGCTGATCGAAAAAGCAACCTTTGTTGACGGTGCGGATAAACTTCTGCAACTGACGCTTGATCTTGGCGGCGTCAAACGTAATGTCTTTTCTGGTATTAAAAGCGCCTATCCAGATCCGTCTGTATTAGAAGGTCGTCTCACCTTATATGTGGCTAATCTCGCTGCACGAAAAATGAAATTTGGGGTCTCAGAAGGCATGGTGCTCGCTGCGGGTCCTGGCGGTGAAGAAATTCACTTACTCAGCCCTGATGCAGGTGCACGCCCAGGTCAGCGCGTAATGTAAATAACTCAGCATAGCCGTGCTTAACTGCCGGCTATGCTCAGCTCTGCTGATGTCTATGTATAAAAAATCACTACACAGCAGCAACAATCATTACACTACCCAGATAAGAGACCTATCACGCATAATCCGCCCCCTGCCCCTCGCGAGAATCAGCCATGCTTAAACGCTTGTTAACACCGCTCTACATAGCGCTGAGTTTACTCTGCGCGCTATCGTTAAATGCTCAAGCAAAACAAGTTGCAACAGACTATCAGTTCCCGCTCACTAACGCATTTGAAGCCAGCATTGCTGGTACACCCAGCGCCTTACGTCCCATTCTCCCTGACGATGCTGATATTCGGCAACGGGATTACAGCTTACGTCTGCGCCCAGAGCGAGAATTCACTCTGCCCAGTAACTTCTGGCCAGTAAAGACTTTTCATTATCGCCTCGCCAAGCAATCAGGCCCAGCGCCGTTAATTTTTATTATCGCAGGTACCGGTGCACACTATTCGAGCAACACCACAGAGTATCTAAAAAAACTCTTTTATGGCGCAGGTTTTCATGTCGCGCAAATCTCCTCACCAACCGCCTATGACTTTATGGTGGGCGCGTCACGCTACGCGACACCAGGCTATTCACCGCAAGATGCACGTGATTTATATACGGTGATGCAGGCGATTAAAAAGCAACAGCGTACGCTTCAAGTAACCGACTGGCATTTAACCGGTTATAGCTTGGGAGGCTTACAAGCAGCATTCGTCAGTCATCTCGATGAACAAGAGCAGTCATTTAACTTTAAGCGCGTGCTGCTACTGAACCCGCCAGTCAACTTATATACTTCAGTCAATAACCTCAGCCGCTTAGTACATACCCATGTAGTAGGTACATCTGAGACGCGTACCTTTTATCAGTTAATGCTGGATAAACTGACCCGCTACTTCAATAGCAAAGGGCGCTTTGATTTCAGTGAGGCGATGTTATTTGATTTACAAAATTCCTCGCAAAAACTCAACCAAAACGAGCTTGCCATGTTAATTGGTAGTGCTTTTAGGTTTTTTTCTGCCGACATCAATTTCACCTCGGACTTAATTAATCGCCGTGGCATTATTACCCCGCCACAGCAAAAAATTAATGACGGCACCAACTTAACGCCGTTTTTTAAGCGCGCGCTCCTCTGTGATTTCGAATGTTATCTGCAAGAACAGCTATTACCTTTTTGGCACAGCCATTTCAATAATCAACAAGCTACGCAAGTCGCAGTAGACAAGGCTGATTTAGAACAACTAATTCAGGCCAGCAGTCTCTATGCTCTCACTGACTACCTGAGTAGCAGTAAGAAAATTGGTGTCATGCACAATGCCGATGACATAATTTTAGGTCAAGGCGACTTAGGCTTTCTAAAACAACACTTTGCCGAACGCCTGACGCTCTACCCTTATGGAGGGCATCTCGGCAACTTAGACTATCTCGATAATGCTGCCGATATACTGGAGTTTTTCCATGAGTAAACCCCCGCTATTGCGCCGCTATTGGGCCGCCAGTGCGTTATTATTGGCACTGTCACAACAGAGTTGGGCGCAAACTATTGATGCCGATGGCTTTAAAAACCCATTGCAACAATTAGAGTTCAACTCAGCTCAGACGCAACATGAATTTGAGCGTGCCACCCTAGAAGCGTTGAATATCAGTGATCCGCTGGAGCAATGGAACCGACGTGTGTATCACTTTAATTACCGCTTTGATCAATGGGTATTTTTACCCATAGTAAAAGGCTATACCAAGGTCACTCCGCATTTTTTACGCACCGGAGTCAGTAGTTTCTTTAGTCACTTAGGAGAAATTCCGACCTTAGCCAATAGCGTGTTGCAGCTTAAAGGCCACCGTGCGATGGAAACTACAGCGCGTATTTTATTTAATACGATTTTTGGTATCGGCGGCATTTGGGATCCTGCTAGCAAAATGGGCTTAGCTAAAAACAACGAAGATTTTGGACAAACCCTAGGCTACTATGGCGTGCCGAGCGGTCCTTATCTGATGCTACCGCTACTGGGGCCATCAAACGTGCGCGACACCAGTGGTATCGTTGCGGATTACACGCTAGATTTCACCGTCAATTGGCTAAATGTGGCCAAAGAAAGTGAGCGTCATCCGGAAATTTTTGTGTTAAAAATTGTTGACCAACGCTATATCACTAAGCTGCGCTATGGCGAAATGAACTCACCTTTTGAATATGAAAAGATTCGCTACGCTTACACCAAGTCACGTGAACTGAAGATTGCTGAATAGCTGAATCAACCGACTCAGATCAGGTGCTTGCTGCAGCGTCTGATCTAAGTCGGTTGATGTGATTGCTGTATTACGGCTGCATGCCATACCTCGGTATGAAATCTTGCTCAGTCGATGACCCCATCCAGGCTTCAACTCCGGCGCAGCGCCCGAATCACGCTAGGAAGGCCGGTTGAGGGAAAAGCAGCATCAACAAAATACGCCATGCGCCAATCATGCTCATGCTCATGCTTTATTAAGGTTGGCTGTTGAGGATTGGATAGACCACGCTGCCCAACAAGGAGCGTCTGCTAATCAGCTGTCTTCAAAAAAGCGTCGTACTGGAGCAAATGAACGGCGATAGATCGGGGTTGGACCTAACTCTTGCAAGGCTTTGAGGTGAGCTGGGGTTGGATAGCCCTTGTGCTTGGCAATACCATAACCGGGGTATTGTGCATCGAGTACAGCCATTTCGCGATCACGGCTGACCTTGGCTAAAATCGAGGCGGCAGAGATCTCTGCAATCAAACCATCGCCCTGCACAACCGCCTCCGAGGCCATATTCAGCTGTGGGCAACGATTGCCATCAATTAAGGCTAAGTCAGGGCGAATCGACAAACCTTCGACTGCGCGCTGCATGGCCAGCATGGTGGCCTGTAAGATATTCAAACGATCAATTTCTTCAACTTCAGCACGGCCAATTGACCAAGCTAACGCTTTCTCTTGAATTTCAACAAATAACGCTTCACGTTTTTTCTCTGTGAGCTTCTTTGAATCATTTAAGCCTGCAATCGGACGCTGCGGATCAAGAATCACCGCAGCAGTGACCACTGGCCCACATAAGGGTCCACGCCCGACTTCATCCACACCAGCGACAAGCTTGCCAACACAGGATTGCTTAAGTAAATCTAACTGCATCAACTGCGCCCTAATAACTGTAAAACACCCTGTGCAGCGCGCTCAGAGGCATCACAGCGTAAAGACTCATGCAACTGAGCAAAGCGTTGGGTTTGTTGCGAGCCGTCGCGCAATTGCTCTAAGACCGCCTCACCTAACGCTTCAGGTGTCGCCGCCTCTTGAATAAACTCAGGCACTAACATCTCCGCCGCCAATAAATTAGGCAATGAGATATAGGGGCTTTTCACCATCTTTTTTAACAACCAATGGCTTAACGGCGCTAACTTGTATGCAACCACCATCGGCTTTTTGAACAGCATCGCTTCTAGGGTGGCGGTACCTGAAGCAATTAAGACCGCATCACAGGCTTGTAATGCGGTTTGCGATTGCCCGTCAAGAATCTCAATCGGCAGATTAGGCATCGGCGCTAAAATCGCCTCGAGCTGCTCACGGCGTGCTTGATTGGCGGCAGGAATAATAAAGCGCAAATGCGGCTTTTCAGTCAGTAAATAGCGCGCAGTATCGACAAACAACGCACCTAATTTAGCCACTTCACCACCACGACTACCTGGCAATAAGGCCACCACTTGCGCATCGGCGGGCAAACTTAAACGCTCGCGTGCCGGCAACGGATCATTTTCCATAGCAACGCTGTCGGCTAATGGATGTCCGACGAAAAGCACTGGCACTTGATGTTTTTGATAAAACTGCGCCTCAAAGGGCAGTAAAGTTAACATCAAATCACAACCTTGACGGATTTTAAACACGCGCTTTTGTCGCCACGCCCACACTGAAGGACTGACGTAATGCACGGTTTTAATTCCAGCCTCACGTAATTGCAATTCGATGTTTAAATTAAAATCCGGCGCATCAATACCAATAAAGACATCAGGCCGCTGCTCTTTTAAAGTAGCGATTAAACGTTTACGGCGTGATAAAAGTTCAGGCAAACGGCCGACGACTTCAACCAATCCCATAATGGATAGGCGCTCCATCGGAAAATAAGACGTTAAGCCTTGCACTTCCATCAAGGGACCACCGACACCAATAAACTCAACTTGAGGGCAGTGACGACGTAAAGCTTGCATCAAACCCGCACCCAAGATATCGCCGGATGCTTCACCCGCCACCAAAGCGACTGTTAAAGGCGGCGGCAACGACTCAGTCATTAGCGGGTAATACCCCGTGAAGACTGGCGAATAGACTGACAAAACAACGCAACTTCTGGATGCTCTGCTTCACTCTCAGTCAATGCTTGCAAAGCCTCATCAACCGTTAAACCTTGACGATAGACTGTTTTATAAGCTCGACGTAATACTTGAATGGTTTCCTCAGAGAAACCGCGGCGACGCATGCCCTCAAAGTTCATACTACGTGCTTCAGCCGGGTTACCAGCAGCTGTGATAAAGGCAGGAATATCTTTACCGACAGCAGTACCCATCGCAGTAAAGCTATGGGCACCGATATGGCAATATTGATGCACTAAGGTGTAGCCGGACAAAATAGCCCAGTCATCGATATGCACATGCCCTGCTAACGCGGTGTTATTGACCAAAATACAGTGATTACCAATCACACTGTCATGACCAATATGAGCATAGGCCATAATCAAATTATGATTGCCAATCGTCGTTTCGGAGCGATCTTGCACAGTGCCACGGTGAATAGTGACACCTTCACGTATCACGTTATGATCGCCAATCACTAAACGTGTGGCCTCACCTTGGTACTTTAAATCTGGAGTGTCTTCACCGACCGATGAAAACTGATAAATGTGGTTATTGCAGCCAATTCGAGTTGGGCCTTTAATCACCACATGCGATGCAATGATTGATCCTGCGCCAATTTCAACCTCCGGACCAATAATCGTCCAGGGACCGACAGTCACATCATCCGCAAGCTTAGCCGACGGATCAATAATGGCACTAGGATCAATTAAACTCATATTTTTCGTTCCGCACAAATAATTTCAGCTGAACAGACGATGACATCACCAACACTGGCTTGGCAATTGAACTTCCAGATACCACGTTTAGCACTGATAAAGCTCGCGTGTAAATCGAGACGATCACCGGGTACGACTGGCTGACGGAAACGTAACTTATCAGAACCCACAAAGTAATACAGAGTGCCATCATCCGGCGAGGCATCCATCATCTTAAAGCCAAGCACGCCAGCCGCTTGCGCCATAGCTTCAATAATCAGCACACCCGGCATAATCGGATACTGTGGAAAGTGGCCGTTAAAAAAAGGCTCATTGATGCTCACATTTTTATAAGCACTGATCGTCTTCTGCTCTAAATCAATCGCAGATACGCGATCCACTAATAAAAAAGGATAGCGGTGCGGAAGCAATTGACGAATTTCATTAATGTCCATCATATATAAAAGCCTTGATCAAATAAGTGTGGCTGTGAATACCATATGCACAAACCTACCACCTGTAACTGAACGGCACTTAATGCGCTAAATTAAAGCTGATTAGCTAAAAAGGTCGATAAAGAATCAGATGATATAACCATAGCAGAGGTCACTTCTGACTATGTTTTTCTAATGTGCGAACACGTTTAGCTAAGCCATCTAACTGACGGAAGCGTACTGCATTTTTCTTCCAGTCAGCAGCCGGCTGCATAGCTGTACCCGAAGAATAGGCGCCCGGTTCGCTAATTGAATGCGTCACCATGGTCATCCCAGTAATAAATACGCCATCACAAATTTCGATATGCCCAACTAACCCCACACCACCGGCCAACATGCAGTTGCGACCGATTTTTGCACTACCAGAAATACCCACACAAGCGGCAATGGCTGTGTGATCTCCAATTTGCACGTTATGAGCAATTTGGATCTGGTTATCTAATTTAACCCCGTTACCAATTAAGGTATCCGAGAGAGCACCACGGTCAATGGTCGTATTGGCACCGATTTCAACGTCATCACCAATGGTTACACCACCGATTTGCGCAATCTTATGCCAGACACCTTGATGATTAGCAAAACCAAAACCTTCACCACCAATCACTGCACCGGATTGAATCACCACGCGTGCACCAACGGTGACATCATGGTATAGCGTGACACCTGGCAACAGTCGACCACCTTCGGCAATACTGCTGCGTGCACCGATAAAACACTGCGCACCAACCACCACATCAGCAGCAACCACAGCATGCTCTTCAATCACCACACCCGGGCCAATACAGGCCGTCGAGTCGATTAAAGCACTTTCCGCAATCACTGCACTGGGATGAATCCCCACAGGCTGCTTCGGCGTGCGATCAAAGTAATGCGACAGCTTGGCATACGCCAAATACGGATCCGCGACCACTAAACAGTTACCTGAATAGTCCGCAGCATCACCGGTCGACAATAGCATCGCACCAGCCTGCGTATGCTCAAGCTGTTTACGGTAGTGGGCGTTAGCTAGAAAGCTTAATTGATCGGTTGTGGCATCCTGTAAAGTCGCCAAACCAAGAATAGTTTTCTGCCCATCACCGCGCAGCTCAGCGCCGAGAGTCTCGGCTAACTGAGCTAGAGTATATTGTAATGGCATCATATCAACGCAACTGATTCATGCGCTCAATAACACGCAGCGTAATATCATACTGTGGCTTGACATCAACCACTGCACCACGCTCAAGAACCAAATCGTAGTTACCTGTTTTTAGGACTTCTTCAACGGCTTTATCCAATTTTGGCTTAAGCTTTTCCAGCATTTCACGGTCGGCTAAAGCTTTAGCTTCATTTAAGTCTTTAGACTGGCTCTGAAAATCACGTGCTTTTTGCTTAAACTCAAGCTCTAAACGCTCAAGTTCAGCCTGCTGCAAACGCTCACCATCTTTCATCAAACGATCTTGAATACGTTTGGCATCACTTTCTAAGTTTTTCAGCTTAGTCAGTTGCGGACCAAATTTTTTCTCAGCATCGACAGCGTATTTTTTAGCCGCATCAGATTCCAATAACGCCATTTGATAGTTCAAAATAGCAATTTTCATTTCTGCAAAGACAGGACCACTGATTAAAGCAGTTGTCAGTAAAACAAGTTGAGTCAACTTACGCACGATGCACTCCTAAAAAATGCTGTTATTAATAGATTTGAAGCTAAATTAGAATGTTTGACCCAGCGAGAACTGGAACACCTGAGTATCAGCATTGTCTGGCTTTTTCACTGGCACACCCAAACTAAAACTTAACGGTCCTAGCGCAGTGATCCATGTTAAACCAACACCCACCGAACTGGCTAAGTTATCGTACTTAATACCACAACCTGACTCATTACGACCTTTCTGTGCAGAACTACAGTGGGTGTCAAAGACATTACCGACGTCCCAAAACAGAACTGTACGCAGTGAACGCTGATCTTTAACAAACGGCATCGGGAAGAGTAACTCCGCGCCACCTTGAATCAAAATATTACCACCAAAAGGCAGATTATCTTGATCATAGTCATTCGGATTAGGCGTACTACGTGGTCCTAAGCTGCTGTCTTTAAATCCTCGTACCGAGTTAAAACCACCTGCATAGTAATGCTCGTAGAATGGCAACTCAGACGTTGAACCATAACTTTCCGCATAACCAAGATCAGTATGGAAACGTAACGTGTAATTCGTGGTTAACGGTTGGAAAATTTGTGCGCGATAATCTAAGCGATAAAACGATAGATCACTACCAGGCACTGTGGTTTCCAATGTAAGGCTTTGTGAATGACCACGAGTCGCCATCAGACCGCGATTGAGTGTCGATTCAGACCAACCGGCAGAGGCTTTAAAGTTGGTGTAATTCTTGCCTTCTTTGTCAATAAAATCAATGATTTCACCAACAGTATAACTACCTGTTTTCAGTTTATCTTGCTGAGCACTCAATCCAAAGTTCAAACGTGCAGTTTCACTGATTGGATAACCAATATTAACACCACCGCCTAAGCTATCCACTGAGTAGCTGGATACATCAACATCGAGCTTGTCGTAATCGGTCGTACGATAGAAACCGTTATAACCCAAGCTCACGCCATCGACTGTCCAGTACGGATCAACAAAGCTAAAGTTGTAGTTACTTTGATATTCACTACGCGTTAAACCTAAACTAACTTTATTACCTGTACCTAAAAAGTTACTTTGACTGATGGATCCACCAAGAATCAAACCAGCATTTTGCGCAAAACCAACACTCGCAGTAATCGAACCTGATGGCTGCTCTTCAACACTGTAGTTAACATCAATTTGATCGTCAGTACCGGGTACTTGCGGTGTTTCAACGTTGACTTCTTTGAAATAACCTAAGCGCTCTAAACGAGTTTTAGACTGATCAATTAAGTAGGTTGAAGCCCAACCGCCTTCCATTTGTCGCATTTCACGACGCAGGACCTGATCGGTAGTTTTAGTGTTACCGCGGAAGTTCACTCGGTTCACATAAGAGCGTTTGCCAGGGTCAACCACATAGGTCAAAGACACCGTGTTGTCTTCATCGTGGGTTTGCGGCATACCATTGACGTTAGCAAAGGTATAACCGTCATTACCTAAACGACGGGTAATCAGCTCAGACGTGGTGGTCATCACTTTACGTGAGAACACCTGCCCTTCACGAGACAAGATCAACGCTTTAACTTCTGCCTCTGGGACTTTCAAGTCGCCTGAAAGGCTCACATCACGAATGGTGTACTGCTCACCTTCATCAACGTTAACCGTAATATAAACATGCTTTTTATCAGGTGTAATCGACACTTGCGTTGAGGTTATATCCATATTGATATAACCACGGTCAAAGTAATGCGAACGCAAACGTTCTAAGTCACCCGATAGTTTCTCCCGCGCATATTTATCATCATTGCGGAAAAAGGACAGCCAGTTTTTGGTTTTCAGTTCAAACAAGTCGATTAAATCTTGATCTTTAAAGACTTTATTGCCGACCACGTTAATATGCTGAATCGAGGCAACTGAACCTTCAGTGACATTGATTTTCAAGGCGACACGATTGCGCGGCTGCGGAATGACTTCCGCTTCAATATTTGCTGAATAGCGACCTTGAGCAACGTACTGACGTTGCAGCTCATTGCGCACACCTTCTAGCGTAGCTTGTTGGAAAATCTCACCTTCAGCCAAACCAGATTGTTTTAAACCTTTGAGTAAATCATCTTTACTGATGGCTTTATTACCTTCAATTTCTAAACTAGAAATGGAAGGACGCTCAAGCAAAGTAATAATCAACACATCGCCATCGCGA
>Ga0172382_10006204_pt1 | contig 17476 bp, 21 predicted proteins | sample Leawel138RmetaG_FD_122245 | JGI IMG/M metagenome (GOLD analysis project Ga0172382, IMG submission 122245) | Leachate microbial communities from a municipal landfill in Southern Ontario, Canada - Leachate well 138R metaG | ecosystem: Engineered > Solid waste > Landfill > Unclassified | place...
CCGGCTCTGCCAGTGGAATCGCCCGACCAAAAGTTTTTTATTAACATCCTCATTAGCCCGTAGATACAGGTGTTTAAATATGGTTGAGTTCAAGGCTGTCATCAACGATGCCAAATCCGGCAAGTCACACAACGTGGCCGTCACCGGACATCATGCCAACTCCCTGATTGGAAAGAGCATCGGAGAAGTCGTGGACGGCATCTTCGTGGGCCTGCCCGGCTACAAGCTCAAGATCACCGGCGGAACGGACAAGAACGGCACCCCCATGCGGAAGGACCTCCCGGGAAACAAGAGGCGGCGCATCCTCCTCTCCGAGAGCCTGGGCTTCCACCCCGTCTTCCACGGCCAGCGCCGTCGCAAGACCATCCGCGGAAGGACCATCTCCCCTGAGGTCACCCAGATCAACATGGTGGTGGAGAACTACGGTCCCAAGTCCATCGAGGACATGTTCAATCCCCCGTCTGAGGAGACCAAATGAAGGTACCCGAGCAGCCCAGCATTAACATCGGCATGATCGGTCACGTCGACCATGGTAAGACCACCCTCACCAGAGCGTTGAGCGGAGAGTGGACCGACCGTCATTCCGAGGAGATCAAAAGAGGTATCTCCATAAGGCTAGGGTATGCTGACGTCGCTTTCTACAAGTGTCCCCAATGCGAGGGCACATTATCCTATTCCACCCAGCCAGTGTGTAAGAATTGCGGCGGCGAGGCTCAGTTCCTCCGTGCCGTGTCCTTCGTGGACGCACCTGGCCACGAGACGCTGATGGCCACGATGCTCTCCGGTGCCGCTCTCATGGACGGTGCTTTGCTGCTCATCGCCGCCAACGAGAAATGCCCTCAACCACAGACCAAGGAGCACCTGATGGCCTTGAGCATAGTGGGCATCGAGAAGATCATCATCGTCCAGAACAAGATAGACATCGTGAGCCGCGAGGACGCCCTGAAGAACTACAAGCAGATCAAGGAGTTCGTCAAGGGCACCATCGCTGAGAACGCCCCCATAATACCTGTATCGGCGCACCACGATGTGAACATCGACATGCTGGTGGAGGCCATCGAGAAGCACATCCTCTCCGAGGTGGAGAAGGATGTGGACTCTGCGCCCCTCATGCACATCGCCCGTTCATTCGACATCAACAACCCGGGCTCGTCCCCGTCCTCATTGAAGGGCGGGGTGTTGGGCGGGTCCATCATCCAGGGGACCTTCAAGCTGGGAGACGAGATCGAGATCGCCCCTGGGCGTAAGATCGAGGTGGCTGGCAAGCCCCAGTGGGAGCGGGTCACGACCACCATCGAGTCCCTGCACGCCGGCGGACATGCCATCGAGGTGGCTAGGCCGGGAGGCCTTCTGGCCATCGGCACCAAGCTGGACCCTTCCATAACCAAGTCTGACGGCCTCACCGGCCGGATGATCGGCCACCCCGGCAAACTGCCCCCGGTGGTGCATGACTTCGTGATGAACACCACCCTCTTGGAAAGGGTGGTGGGAACCAGCTTGGACATGAAGGTCGAGGACATCAAGACCAACGAGCCCCTGATGCTCAGCATCGGCACGGCCACCACCGTGGGGGTAGTGAAGAGCGCCCGCGGCCATTCCGCCGAGGTCACCTTGAAGATCCCGGTGTGCGTCACCAAGGGGCAGAGGGTGGCCATCTCCCGCCGTATCTCCGGCAAGTGGAGACTGATCGGCTACGGCATCATCGAGTAGTGACGATGCAGACTGTTATTCTAGACACCAATGCTCTGCTCATGCCCTTCGAGCGCCGCCTGAACATCGACCTGGAGGTGCAGAGGCTCTTGGGTTCTGTGCGCATGGTCATACCCGAGCCCCTTCTGGGGGAGCTGCAGCGTTCCCACAACAAGCACGCCTCGGCCGCCTTGGCCCTGGCTGGCAAATACGAGAAGATACCCACCGACGCCCGCGGCGATGATGCCGTGCTGGAGTTGGCGGTGCGTCTGCAGGCCCCGGTGGTTACCAACGACAAGAAGCTACGCATCCGTCTGCGCCAGCAGGGGATACCGTTGATCTATCTCCGGTCGGGAAACCATCTGATTCTAGAGGATTAGATTGTCGGTCGGGGCGGGTCGTCCTCGCTTTCCGCTGGCTCCTTGCCGATCTGCTGCAACCTTTCGGTCATCAGCATCTTCCCGAACTCCGTGGCAGCGAATATAGGTATGCGGGTGCCTACCTGCAACAGGGACCTCGTCTCCGCAACCTCCCTCAGATGACGGGAGGCACAGGCGGTTATGACGTCACAGTTGTCAAACATCATCTCCGCCTCCTCTCGGGTCAAACCGGTGGTGTGGACGGCGAAGAGCCGTACGAAAGGCCCGTAGGCGTCCCGGAGCATACGGGCCTCCTTGGCATCGGCCACGGTGACACCGAGTACGCGGAACTTCATAAGGAAGGCCTTGTCGGTCATGGCGAACTGGTCTATGGTCCCTTTCTGCCTGTCCAAGACCCGGTCGGCACCGATGGCCTCCACCACGGAAGGGATTATTTCCGTGGAGACTATTCCGGAAATGCGGCCACCTATGCCCTGTATCATTGCCGGGTCATCCACCACACAGCTGCCGGCACCATCGCAGACCAGGACGGCGGCATCCATGTGGCCTTTGGCCACTCCCATGCTCAAGAGCTCGGACACCCCGAAGCTGAGGAAGTCCTCCATGCGCATGCTCCGGTCGTCTGTGCACATGCCGAAGTCACGCATGCGGAACTCAACATTATCCTGTACGGTCTGAGGGGTGAGGACATCGATGTTACGATGCCGTTTGAAGAGGGGGCAATAATCGATCTGAGGTTCGCCTACTTCCACCACTCGGCCGTCCTCGACGACCACTTTGGCCTTTCCCATGGCCTCCAACACATGTCTGGTCATTATACCGTTTCTGACATTGTGTTTGGCCTATTTCTCTTTGCTGTAGATATCTACCCATGCTCTTGGTTTCTATGATGAAACAATTTAATTATGAGATTACGCGATATAAGAGCGTTAGGATCGGTGAACCACTTGAATGAGAAACACGTCTCCGCGCTGCGGAAGATCGCCAGCATTGGAGGGATCCACAGCTACATCGCCATATCTTCCAGGGAGCTGGGAGAGACCTTGGAGATGAGCCAGCAGTCCGCCTCCAAACGGATTTTAGAGCTCTTGGAGGAAGGATACATCGAGAGGGACCTGGGAGCGAGGAGGCAACGTATCCGTATCACCGAGAAAGGAGTGGAGGAGTTGCGCAAGGAGTACAACGAGTACCGCCGCATCTTCGAGTACACCGATCACATCATACTCAACGGGACGATCACCGCTGGCATGGGCGAAGGTGGCTACTACATATGTCAGCAGCAGTACATGGTGCAGTTCCAGGACAAACTGCTCTTCAAGCCTTACGAGGGCACGCTCAACATCCGTTTGGACAAGGAGGACGTCGGTAAGCTGGAGATCGTCCGCAACAGCAGCGGTCATCTCATCAAAGGCTTCAACCGGGATGGACGGAGCTTCGGCGACGTGGTGGCTCACAAGTCCAAGATCCGCAACATCGATTGCGCCATCGTCATCCCGGAGCGTTCACACTATGAGGACATAATCGAGGTGGTCTGTCAATACCACCTGCGGCGGACCCTGAGCCTCACCGATGGGGACCGGGTGGAGATACGTGTGGAGCTTTAGCCCCGTACGTGGTCCATGATGGAGCGGAAAACCGCCAACCCGTCCCCTTCTTCCTTTTCATATCCCCGTGTCCAGTCTGGATGCGTGAAGCGGCTGAGCGCCCTCTCCGGGTGCGGCATCAGTCCCAGGACGTTGCCGGCCGGATTGCAGATGCCGGCGACATCATCCGGTGAGCCGTTGGGGTTCCAGGGGTAACCGGACTGCTCGCCGTCCTGGTCCACGTATCGGAACACTATCTGGTCGTTGTCATCCAAACGCTCCACCAGGTCCGGGTCCATACTCAGCAGTTTGCCCTCAGCGTGCGCGCTGGGGAACATCACCACCTCTCCCTTGGGTATCCGGGATGTGAACAGGCAGTTGCCACGGTTGTCGTTCCGCAACAAAGTCGGTCGGCACTCGAATCGGGCGGAGTCGTTGGTGAACAAGGCTGCCGTGGGCATGGGGGACATGGTCTCTTCGAATGCCGGCAACAGACCCAGCTCCACCAGTATCTGGAAACCGTTGCATATGCCGATCACTGGTTTCTCCTGCTCCACGAAGCGGGTGAGATCGACGGACAGGGCGCTACGGATGCGGGCGGCGAATATGGCACCGGCGCGGATGTAGTCGCCAGCCGAGAAGCCTCCCGGAAGTGCCAGCACGTTATAGTCCTCCAGGGAGCGTTGCATGCGTTCCGGGGCGTGCCCGTCCAGCTGGTTCAAGTGCACCTTCTCCGGGTCGGCGCCCAGGATCTTGAAGGCGTTGAAAGTCTCGTCCTCACAGTTGGTGCCCTCTATCCTCAACACACAGACCTTGACATCTTCTGGTCTCATCCTCTCACCCCATGATCTTGGCCAGAGGCTCGCTCCAGCGTTGTCTCATCTCTTCCACCTTCAGGTCTATCCCGGCCACAGGGGCAATCAGCTTGGTTCCACCGCTGCGACCTATCCTCTGGACCAAATCACCCATCAAGGTCTCGAACTCGCCCTCCTTGCCTACCGGCACCTCGGCCACCCAGCGGCTGTTGCTCTCAGAGAACAAGGCCACGTCCAAGTCCTTACCGGAGATTGGCCCCAGGTTCAGCTCGGCACCGATGTCGCCGGCGATGCACATCTCGGCCACGGCCACTGCCAGACCGCCGTCGGAGCAGTCATGGCAACTCCGCACCAGACCTTTGTCCATTGCTTTCAAGAGAAGGTTCATTGAAAGGGAGAGACGGTCGAATTCCACTCCTGGCACCTGTCCTCCCTTGCCGCCGAAGAGACGGTAAATCAAGGAACCGCCCATCTCTTTCTTGGTCTTTCCGACCAGATACAGGGCGCTCCCCTCATGTTTCATATCCGAGCTGACCGCCTTTCGGACATCGTCTATGCGGCCAAGCCCCATGATCATAGGGGTGGGAAGGACCACTCCGCCCGGAGCCTCGTTGTACAGGCTGACATTCCCGGAGGGTATGGGCAGGTTGAGGTGCCGCGCCAATTCGCCGAAGCCTCGGACAGCTTCCCGGAACTGGCCCAGCCGGTCAGGCTTCTCCGGGTTCCCGAAATTCAGGCAGTTGGAGAGAGAGTGCGGCCGGCAACCTGTGGCCACCAGGTTGCGGCAAGCCTCGTCCAAGGAGGACAGGCCGCCGTTGTACGGGTCCAGGGCAGTGAACCAGGGGTTGCATCCCACGGAAATGCCTAGGCCCTTCCATCGTCCCAGAACGGGCTGTATCACGGAAGCGTCCCCGGGACCGACCCGATTGATATGGCCGGTCAGCGGACGCAGCACGGTGGCTCCCCGGACCTCATGGTCGTATTGTCGGATCGCCCATTCCTTGGATGCCACGTTCAGGTCAGACAGCAAGGACAGCAGCACTCTGTTCCGATCCGGAAGCTCTGGCCATTCATCCACTTCCAAACCTTCTGGCTTGGACACCGTGTGGGGGCGGCAATAAAGGGGGCCGCCGGTGAGGAACTCCAGGTCCATGTCGAATATCAGCTCGTCGTCCCAGAACACCCGGGTGCGCTTCTGAGGGATGGTGCGGGCCACGGGCGTGGCCAAGACATCCCAGGTACGGAAGATGTCCAGGATCTCCGGCACATTTTCCTCCTTTGCTGCCAGCATCATGCGTTCCTGGGATTCCGATACCCATATCTCCCAGGGTGCGAGCCCCTCTTCCTTGAGGGGCACACGGTCCAAACGCACCTCGCTTCCACACCCGGCCTCCAGGGCCATCTCGCCCACCACACAGCTCAGGCCGCCACCGCCCAAGTCCTTCATGCCGGTAATCAACTTACGGCGGTTGACTTCCAGGCAAGCGTGCATCAATGGCTCTTTGGTGATGGGGTCTCCAAGTTGCACGGCGCCACGGGAGTCCTCGTCCGAGGTCTCCTTTAGTTCTGCAGAGGCGAAGGTGACACCGTGGATGCCGTCCCGTCCGGTGCGGCCACCGCAGAGTATCATGACCTCGCCTGGACCGCCCACGAAGTTCTGGGCAATCTCGTCCCGGGGAACGATGCCCACGCATCCCACGTTCACCAAGCAGTTCCCGGTGTATCGGGGGTCGAAGAAGAATCCGCCGGAGAGCGTGGGGACGCCCACCCTGTTTCCGTAGTCACGGATGCCGGCCACCACGCCGCTCACCAGGTAGCGGGGGTGCTTCACACCCGGAGGGAGCTCCTCCTTGCGGTCTACCGGGCCGAAACACAGAGGATCGATCAATGCCACGGGTTGGGCGCCCATACAAACCACATCGCGGAGGATACCTCCTATCCCGGTGGCAGCCCCTCCGTAGGGCTCGATGGCGGAAGGGTGGTTATGGCTCTCGATGCGTAAAGCGTAGGCGTAGTCATCATCGAAGACCATCACGCCCGCATCTCCGCGAGAAAGGACGTCTGGATGGTCGATGCCAAGGAGGAACTCCTTCAGTATAACCCGGGAGCTCTTGTAGCAGCAATGCTCGCTCCAAGCCTGTCCCAGGGACTGCAGTTCTATGTCTGTGGGCACCCGGCCCTCTTTATGGAAATAGTCACGGACGGTATGCATCTCGTCCAAGGACATGCTCAAGCCCAGGTCTCGGGACATGGCCATGAGCTCATCATCGCTGGCGGACAGTATGTCCACCTCTGTAAGTGGGAATGGCAGCGGCCTTTTCCTCAGTAGCCGGTCGTAGGCCATGGTATCACTTCAGTTCCACATGGAAGCTTTGGATGACCGGGTTGGCCAGCAATTTACGGCACATCTCCTGGCCCATGGCCAGAGCAGCGTCCCCTTCGGCATCCAGCTCCATCTGGAAGGTCTTCACGGTCTTAACGCTCCTAACGCCGGAGAATCCCAGGAGCTCCAGGGCCTTCTTGGTGTTCTGGCCCTCGGGGTCGGCCACCCCTTTCTTCAACTCGATTTTTATCTCAATGACCGCCATCGTCTCGGATATGGGTATGGGATACTTTAAGATATTCTCGTTGTCCAGGAAGGGCTCAGACCGTCTTCCTGGCGAAGACGGTGTAGCCGGTGTGGCCCAGCACCTCGAAGGAAGGCCTGACCCCACCGGGATGGACCTCCATCTGTCTCTGCAAGGTCTCCATGGCCAAGACATCGCGGTATCCCCGTTCGCGCAAGGCGTTCACAGTAGCCTCCATCTGGTTGATGTTGGGGATATAGGCGCAGAACCGCCCTCCAGGACGCAGGGAGGCGTGCAGGCCTTCCAAGGCCAGCCACGGCTCCGGCATGTCCATGACCAAAGCGTCAGCCTCGAAGTCCAGCCCCAGTCCGCGGGCGTCGCCGATATGACAATCCCAGTATTCCTCCAGTCCGGCCCGGCGCAGGTTCTTCCTCGCCCGGTCCGCGAACTCCGGTCGCATCTCCACGGTGAGGACACGGCCGTTGGGGGCCACCGCTCGGATCATGGCCAAGGTGAGGGCACCGGAGCCAGCACCAACTTCAAGGACAATGTCTCCGTCCTTGAGGTCGCAATGCATGATTATCACCGCCGCATCCTTGGCAGTGACTATCTGGGCTCCCCTATCCAGGGAAGAGATGAGGTCCACGGTTCCCGGACGGAAGATATGGAACTCTCGTCCAGCATAGGTCACAGCACCGCCATCATGCAGACCCATCAGCCTGGAGCCGTCCACGGTGCCCAGGGAGGCCACCTTCAACATCCCCGGAGCCAGTTGGAACCAGTGCTTCTTGCCCTTGTCGTCCTGTAGGTAGACAAACTCCCCTTCCTTGAATGACATCTCGATGCGGAGTAGGGGCAAGGAGGATTAATTTCTTGCCATTGATGTACTGTAATAATCAAATATTATGTAGTAATATACGGGTATTATATGTCGCAAGATGACGCCACCTTGTCGGAAAGACTCAGCAGTTTGGAAACCAACATAAACGCCCTGACGGAGAAGGTGTGCCGCATTCGAATGGACGATTTCAAGAGAGCGGTCATCGGTGAGATCGTGGAGGTTCTCACCGAGGAAGGCGAGAGGCTATTGGAGAAGGGGGAGGCCACCATGGACAGTTTCGCCATCTGTCAGAACCGAGGCATGTGCCGGGATGCCATGGAGGATGCGGTGCGCATGGCTATAGATTCCTTCTACCGGGTGGGTCCGGACAGCGCCATCCAGATACTGACCGAGTTCCGGGACGAGATACTCCAGAACCGAGGATGCGAATCCAAGGAATGCCAGGATTTCGCGGCCACGGTGCTGAACGAAGCCATGGCCGCCCTGAACATCGCCCGCCGACTGCAAGAGCGCATGGAATCCATGGGCGTGGTTAGCATCTCCCCCTCGCATGGTGACCTCAACGAGGACATCGTGGACACTCTGTCCCTTCTAGCCAATCCGCATCGGTTGAAGATACTGCAGAGCCTCTACGAGTCAGAGAAGTGCTTCTCCGACCTTTCCGCGGCAACCGGTCTGCGCACCGGGCACCTACAGTTCCACATCCAAGCCCTGCAGGAGAAGGGGGCCGTCCGCAGGACCCCCATACGAGGCGTCTATGCCATCACCGTGCTGGGGATGACCGCTTTGGAAGGCCTGCGGGAGTTCGATGCTCGTCTGGGCACTCTCCGCAAGACAGAGGGGGTGAGCATCTGAAGATGGAAGGGAACCTGGGAATCATCGCCTGTCCTATATTGGAGGATGAGATCATTTACTGCCTGCAGAAGGACCGTAGCTGGGATCAAGTAGTGTTGATACGCAACAGCCACTGCAAAAGCATAGGGTCCAAGATGCAAAGGTACGGCATACCGTTCACGGAGAGGTCGGAGCAGGAGCTATTGCAAGGCAGCCTGGAGAAGAGGAACAACGGATTCAACGTCATAATCTGGATGAAGGATTTGGCACTCCATGAGGAGCCTAAAGAGCTACGGCGAGAGGTGCTGGAGTCCATGCAGAGGGTGGACGGGTTCTTTGATTCCATAATCCTGTTCTACGGCCTCTGCGGCAACGGTCTGGAGAAAGTGGAGGAATGGGGGCAGGACAACATGCACACCCCTGTGACCATCATAAGGGACCAAGAGGGGAACCCGGTGGATGACTGCATATCCGCGGCCATCGGCGGGCAGAAGCAGTACCTCAAACTGTTGCGTAAGTACCCCGGTGTCTTCTACCTCACCCCGGCCTATGCCACCAACTTCGATGACCTGGTATGGGCCATGGAGTTCTCCCGAGGGGTGGAGAGAGGGGATCTCAGCATGTTGAAGATGCTATTCGACATGGCGGGTTACTGCAACGTGTTGAAGATACCCACTGGCCTGGGCGACCCGGAGGAGTTCCACGATGCGGTGGTCAAGTTCGCCGATGAGTTCCAGTTCAACATCATCACCCTGGACAAGAGCTGGGTGACCCTGGAGGCCATAGATGGATCCTGGGAGCATGCCAAAGGCCTCATGGCCGGTGCCCAGGGCTGTCGGTAGAAACTTTTTATACGCCAATCAGATAGACCAGGCTATGGAAGACCCCGCCTTTCCCCCGATGGTGAAGAAGGCCCTCTGCGTGCTTTTCATAGCCCTGGGCGCTATCCTCTATTTGACATGGGGGATCGTCTACGGCGCTTGGAACCCGTTCAGCAATGATTACATCGGCATCTATGCGGTCATGGTGACCCTGATAGGCATAGGCGGGATAGGCCTCCTCATCCTCCGGTTGGAAGAAGAGGAAGGGCAGGTCTGAGCCTGCCGAAATTATTTCACATCGAGCGAGCTGCGTAACCGGCCTTCTTGGTGGCCTTCCCGCAGACGATGCACTTGCCCTCGTAACCATCATCGTTGTAGGGGGTTCCCAGAAGTGTGAGGTCGAAACGGTCTTCTATCTCATGGCCGCACTCCTCTTCCTGGCACCATCCGAAGCGTAGGATCTTCTCCGGGGGGTCCTGCAGGCTCTCGACATCCTGAACAGCCGTTCTCTGTTTCTCCCATGCCGCCTGCAGCATAGCGTCAGCGATGCCATCCAGGATGGATTCAGCCTCTTTCTCGGCATCGGCGATGGCGAATGTGCCTTTCTGCCCATCGTTGCGGCGGGCGTAGGTCACCAGACCGTTCTCGATGTCCCTCATGCCCAGCTCCAGACGTAAGGGGACGCCGCGGATCTCCCAATGGAAGTACTTGCTGCCCGGCCTCTCGTCCCGGTCGTCCACTTGACAGCGAATGCCGGCGTCGTTAAGCCGGCGGCTGAGATCCTGGGTGGCGTTGTTGACGGTATCGGCGTTGCCCTTGGAGATGATGGGGATGATGATGGCCTGTATGGGGGCCAGAGCAGGAGGCAGGACCAATCCCTTGTCATCGCCGTGCACGCCGATCACTGCTCCCACCAAACGTTCACTCATGCCGTAAGTGGTCTGATGGACGAAACGCCTCTCCCCATTCGCATCCTCGAAGCTGATGTTGTAAGGCTCGGAGAAATTGGTGCGGTAGTGGTGGATGGAACCGATCTGCAAGGTGCGCCCGTTGGGCATGGCGGTGTCGATGCCTACGGTGTAGTAGGCACCAGGGAATTTGTCCCAATCCGTGCGACGTAACAGGCTGTAAGGCAGGCAGAGCTTCTTCATGACCCTCTCCAGGATGACGAAATCCTCCTCCACCTGGCGTTGGGCATCCTCCTCGCTGTCATGACAGGTATGGGACTCGAAGAAATGGATCTCCCGGACCCGGATGAATGAACGGGTCTGTTTGGTCTCGTAGCGGAAGGTGTTCACGATCTGGTAGATCTTCAGGGGCAGGTCGGTGTGGGAACGGACCCACAGGGAGAACATAGGATACATGGCGGTCTCCGATGTAGGCCTGACCACCAGCCTCACATCCAGCTCATTCAATCCAGCGTGGGTGACCCAATAGACCTCGGCATCGAAGCCTTTGATATGGTCCTTCTCCTTCTTGAACTCGGTCTCCGGGATGAGCAGAGGGAAGCAGACCTCGTCATGCCCAGTGCAGTCCAGCTCCTGCCGGATGTAGGTATCGATGTGGCGCATGATCTTCCACCCATATGGGGTCCAGACGTTCATGCCTTTGATGGGGTAGCGCTTATCGGAAAGCTCGGCCTTCTCCACAATCTCGTTATACCACTCGTTGAAATTCTCCTCTTTTTGGATGATAATCACCAACCGCTCTGCAGGGCATCGGCCACGATTTTAGCCACGGAGATGTTCGACACCTCGTTCTCCAAGGTGTTGCAGGTCAGCAAAGCATCGATGTTGCTGCCGGTGAGCCTTTCCAGGGCGTTCTTGGTGAACACTCCGTGGGTGCAGGCCACACTCACGCCCTTTGCCCCTTGCAGCTTCAGCTGCTCCGTAGCGGCCAGTATGGTCCCGCCGGTGGCGATTATGTCGTCCACGATAAGCACATTCTTCCCCTGGCAGTCCACGTGGGCGGGGGCGATGCGGACGTCCGTGCCGGATAGACGTACTTTCTCCAGATGGTCATAAGGGACGCCCATGTAATCCGCCACTTCCTTGGCCCGGCCAGCGGCACCGATGTCAGGGGCGAGTACAAGGTCGATGTCCCGGTCTTGGAAATAGTCGGCTATGGCCCTGGCGGCCTTCACGTCCTTGGCGGGGCAGTTGAACCAACGCAGGACGTCCTCTTTGTGGATGTCGATGGTGAGCACACGGTCGCAGAGGAGCTCCAGCCTCTTGGCCATGACCTTGGCGCTCTCCGGCTCTCCTGGTTTGAAGATCCGGTCTTGGCGGGAATAACCGTAGTACGGGATGACCAAGGAGATGCTCTTGGCCCCTAGCCGGTCCACGGCGTCCTGGAGCAGGAACATCTCCACGATGTTCTCATCCGGGTAGGTGTTCTGCACGATGATGACGTCATCATCCAGCTCTCCGTCCTCGATACGGGTGTAGCACTCCCCATCCGGGAATCGGGTGCTGGCCGCCTGTACATATTTGCAGCCCAGCTTCTGAGCCAGCTCTTTGGCCAGGTCCCGGGATGATGAACCACCGACTACTATCATGCGGCGATAATCGACTTGTAGTAATAATAATTGGCGATGGGTTCAGAACATAATGCTCTTAACCATCACTCGATAATTATCACGTTGGGGTGGCCGTCTAGAAGGATCTCCTCTGCCCAAGCCTTCTCTTTCAGGTTTCCGTATACAAGGTAACCGATGTCAACGTTCTCCGTGCCGTCCACCTTGAATATATGGATGACGCCCCCATCACCCTGCTCTGCAGGTTCGAATTTGAGTCTCAATTCCATATCTCACACCTCACTTCTTCATATAAACGTCCACGAAGTTGCCGATACGGACCTCGGAGCCGATGACTTCAACTCCAGGGTGGCTGGTGGTGAAGATGTGACGGATCATGGCTTTCTCTTCTGGTGTGGCGTAATCCACCTGTCCGATCTTGGCACGGCAGGTCATGGAGTTACGTTTGTAGACCATCATACTGCCGGCCCCGTCAACTTCGTTCTCAAAGCGCAGCGATACAATCATGTTTTCTGGATATGGACTCTGCATATTAATAGTGAGTCCATTAGGCAAATAACTGCATCTGAGATATGATAGAGCCTGCCTGCTCATTATTGAAATATGCAGGAGAGGATACGGTGAACATGAAGGAGACGGTGCGCAAGGACACGATCAGTGATGAGAAGATCGAAAAGTATCTTCAGACCACGTCACGGGCTTTGGACGCCTTGCGCATAGCTGCCCCGGAGAGGTCTTTCAATCGCCGAATGGCAGAGGATTTCCTGAAGATGGCCCGTTCATATTTCGATGATGCCCTGCATTTCCGAGAACAAGGGGACTTGGTCAACGCCTTCGCGTCTGTGAACTATGCCCATGGGTGGCTGGACTGCGGCGCCCGCATCGGTCTTTTCGATGTGGGTGGGGACGACCAGCTCTTCACCCTATTCGAGTGACGCGTGGGCCCCGGTGGTCTAGGCGGACTCGGGTCGTAGGCAAACCTAGCTCCTTCTCCGCCCTATCCAGGTCGCCGGCCATGAAGATGGCGTTTCCCAACATGGCCATGCCGCAGCGGGCGAAAGGGCTCACTACCCTCATGGCCTCCTTCAGATCCCCGCTCTCCAATCCACAACGGTGGGAGAAGGAGTTGGATATCCGGAAAAGCGCATCTACTGATGGTTCGGCCAGATACCTATCTAGAGCTCTTTGGCCGCATTCATCTATCTCTTGCATGATGTTCTGATCCTGCAATATCTCGGCTGTGGAAAGGGGCCCTCCCACAAAAACCATCGAGAGCTCCATCACCCAATCCTGAGAGCTCACTTCTCCTATGGGCGGCAGACCGGGTCGGATGCGGGTGCTCTGACCATGCCCGGTGAGGCCGCTGACGTCTCCAAGGCCGCCCCCGGCCTCGATCTCAGCGCAATGAGCCGCTTTGAACGCATCCTCCCGGCTCAATCCTTTCAACTCCGCGGCCGCCAGACAGGCCGCCAATGTGCCGGAGGCGCTCATGCCCATCCCCTGCCCCAGTGGCAGTTGGTGTGTGATGTCCACCTTCAGTGCGTTCAAACCCATCCTCTGCAGGGCTCTTCTGGTGACGGGTGCTTCTTGTTCCCGGCCTCTGTAGACGATGGTCAGACGATCCTCGTCCCCCTCCCGCACCTGGGCCAAGGCGCCCTTGTCCACGCAGAGGCCGGCTCCTACCGAACCTGAGCGCAACAAGTCCCCGGAGCGACGGCAGGAGCGGAAGAAGCAGGTTATGTGTCCGGGGCAGAAGGCCTCCACCATCATGGGAGCAGGTCCACACAGGCGTCGATGATGGCCTCTGCCATGGCCCGCTTGTCCCCCGCGACCTCCTTGGCCTCCTGGGCGGTAACCAGGAGGATCCTCCCGTTGTCCTGTCCTACCATGGAGATGTCGTTGGCAACGGTCAGTTGCGAGCCTTGGGCCTCCATGCGCTGCCGGGAGCGGGCGATGAGGTCCTCATCAGACATCCCGGATTCTGCCTTGAACGCCACCAGCAACCGGCAATGGCCAGCCATATGCGGCAGGAACTTGGGGACGGTGCTGAGATGCAGTGTCAGGTCCCCCGCGTCACTGGGTATCTTCCCTTTCTGAGGCTGGGGGGCGAAGTCCGCCAGGGCGGCAGGCACGATGACCATGTCGAATTCCTTGCCCTTCGCCAAGTCTTCCAGCTCATGGGTGTGGCGGAAGCGTTGGCATTCGATGTACGGGGGCATGCTGACGTCCGTGGCCCCGAGCCAGCATTCCAGGTTGGCGCCGCGTTCGAAGCACACCTCCAAGAGGTTGGAGGTCATGGCCCCGGTGGAACGATTGGTGATGATGCGCATGTCATCGATGGGCTCCTCGCTACGACCGCCGATGATCAGGACCCGGCGCCCCTCCAGGTCGCTTTTCCCCAGGGCCCTCAGCACCTGGGCCACCACTTCCGGCCGAGAAGCCACCTTGGCCCGGGCATCCTGGATGTGTGGCCCCAGGACCTTGACGCCCATGTCGCGGAGCCTCTGCAGGTTGGAGGCCACCGCCCGGTTACGGAACATGCAGTCATGCATGGCCGGGGCGATGAGCACGGGGATGTCCGATCCCAAAGCCACTGTGGCCATGGTGGTCACCGGTCCGTCATCGATGCCCAGGGCCATCTTGGATATGGTGTTGGCCGTGCAGGGATAGACCAGGAGCAGGTCGGCGCGGTCCTTGCCGTCCCCCAGCAGGGAGACGTGCTCCGCCTGCCCGCTCAGGGCCGTGATGGGCGGAACCCCACTGGCGAACTCCAGTGAATAAGGCGTCACCATATCCTGGGCGGCCGCGGACATCACCGGGATGACCTTGGCCCCATGACGGACGAGGTCGCGGATGAGGGCGAAGCACTCCACCGCCGCCACGCTGCCGGTAACGCCCAGTACGATCACTCTGCCATCCAGTCTGCGGCTGATCTCGTTGCGTATCTCCATCGAAGGGTGCATCTCATACCTCCATTCTGTCTCTAATCGCCGCCTCGGCCTTGGCCCGCACCACGGCGGGCTCCGCAGAGGCGTCTATGATCATGAAGCCACGCTCCTGGGCTATCTCCAGGTAACGTTGGCGCACTCGGGAGAGGAAGTCCAGCTTCTCGAACTTGCTGGACTCTCCCCGTCCGATCGTTCGTTTCAGCCCCGCCTCCGGATCGATGTCCATCAGAATTGTGAGGTCGGGCTCCAGCACCACCGGGCGGTTCAATTCCCATAGCCATTCCCGGTCACCGGCATGCCCTTCCAGGGAGCAGGACTGATATGCCAAGGTGGAGGCGTAGTAACGGTCGCAGAGAACCGTCCGACCTTCTTGCAACCAATCCTGGATGCAGGCGGTGTGATGGGCGCGGTCGGCAACGAACAGGAGGGTCTCCGCCATGGGGGGCAGGTCATGGTCCTGTCGGAGCATGGCCCCGATGGGGCCTTCGCTGGGTTCAGCGGTTAGTTGTATGGGCATATCCGATGACAACGACTCCGCCAAGGATCGCATGCAGCTGCTCTTGCCGGAACCATCTATCCCTTCGAAAACCACGAAGAGGCCTCTTCTCATGGGTTCCCCTCCTTGCGTCTCCTGTAGCGGGAGCTGAGCACGGCATCCCGGGCGGCCTTGGTCTCATCCACACGGGAGGCGGCGGTGGAGCTCGGGGCCGATGATGCTTTTTCCGCATCGGACTCGGCGATGGCCAGGAGCACATCTGCCATCCGGTCCAAGGTCTCCTTGCTCTCATCCTCGGTGGGCTCGATCATCAGTGCCTCCTCCACCAGCATGGGGAAGTACACCGTGGGGGGATGCAGCCCATAGTCCATCATCATCTTGGCCACGTCCATGGCTTTTATCCCTTTGCTCTGCTTCAAAGCAGCGGCACTAGCCACGAACTCGTGCTTCTTCAGGTCGCCGAACGGGATATGGTATGCGCCTTTAAGTCGCTCCTTCAGGTAGTTGGAGTTCAGCACTGCCCGTTCCGAGGCCTGTTTCAGCCCGTCCCCTCCCTTCCGCAGGATGTAGGCGTAACCCCTCAGCAGGACGCCGAAGTTGCCTTGGAATGAGCTGACCTTGCCGATGCTCAAAGGACGGTCGCAGTCTAGACGATAGACGCCGTCCTGGCATGCCACCCGGGGGTAAGGCAGGAAAGGCTCCAGGAACGCCTTCACTCCCACCGGTCCCGCCCCCGGCCCTCCGCCACCGTGCGGGGAGGCGAAGGTCTTGTGCACGTTGAAGTGCACGATGTCGAAATCCATGGCCCCCGGGGTGCTGTAGCCCATTATGGCATTCAGGTTGGCTCCGTCATAATACAGCAGGGCGCCGGCGGAATGCACCATCTCCGCCACTTGGGTTATGCGCCGTTCGAATATCCCCAGGGTGTTGGGGTTGGTGAGCATCATGGCGGCGGTGCGCTCGGACAGGGCGGAGCTCAGGGCCTCGAGGTCCACACACCCATCTGGGGAGGAAGGGATCTCGATGACTTTGAAACCGGCCATGGCGGCGGAAGCCGGGTTGGTGCCGTGGGCGCTGTCGGGTATAATTATCTCGTCCCGGTCCTGCCCATGGTGACGATGGAAGGCGCGGACGATGAGCATGGAGGTATGCTCGCCATGCGCCCCGGCGGCCGGTTGCAGGGTGACGGCGTCGACGCCACCGATGGCACAGAGGGCCTTCTCCATCTCGTGGAGGATCTGCAGGCTACCCTGCACAGTGCCCTCGGGCTGATACGGATGCACATCCACGGCATCGGCCAGACTGGCGATGCGGTCTGCATATTTGGGGTTGTACTTCATGGTGCATGAGCCCAGGGGATAGGGTCCGTTGTCGGTCCCGAAGTTCATGCAGGAAAGGGCGGTGAAATGACGGACGACCTCGCTCTCCGGGAGCTCCGGCAGACATATGCAGCCACGAGCCATCCCTGGGGGCAACAGGTCATCCCCTGTGGTCACCATGGTGTCCACGGTAGTTAAAGGACGACGAGGGAAAACGGCCTGCCTGAACATCACAGCACCTCCTTCAAGACCCGTTGGAGGTCCTCATGGTCCTGATCATTATGCATCTCTGTGCTGGCCAGCAACATGCAGTTGTGAAGCTCCGGCAGATGGTCCGCCAACGGGAGGCCGCCGATAATGCCTTTGGCCAAGAGGAGCCGGTTGACCTTCTCCGGTTTGACGGGCAACTCCACCACGAACTCGTTGAAATGATATGCCTCGAACAGAGGGGAGCGCACGGAGTCGATGCGGTTCAGCATGCCCATCAGCCTTTTCGCCCTCTCCATATTCCGCTTGCCTAGGTCTACCAAGCCCTGTCCTCCCAGAAGCGAGAGGTGCACGGCAGCGGCCACGGCGTTCAAGGCCTCGTTGGTGCAGATGTTGGAGGTGGCGTTGCTCCGGCGTATGTGCTGCTCCCGGGTCTGCAG
>Ga0172382_10006206_pt1 | contig 17473 bp, 14 predicted proteins | sample Leawel138RmetaG_FD_122245 | JGI IMG/M metagenome (GOLD analysis project Ga0172382, IMG submission 122245) | Leachate microbial communities from a municipal landfill in Southern Ontario, Canada - Leachate well 138R metaG | ecosystem: Engineered > Solid waste > Landfill > Unclassified | place...
AAAGAAACCAAAGATATGGATCTTAAGACTGCCGTTAGCCGTATTCGAGGCAAGGCAGGCACTAAGGTAACGATGACAATAATGCGTTCAGGTTGGGAGAACCCAAAGGATTTTGTCTTGGCACGCAGTGTTATCCAATTAAAAAGTGTTGATTATCGCATGCTTGATGATAGTATAGGTTATGCTTATTTGAAAGTCTTCAATGAAAAGAGTGAGCCGGAGCTTACGGAAGCTATTGAAAAATTGCAGGCTAAGGGTATGAAGGCTATGGTTCTGGATATGCGTAATGATCCCGGTGGATTACTGAGTGTAGCTATAGAAATTGCCGCTCACTTTATAGATGAGGGCATGGTGGTTTCCGTTAAGGAACGAGGCAAGAAGAGAGATGCCTATGTTATAGTCAGAGATGGCGATCGGCGAGTGGCTGAATATATTGAAGATTACGATGGCAAGAAGAATATCAAAATAATAGATACGCTGAAATCCAAAAAGATCGACATACCGCTGGTTGTGCTTATCAACGAAGGCAGTGCCAGTGCTTCGGAGATAGTTGCCGGTGCTATTCAGGACATGGGACGTGGCAAGGTTATCGGTACCAGATCATTTGGGAAGGGATCCGTTCAGAGCGTTTATCCGCTTCCTGACGGTTCCGGCCTGACTATAACGACAGCCAAATATCAGACTCCCAAAGGACGGGATGTAAGTCGTGATAAGATTGTTCCTGATATAGAGGTTCAGTTGACCGAGGACGATATTAAGAAGCGTAAGGATACCCAGTTGGAGAAAGCTTTGGAAGTGCTTAGAGCCGGGCAGCCATTGAAGAAGGCAAGCTAACACTTCAAATTGCCGGATTACACCGGGTAAGGATGTAAATCGGCTTTGGGGGAATGCAATAGTGGGCCGCAGAAGACGACGCAGATCAGCTAATTGGAGAGCCATAATCATATTGGCACTACTTATAACCTCTTATGCTTATTTTAGAGCCAATTATGAAGGTGTACGCCTGATACCTAAACAAAAAAGCGAGCGGATTGGACAAATACGTTCTTCTGATAGTAAAAGAGATAGCTTGTTTAAACAGCGTAAGCGCCCTGAACTTCCTAATATAAAGGGCATTAAAGAGAAGGCTGGAAAGCGCTTTCCCTTTTTAACTCCTGAGAGATTGCCTAAGGATAAAAAGAGCAGAGAGGATAAGGATAAGCGTTCAGGTAAAAAGGAGAGCCTCTACCCGGCCGGCCGGGGAGCGGCGATAGCCGCCATAGTAATAGATGATTTCGGTTATAGCGATGGGCGTCCCTTTCTTGAGATGGACGCTCCTTTAACTTTTGCCGTTCTTCCAGGGCTGTCGCACAGCCGCACAATTGCTCTTCAGGCTGCGCAACAAGGAAGAGATGTCTTGCTGCATCTTCCGATGGAGCCTAAAAACGGTTTGTTGGCATCCGAAGAAAATACTATTAAAACATCCATGACCGGCAGGGAGATTGAGATTCGGATAAAAGAAGCGCTTGCCGATGTACCGGGAGCAATCGGTGTCAACAATCACATGGGATCCAAAGCTACTGCTGATGCGGATACTATGGCGGCGGTGATGCGTGCTCTTTCAAAGAGGAAATTCTTCTTTCTGGATTCTCTGACCACTCCCGATTCCGTAGCCGCATCTGCCGCTGCCGGTGCAGGTGTTGCATATTTGCAGCGTAATATATTTCTAGATGGAAGTGATGATAACACTTATATTACCAAGCAATTACGCAAAGTCATAGATCTGGCCCGTGACAGGGGTAGAGCCATAGCCATAGGTCATGACCGCCCCAATACGGCCAATGCTCTGGAGAATGCTCTTTCTGATTTTGCTGCTGCAGGGGTGCGAATAGTTCCTCTATCCGCACTACTATAATATACATCGTACACCATACATCATGCGCGGAGCTTATATGAAATATGAAACGGCATCTGGTGATAAACCAGCCATAATGGAACTTGAAGGTTTGCTGGACCATATTATCTACTGTAATGAGGATAATGGCTATACTATAGCTAAGGTCCGGATACGGGGACGGCGTGAGCCTGTTACGGTTGTTGGTAATCTTCTGGGTACCAACCCCGGAGAGACTCTTAAGCTGTACGGCTATTGGATAACCAATCCTCGTTATGGAGAGCAGTTCAAGGTAGAGCGCTTTAACCCTATTTATCCTGCTACAGTGGAAGGTATACGTAAATACCTCGGTTCAGGGCTTATCAAAGGTATCGGCCCGGTCATGGCAGGCAGGATAGTGGATTGCTTTGGGATCGATACCCTGCATATTATTGAGAGCAATATAGAGCGTCTGTCAGAGGTTCCCGGCATTGGTCAGGCACGCATTGCCATGATCGGGCGGGCCTGGGAGGAGCAGCGTGAGATTAAAGAGGTCATGCTCTGGCTGCAGGGGCATGGCATAAGTGCCGCTTATGCCGTTCGAATATATAAGGCTTACGGTGAGGATGCACTTAATATAGTCAGTCGTAATCCTTACCGGCTGGCTTTCGATATCTTTGGTATCGGTTTTAAGACGGCTGATCGCATAGCCAGACAATTGGGCTTACCGGATAACTCTCCGGAAAGATTAAAAGCCGCTTTGATTCACCATCTCTATGCGGCTGCAGATGAAGGACATGTATATATGCCGGAAGACCGCCTGGCGGCAAAAGCAGCCGCGGCTCTGGAGATGGATACAAAGCTCATGTTGCCTCAGATAGATGCTCTTCAATATGATGATGCTATCTTTATTGAAGAGGACTTTCAACCTAGGAGGGCTTACCTGAAGGCATTTCGCTATGCTGAGACGGGAGTGCCTGGCATGTTAGGCGTCTGGTGGATATGGCATCCACCCGTGAGGATCCGGACGAGTGTAGGAAGCAGGCGTCAGGAGCCGGGAGCCGAAGTTTTGGATCGCTTGTTCAAGCTGATCTGGTAGATCAAGATGGTCTTCAGTCCTCAAACTTTAGCCTTCAGGCTACACCCAAAGGGTATATTAATCTGGCGCCGCAGCAGATAAAGGCTGTCGAGGCATCACGGCAGAGGCGCCTACTGATAATTACCGGTGGGCCGGGAACAGGCAAAACCACTATAATAAAGGCTATAATAGGTTTGCATAGTCGCTATGGACGTAAAATCGCTCTCTGTGCTCCTACGGGCAGAGCGGCCAAGCGTATGGCCGAAGCTACCGGCCAGGAAGCCAGGACTATCCATCGTCTGCTGGAGTACAGCCCTGCAGAAAGAGGCTTCAAATGCAATGAGGGCAATCCTCTTGATGCGGATCTGGTAATAGTGGATGAAGCTTCTATGATAGATATTGTCCTGGGTTATCATCTGTTCAAAGCCCTGTCTCCCGGGGCATCACTTATTCTGGTAGGAGATGTGGATCAATTGCCATCGGTGGGAGCCGGTAATCTGCTCTGCGATCTGATAAACTCCGGCAGAGCAGAGGTGATTCGTCTCAACCATATCTATCGCCAGGCCGGCGGCAGCCTGATAGTTACCAATGCCCATCGGATAAATTCCGGCCGGATGCCCAGACCGGCCGGCCGTGACGATACCGGTGATTTCTTCTTTATCAGGGAGGAAGATCCTCCTAAAGTGCTTGAAGCCGTTCTTTCTCTCTGTGCAGAACGCCTGCCCCAGAAGTATCTGGTAGATCCTTTTGAGCAGATACAGGTTTTGGTGCCTATGCACAGGGGGCTGCTGGGCGTGATTAACCTTAACAACGCTTTGCAGGATCGTCTCAATCCCCGGGGGAGGGAGCTGGTGAGAGGGGGACGGCGCTTCAGGTGCGGCGATAAGGTTATGCAGACGGTCAATAATTATGATAAGGATGTCTATAACGGCGATGTAGGACGCATAACCGGTATTGATACGGTGGAGCAAGTGCTAAGAATCAATGTTGAGGGACGAGAGGTGGATTATGATTTTTCCGAACTAGATGAACTATCTTTGGCCTATGCCGTTTCAGTCCATAAATCGCAGGGGAGCGAATATCCAATAATCATTCTGCCGTTGTTGAAACAGCATTATATGATGCTTCAGCGCAATCTGCTCTATACAGCGGTCACTCGTGCCAAAAGACTGGCGGTGATTATCGGCAGTCCTCGGGCCCTGCAAATAGCTGTTAATAATGATAAAGTTGCTGAAAGATACAGCGGATTGATAGACAGGTTGCGTTTGTAAGTATAAAATGAGTTAGCTAAGCCTGGTGGCAGTAAAGCTGCTTAATCTGTTATCTGTTTGATGAAATAAAGACCGCAAAGCTGAAAAACTTGGTATAATACCACAAATGGCTGGTATGCTGAACAGATGAGCAAGCTATATGAAGGAGGAAAAGATGTCTGAGTTGAGAAAAACACCTTTGAACGGCATGCATAAGGAGGCCAGGCTGGTAGATTATGCCGGTTGGGAAATGCCTGTATATTACTCCGGTATTCTGGAGGAGCATATGGCTGTACGTCAGATGGCCGGCATGTTTGATGTTTCCCATATGGCCAAGATCATGGTGGAAGGTCCGGAGGCCATAGACTTGCTTCAACTTTGCCTGACGAATAATATTGCTTTAATAGCGCCAGGCAGGGCTATTTATAGCTTGATGTGCAATCCTCAGGGCGGGGTTATAGATGATCTGATTGTCTACAGATTCTCCGATGAAAGTTACATGGTGGTAGCTAATGCCGTTAACGAGCAGAGCGTTTACTATTGGCTGAAGGGGCACTTGCCTGATAAAGGTGTATCATTGCGCAATCTGACCGATAATTATGCTCTGATTGCCTTGCAAGGGCCTATAGCGGCTAAAATCCTCAAGCCTCTGATGAGCGAAGATCCTGCCGATATGAAGTATTTCGATCTCGCCTTCGTTAATCTTCTGGGGCGTCCTTGCGTTATAACCCGAACCGGCTATACTGGAGAAGACGGCTTTGAGCTCTTCCTGCACCGGAGCGAGTGGAGCATAGAGCAGATAGAGGATCTTTGGGAACATCTGGCTGCCGGAGGAGCCAAGCCCTGCGGTCTGGGTGCTCGAGATAATCTGCGCATAGAGGCCGGATATCCTCTCTACGGCCATGAGCTTAGCGAAACCATTAATCCTCTACAAGCCGGTATGGGCTGGGCAGTGAAGTTCAATAAAGGCGATTTTATCGGTCGAGCGGCCCTTGAATGTGAGGATCGCACCGAGCCGGTGGAATTGTTGGTCGGTTTCAAGATGCTGGAGAGATCCGTTCCGCGTCAGGGATATCCTATATTCAGCGGCGAAGAACAGGTAGGGCATGTTACCAGCGGAGCCTATTCTCCGATTAGAAAAGAGGATATCGGTATGGCCTATGTCCTTGAGCCGTATGCTTCGGCCGGTATCAGGCTGGAAGCTCAGGTCAGGCAACGGCGGTTGCCACTGGAGATAATGCCCAAGCCGTTTATAGAGATAAAGGCGGGAAAAGCTGAGAATGCGCTGTCGCCTGATCGATTATAGTCAGGGAGACTTTGCCGCTAATATATCCCTGGAAGAAGCGCTCTTTGAAGCCGTTGCCGCAGGAGCATCGGAACCGGTATTTCGCTTTTGGCACAACGGCCCTGCTGTGGCTATGGGTATATCGCAACGGGTGGCGGAAATGGTTTATACGGAGTGCTGCCGGGAGGATGGCGTACCTTTGGTACGGCGTTTCTCAGGCGGCGGCACTGTGTATCATGATTATGGCAATCTGAATTTTACTCTGATATTGCCAAATACGATGAGCATAAAGGACTCTTATGATCTTATATGCGGTACTTTGGCTGCTGCTCTGGCTTCCCAAGGGCTGATAGCTGAGTTAGGCCAGGTATCGGATGTTATGATCAACGGACGCAAGGTATCAGGAAATGCTCAAGCCAGGCGACGCGGGGCACTGCTGCATCACGGCACCATACTTATTGATATGGATGTTTTGCCGGTAAAAAGATATCTAAAGATACCGCCCGGCGTTCATTATACAGATCATCTGAATTTTATCACTACGCTTAAACGGGAAGGCTACAGCGGGGGAGAGAGAGATTTGAAGGAAGCGATGATTGCCTGCTTTGCCGGGCGCTTTAATCTTGATCTCTATGAGGATGAACCGAGCGTTACAGAGTTAAAAAGGTCATCTGTTTTACTACAGGAACGTTATTTGCGAGTGGAATGGAACGAACGTCGATGAAAGATGCGAAGTCTATCATGCGAATACGGAGTCCGGAATGCAGCATATAGGATTTAAAGCTCGTGATTTTGCCATTAAGCAATTGCCTTTACAGGATAGCCGGCTGGCAATTTTACTCTTTATCCTTACCCTGATAATGAGAGGGCCATTTATATCCACCTTTCTTTACCACTGGGATTCTGTCCAATTCGCCATGGGTATGCTTCAATATAATGTGGCTCTGCATCAACCCCATCCTCCCGGTTATATACTTTATGTCGCTCTTGGCTGGATATTCAAGCAAATTATCGGTGAAGCCAACCTGAGCTTGACCAGCATAAGCCTACTTTTCAGCGCACTCTTCACTGTGGCCCTATTCTACCTGGGACGGAGGATCTACTCGCGGAAAGTAGGGCTTGTAGCCGCTGTTCTGGCTCTTTTCAGTCCATCAATATGGTTCCATGGAGAGGTGGCGCTCTCTTATATCTTAGAAGCCTTCATGGTAACCATTATTGCCCGGTTGGCCTATGGGGTCACACCAGGAGATAAAAGGCGCCTGCTTTGCCTGACCCTGATCCTAGGGTTGACGGCCGGTATCAGACAGAATACAGGACTCTTCCTGCTGCCTCTGTGGGTCTGGTCCTTATGGCGAACGGCTTTTACAGGCGGGCGTCTGAAAAGCAAGATGATTATGATCAACGTTCTCCTGCTGGCGGCAGTGACAGCCGTCTGGGCTATACCCATGATCAGGCTTTCCGGAGGTTTGGCAGCTTATCTGCAATCCATGAGTTTTGTCCTTCATTATGGAGGAGTGGTCAGGGGTATTTCAGTTATAGAGAGAGGTTTTTCTGCTCTGCAGCGTAATCTTCTGTTTCAAGGGAGCTATATATTTTTCAGCCTGCATATAGGTATAGTATTTTTGTTCGGGGGGTTATTCCTTTTTCTAATCAGCAGGAATTACAGCCGGCATAATTTTGTTTTCTATCTCTTATGGATTTTACCCTCCGTTCTCTTTTACACCTTGATCCATGTCAATCGTCCCGGCCATATTTTTACCTACCTGCCTGCACTATTGCTTTTGACCGCCATTGCCATTCTTAGATTGAGTGATTGGCTGGGAAATAAAAGGATTATTTTATTTACGATGCTCATGCTTTACTGCCTGGCGGGTGCCGGACTCTTCTTTCTGGGTCGGCAGGAGACTTCTCTGCCTTCTCTTCGGCGGTCTGAGGCAAGGTTAGAGAGAGCCTGCGATTATGTCATGCGCAAGACGGAGCCGGCAGGGACACTGATCCTGGCAAAAGAGAGCTACCGTCATGCCCAGTATTATCTTGGCAATTACCAAGTAGTTCCTGCTTTTGGGCGCTGGGGAGAAGACTTTCTACAAAAAGGCTTGAAGGCGGCCGGATCGCAAGTGCAGCACCTGATACTCTTCGATCAGGACCTTATCGATCAATATTCAATCCGCCATCCCGGAGCTATACCAAAGGGCACAACGGCACCGTATGTGTTGAGGCGGTAGAGGGGTCTGTTCCTTTCTTTCATATTATTTGCATAGCTATTTTTTAGGTGCTATACTTGAATGTAGTGCTTTCATCCATGCGCTTGCTTACAGTCTCATTGCAACCGAAACAGCGGATAAATAAAAGAGGTATTGTATGCGTTTGAATGTAGTGCTTAACAGTGAAAATACGATTAAACTTCCAATAAATTATCAGCATATGCTTCAGGGCTTTATTTATAAGGCGCTGACAGATGAAAAGATGCAGCAATTCCTGCATAATCACGGTTTTAGCTATGAAAAGCGTATTTTCAAGCTCTTTGCCTTCTCTCGCCTTATGGGGAACGGCATATACAACCGCGAGACAAGGGAAATCCTTTTCTCGCCACCGGTTAGCTTTTGCATTTCCAGCCCCTGGGCTGAGTTCCTACAGAATCTGCTTTCCGGCATAATCGGGCTGGATGATCTCTTTCTGGGGCATAATAACCTGGCTGTTAGCGAAGTATTGATAGAAGAAACTCCCTCATTTGATGAAGACACATCTTATAGAATATCTATGCTCTCTCCCGTTACGGTTTATAGTACTCTCTACACGGCAGCGGGGGGCAAGAAGACTTACTATTATTCGCCTATGGAGAAAGAATTTTCTCAGCTTATCAAGGATAATCTTATCAAAAAAGGATCTGCCTTCTTTAAACAGGACTGGTCGGAACTTCCCCTTAGCATTGATTCGGCAAATGAAGGCAAAAGAGTTCGACAGGTAATTGTAAATTACAAGGCAACGGTTATTAAAGGCTGGACAGGTGATTTCGTTATCAGCGGGCATCCATTGATGCTGCAAATGGCATATGATGCCGGGATAGGCTCAAAAAACAGCCAGGGATTCGGTCTGTTTAATTGCGGGTAGTGCAACCTTCGGCAAAGGGGTGAAGCAAAGTGCTTTCAGCTATTAAAGAACTAGGTGCCTGGAGTCTGAGACGGGATGGCAAAGAACAGCATAATCATGCTTGCTTTGATTTCAAGAACATTCAAAAACTTGGATGCTTTGAAATAGAAAAACCTGAGCATCCAAATATACCGTAAGGTGGGTGAGAATTGTTATCTTATGATCTTATGCGTATAGGAAGAGTAATTCGAAGTTCGAGTGTTCCACCAACAGAAATATTGAAAGTAGTATCTGATGTGGCAAGCAATCTGGCAAGGAACTTTTTGGCTAAAGTTATTATTGTTGAAGTGGATAAGCGCAATAAAGAGACATGTGATGTAGCCGTATTGCCAATTCGTGAATGTGGTAATTGGATTGCGGGGAAGAAAAGCAAGCAGGTTTTTGTGCCTGATATTAATCAGGCACTGGCGTTTCCGTTTGTTATTCCAAGTGGTGGGAATCCCATACACGCCCAGGGTATATATCCAGTAGCTGCTTACCCCCTTTACGAGCGTCATTTTCAAAATTTCGACGCTAAAGAAGATAATATTACCGAATATTTATCGAATAGACTTGAACGGACTATCAATATTAGTCTGAAACCTGATGAGATTACAAAAATAGCTAGCTTGATTAATAAGGTCTTACCGGAGATCGAATTTGAAGGGAAAAAATTAGGATTAATGGTGTTAGCCATTTTCCAGGATGATAGTCCATATTTTCTAATCAAACCAGAGGCGGATACTGACGGATTATTAATACTAGGAAATAGTCATCTGAACCCAGGAGCGCAAATAGCTGTCAATGCTGACAAGCTTTTATCTAACTTCTGGCTGGCGAAGTTTGCTGAAGGAGAGGCTGGAGGACGCAAGGATGCAGGTGTTTGTACTATATGCCAAAAGCGTGGAGCAGTAGTATCTGCATATAATAAGGCTCTTTATTGGTTGCCTATTACCTGGGAAGCACCTTTGTCTTTTGGTAAAGATAAGGATTTGGTTGAAAGTATAGCCCTATGTACGGAATGCTGTTCTGACCTGACCCTGGGGGCTAGTGTGTTCAGCAAAATGTCCCAGGAGCTGGATCAGGTTTTAACCAAAGAGGTTTTTGCTCCGGTAGCGTCTCCTATAGCGAAAGAGTATTCTCTAAAAGGTTCTATCAAGGATGTAGATGCAATATATGGCAGCATGATAACCTTACCACTTAGTGACCATATTTTAGATGATGAAGAGCTGGCAGATGAATGGGTTTATTCTATGTCTGACATTCTTGGTGGTGATACTCCAGATATAGTAGGAAGAAAAGGAACAAGTAAAACCAGGCACCTTAAAAATATTACTGGTTTTGAGGCGACACTACCAGAGGAGTGGGATAACGAAGAATTTCGTTTAACGCTAATCTATTTCTCTGGGGATCCCGGCAAATTAAACATTCACTTAAGGGCAGCAATTAATGATGTACTTCCTACCACGGCCGGTCATCTTCAGGAAATATGTAACGATTTACGAGGGCAAATTCAGGAAATCATTGATTTTGGATATATTATGCTGAGCGAAAAATCTTTAGCCCGTAAGCAGCGGCAGATCAGCACTCTACCCTATCTACTCGCTACTGCTTATGGATCACCGTACGTATGGGGCTCTATGGAAAAGGCCTTAAAACGAGAACCTTTAGATAAAACATTGTTTTACAAAAACAGTTGTTCCAGGATGAACCAATTGGGCAAATTGCTTCCTGATAGCATTTTTAATCTGCAACAGGAGACCATTGATTATCTGGCGATTAACCAGTTTTTAAATCTTTATAATAATAATCTGGCAAATGTAAAAGGAGGTGAAAAGAGTATGAAAACACCTATGGAACTTATAAACGCTACGTGGAATAAACCAATTGATGAGCTGCAGTTTGAAACTATAGGCGAGTTGGGGTTTGCTGCAGGACAAGTAGTTCAAAGGTTCGGCAGAAGTTACTATGCCGGCACAAAAAAAGACTACATAAAACACCGCATTATGACTTTTGGTACTAGTTTAACTCCAGACGTTATACATCATAAGGCACTGGGGCGGATGGAAGAGTATACAGCTATGCTAGGACTTGGAGTAGCTACAGATTTGCTTCAGCGAGCAGCGCTAGTGTCTATGGGATTTGTTCAGTTTGAAGGTGAAATAAAGAATAATAAGGAGCGGTTTATGGCAGCCTTCTGGGCCGGTTATTCGCTGGGGAAAAAGAAAAGGGATGATGAATCTGTTTTAAATAAGGAGGAGGATAACTAATGGGTATTAATAGTGCTGAGATTATATTTATAAAGAGTGTTAAAGATGGAATTCCTAACCGCGATCCGTTAAATGACAGCAATGCACGGCGTATTTTCGGTGAAGAAGACGGAAGAATATCTCTATCAGATGTAAGTATAAAACGTGATGTTCGTGATTATGTTATGGCCAAGTATCCAAGTGGGGGACCGGACGGCAATAATTTCGTATATGTCAGAGAAGAACGAACTGATGATGGAAAACTACTTGGGCGCGGAAGTTTGGCTAAAGAGCTCAAGGATAGAGCTGGAATTGAGTCTTCCAGCATGCAAGATGTACTAACATCAGTAGCTTTTGATGTACGTACATTCGGGGTTGTATATAGTGTCAGCAAGGAAACCTTTAAGCTTACAGGTCCGGTACAATTTGGCTGGGCTCATTCGATGCACCCGGTCGAATCGCAGTATGTACAGGGAACGGTTATAATGCCTTCAAAGGATATAAAAAAGACGGAAGGAGAAGACTCGGTTGAAGGTTTAGGGCAGGGCACGATATGGACAACTTATATAGTGCCGTTTGCAGTATTTGCCATGCCTGGTATTATCAATGCCAATATTGCTCGTGAAACGATGATGACAGAAAACGATGTGGAGCTGCTTTTAGAAGGATTGTGGAATGGTACACGTATTCGTCAAGCCCGTGGCAGGGGAATTCAGCAACCGCTTTTACTTATACATGTAGAGTACAATGATCCAATGTATCGGATTGGGTATCTGGAAGAAAGCATCAAACTGGTAGTAGAAAGCCAACTGGAAACACCTACTAAGCTTGATGAAATAGAAATTGATGTATCTGATTTAACAAAAATTTTAGAGGGGAATTGGGATAAAATCAAACAGGTAAGGTATTGGTTGGATCCGAGGATAGTCATCATAGGGCAATTACAGGGAAAAAGATGTGAAGAATGGTAATGGTAGCTGTTCAGGAAGGGGTGGGAATATGGAAGTGCTGGTCTTTGATATTAGAGGTCCACTGGCGCATTTTCGTCGGCCAGATACCACCAACACCCATGCGACCTATCCATTTATTCCCTATACAACGGTAAGAGGATTAGCAGGCTCGATCATTGGATTGTCGGAATTTAAGGGCACGGCTCGGGTAGGGATTAGGTTGATGAGTCCAGCGCGTACTTCGGTTCAACAAATGTCAATGTTGGGGAAAGGCTGGTTGGGGGGAGGGCCTGATTTTAACAGGCCTACCGCCATTGAATTAGTGATTAATCCTTATTACCGAATTTACTGGAGCGGTGATTATTATAAAGAGCTAAAAGATTATATTGCTAACAACCATAGCCATTGCCATACCTATTTGGGAAGTGCATTTGCGTTAACTTATCCAAATTATGTTGGAACTTATAGTTATTCAGCCAAAGATTTAACTGAAAAACCTTTTGACTGTTTAAGTGTAATTCCTATAGATGCAGTTGGTAAGCTAATCCCTATACCAGGAACTCAGTATGGAAGGATAGGAGGGATGCATTGCGAATATCATGGTGAAAGGCGATTTGGTACCATTGCTAATGTACTATATGAGTTTGCAGGAAGACCTATAAGAATTATTCCTTACAGTAAGGCAGAAACTAAAGATTATACATTTATTGAAACAGAGCAGGGCGAGATAATATGCCTGTGGTGATACCTTTTAGCCAATGTAAAGCCCGCCCTGAAGAGGGTGGGCAGCATTTCTTGCTTGAATCACATTTATTAGCAGTAGCCCGGGGGTGGGGGAAAGCAGATGGTTCTTATGAAGAACGTCTATTTTTTCTAGGAGGATTATGCCATGATGCTGCCAAAGGGCGCAAAAAATGGCAGAATAATCTGAATAACCCAAAAGGAAGCAGGCCTCCGCATGCTGCACCAAGTGCACTTTTGTTCTCTTATTATGCCGCAAAATTACTTGAGTTTTGGGAAGAGCAGGAGCGGTTGGATAGGAAGGAGATACAGGTTTTAAGAGTTTTTATTGTTAGGGTGGTAAGGGATATTTTTGACCATCATCGTGAATTAGGGGATATGGAAGAAGAGGTTCCCTGGTTATATATGCCCGATAAAGACCTGAGCTTGCATGATCTAGACCTAACAGGGTTTCACGGATTTATCTGTCAGTATGTTCCTATTTTTACGCAATATGATAAACCAATGCTACAAACTATAACGGAATGGAATGAAAGTCTTAAAAAGAAATGGCCTCGCTGGAGCAATGTGAGTAGAATCATTCCTAAACTATGTAGCAGATCAGCGCTATCCAGAATAGATGTTGAAAAAGGATTATGTGTTCGTAATGATACAGCTAGGTTCATAAGTGCAGACCGAACAAATGCAGCTCAAATCCCATTGGTTTATCTAGAACCAGAGTCAGCACAGACAGCTATTACTAGGTTTGATGCTTATTGCAGAGAACGGGCAGAGATGCAGCGCAGAGATAATCCTGATACGCAAGAAATTATAAATAAAAGAGAGATTGCCCAGGTTCAATCCTTAGAACGGTATCGTGGCCATTCTATGGAAAGGTTTTATGCGTTAAGCCTTCCTACAGGCCTGGGGAAAACTTTGACATCATTAAGAATTGCCCTCGAAGCTTGTAAAATAAAAAGATGCCATCGCATAATTTATGCGGCCCCGTATATATCGATACTTTCGCAGGCTACGAGCGAGATACGTAATGCCACTGAGCTTGAAATATTACAACATCACCATCTTTCTATGCTATCAGAAGATGATTTTGATGATAAAGATATCCTTATAATTGAATCTTGGCAGGCGCCAGTAGTTACTACCACATTTAATCAATTGTTTAGAGCTCTATTCCCTTATCGAGCTCAAGAATTGGTGCGAATGCCTGCTATGGAGAAAGCTTTTATTATCATAGATGAACCACAAATTATTGATAGCACTAAATGGAATCTATTTTTAGCTCAGATTTATGCAGCAGCACAGAAATTAAATTGCCAAGTAATGTTCATATCAGCGACACTTCCTCCATTCGAGTATGCGGGTATTAAAACGCCGTATATCATAAAACCGTCGGTTACACTACCATCCCGCTATTGTATGCGATATTTACCTGAAAAATTTTCTGAAGCTGACCTTGCAATAGCCATCTTCGAGGCTTTACCACAGAATGTGTGTGCTGTTATGAACACTGTTCGCGATGCATGTGAAGTTTATACTAGGTTGAAACAAATAATGCAAAATAGCACGTTGGAGCTAGGCATATTGGACAATATGGAATGGTTTTTAAAAAGCACCATAAAAGATTTTAAGCACCATTTTATATTTAATTTGAATGGATTGATGACTCCAATCCATAAAGAATTTGTTATTAATGCCATTAGCTTGTGTTTGCAACAAAATATGACAACAGCAGTAGTTTGTACCCAGATGATTGAAGCAGGTGTTGATCTGAGCTTTGATAGTGGCATAAGGGCACAAGCTATACACCCATCTCATATTCAGTTTGCGGGCCGTAATAACCGTCATGGAGAGGGTGATACTGCTTTAGTCAGTATTATAAATTTTTTTCGGGAAGGAAAAAAAGATTCTCGAAAATGGGTATATACCTCAAGCGTTGAACGTGAGGAAACGGATCGACTTTTACGGTGCTGTCATGAATGGGATGAAGCAACCAGTTTGATGATGTTAGATATGTATTATCGTTCGACTTTTGAGCGGAATCCTAATACAACGCTTTTGAATTATTATAATAACGCAGCATTAGGAAAATGGTCTATGCTAGCTGGTATTGAACCGTTTGATAATTGGTATCCGACATTATCCGCTTTTGTTCCCTGGCCAGATACTAAGATATTAAACAGGCTTTATGAGTGGTACCAGAAACATCTTCCAGGTAAAATAAACACCGTAGGAAGAATAATAAGGCTAATGACGAAATTCGAGATAGAATCTGTGGAGGACATTTACGAAAAATACGTTGATTGGGAATTTAGAAAGTCACTTGATTTTGTGCAAAGAAAGCAGTTCATAGCACTATTACAGCAGTTTTTGGTATCAGTTAGTGAGAACATGAGAAGTTTAACCTATCAGACCAATGATAATCCTATCCGGGGCTTAATTGATAAAGAGCTGTATTCTACGGAAACAGGCTTGGCTCATCATGTAGGTTGTGAAAACCAAGGGCTATATTGGTAGATTAAAACAGGGGTTTTAGATTCTAGCAAATGAGAAAAGAAGGAGGGTGGGCATGGAGGAAATACGAGTATACGGAACGCTGGTATGGTACTACCACATTTGTCAGCGTGAAGTCTGGTTGATTGCCCATCAACTGGAGCCAGATGGAGAGAAGACCAATATCTCCATCGGGCGATATCTACATGAGCAGTCTTTCAGTCGGGAGAAAAAAGAGCTCTCTTTTAAACATAACAGAATGGATATATACCAGATCAAAGATGGTAAGCTGGTAATCGGTGAGGTTAAGAAGTCATCTAAGTTTAAGAAGAGTGCACGCATGCAATTGCTGTTCTACCTGTATGAGTTGAAAATGCACGGAGTGGATGCCGTTGGTGAATTGCTCTTTCCTCAAGAGAAAGGGCGTGAAGAGGTGTTACTTGATGAAGGTAGCATGGCTGAGCTTGAGAGGGTTATAGAGGAAATCAAGCGGATATTGCAGATGGAAAAACCGCCGGCGCCTGATAAGATAAAATATTGCTGGAATTGTGCTTATGCGGAATTTTGTTGGTCTTGACAGGAGGGTGCGGTATTGAGGAAGACTGTTTATCTGTTCTCAGATGGCGAGCTTTCCAGGAAAGATGATACCCTGGCTTTTAAAACCGCTGAAGGGAGACGTTTTATTCCAGTTGAGGATACCGGCGAGATCATGATTTACGGTGAAGTCAATTTTAACAAGAGATTGCTGGAACTGCTGGCCAAAAAGGAGATTATCCTTCATTATTTCAATTATTATGGCTATTATACGGGTTCCTTTTATCCGCGGGAGCATCTGAATTCCGGATACATGATCCTTAAACAATCCGAACACTATCTTGATGAGACAAAACGCTATCGTATTGCTCTAGAGCTATTGACAGGTGCAGGCAAAAATATTCGCCAAGTGATGAAATATTATATAAGCCGTGGCAAGCCTTTAGAGGAATCTCTGAAATCAATAGAAAAGTTGCTGGACTCTATGAGCGCGAGTAAGGGTATTTCTGCTCTTATGGCTCTGGAGGGCAAGATACGGGATTACTATTATCAGGTATTTGATGATATTATTGACAACGAGGGCTTTATATTTGATAAACGAACCCGCAGGCCACCCCAAAACACGCTGAATACACTTATCAGTTTCGGGAACTCTCTCATGTACACCATCTGCCTGAGCGAAATATATAATACGCATCTTGATCCACGTATAGGCTATCTTCATACTACCAATTTCAGAAGATTTTCATTAAATCTGGATTTAGCTGAGATATTTAAGCCGGTAATTATAGATCGCCTGATCTTTTCTCTACTGGGGCGCAAGATGATAAGTGCTAAAGATTTCGAGCAGGCATCGCAGGGTATTATGATGAAGGAAAAGGCTAAGAAGACCTTTGTAGCGGAACTGGATGCAAAATTAAAGGCGACGATAAATCATCGCCCCATTGGGCGTTCAGTGTCGTATAGAAGGCTGATCAGATTGGAAGCCTATAAGCTTGAAAAGCATCTGATGGGAGAAAAGGATTACAAAGCGTTTGTTGCTCAGTGGTGATAGGAGAGTGCTTGAATGTTTGTTATTCTGGTTTATGACATCAACGTAAAAAGGGTAAATAAAGTATTGAAGAAATGTCGTCAGTATCTGACGTGGATACAAAACTCCGTTTTAGAAGGTGAGATATCCGATGCTAATTTGAAGAAGCTCAAAATGGAACTAATCAAGATTATTAAGAAAGACGAGGATTCCATTATTCTCTACTGTATGAGAACGACAAGATATTCCTCTCGGGAAATTATCGGCTTAGAAAAAGGAGGAAATGCATTAATTATATAGAAGAAGCTGTTATGCTTTATCTGCAAATGGATAATACAGTACATTGATAATTGAATAATATACTGAAAATGAAAGCACTGATTAGAGAGGGAATAAGGTGTCGTCGACCTCCGATAATGCGAAAACAGGCGGAGGTCGACGGCATATAAATTTGCCGAGGTTTTCTCTTTTATTGCTCTATTTTACAGCGTTAATCGGATTAGACGAACCACCGGGCATGATCGTTTAGCAATAACGATCTAAAATAGCTATTGCAAGTATAGCTGGATTTTAGTATATTCTAAAGGGTTCCGATACTACCTATAAGGAATTGAAACCTCATAAAGCTTTTCCACTATGACGATTTTGAAAAGTTCCGATACTACCTATAAGGAATTGAAACAAGTTTTGGGCGTTGGAAAACCCGATGGGTTATTTGGTTCCGATACTACCTATAAGGAATTGAAACTTTTACAAGCCGCTTTTTCTTCGGCTGTCAATTGTCGTTCCGATACTACCTATAAGGAATTGAAACTCTTTTTGAATCTCACCACCAATGAATTCCTTCACTGTTCCGATACTACCTATAAGGAATTGAAACGTATA
>Ga0172382_10006207_pt1 | contig 17469 bp, 12 predicted proteins | sample Leawel138RmetaG_FD_122245 | JGI IMG/M metagenome (GOLD analysis project Ga0172382, IMG submission 122245) | Leachate microbial communities from a municipal landfill in Southern Ontario, Canada - Leachate well 138R metaG | ecosystem: Engineered > Solid waste > Landfill > Unclassified | place...
CCCGCCCGCGTTCCCCCGCGCGCGACGGACCGGGGCGGGCAAGCGAGCAATCGCGCGGGCGGCGGGCGGCCCGTTGCGATGCGGCGGCAGGGCGAACGCACGCCGGTTCCGGCAGGGGGTGACAGGGTTGACACTGTTCAGGAGAAAAATTCTCCGCCGCGCGGGAATCCCCTGCCCCGGCCTGCGTCTCCTCCCCCATCGCATCCACGAAGGCGCAGGCTTTGGCATGATGCGCGTCCCATTCGGCCTCGGCTTCCTCCCGGGCAGCCTCGCCGGCCTCCGCCGCCAGCTCGAACGCCTGCTCCTCACCCAGCCCTTCCTCCAGCAGCGCCGCTTCCTCGTCCAGTTCGGTCCAGCGCCCGCGGTAATCCACCCATGCCTCGCGCGGAGTGGCAAGGCCCGGCACATGGCTATCCTCCGCGCCGGGCGCACGCTCCATCATGCCGGGATCGGGCGGATGGCCGCCCAGCATGGCCAGCAGCTCGTCGAAGCGCGCGGCGGCATCCTCCACCTCCGGCCGATCGCACAGCCGGTCGAGCCGCCCGAGATGGGCGAGGAGCAGGCGGCCGTCATAGCGGCGGCGGCGCGCCACTTCCTCGCCGTGATAGAACACCGGCTCATCCACCCCGTTCAGCGCATGATCGGCCAGCACCGCCTCGGCATGGTCGCGGGCGAGCGCCAGCGCCGCATCCCAGGCGAGCGCGAAGGCCGCATCGCGCCGCCGCGCCTTGTAGGCGGTCTGCGGGGAGATCCGCGCCGCCTTGCAGGCGAGGCGGACATTGCCGCTGGCGGCAAGCCGGTCGCAAAACAGCAGGCGACGATCCGGGGTGAATTCACCCGCCCCTCCAGCAAAAGTGGGAACCGGTTTTGCGCCCGGGAGGGGCGGCAGAGACTCCCCTCCAGCAAAAGTGGGGGCTGGTTTTTCGCCCGGGAGGGGCGACAGAGACTCCTCGGCAAAAGCGGGAACCGGCCCATGCCTCTCCCGCTGCCGCTCCCCTGCACGGGGACGGGAAGCGGGGTTCGGGATGGGCAATTCGATTTCCGTCACTCCCGCGAAAGCGGGAGCCCATAGCGACGGTGAGACTGGCTCCCCGTTTTCACGGGGATGGCGATGGGTGGGAGAAACATCTTCCTCTTCCCTTCCCCACCCATCCTGGGCAGGCTCAGGCGCGGCAGGCTCCTGCGGCACGGCGGAAATACGAATTATCGGGAATGGATCGAACATGATTCACCTCCATGCGGGCGCACCCGCGAACGGCGCAGCGCGCCAAGTGAATCAAGGCATCTATGTCAGAGTGGGGGCTGTAGGAAAATGATAACTGATCGCATCAGGCGGAAAGAAGAAATACGGCGCTCAGGGCCTCACAACTTCCCACCCGCTTCCTCGATTGCCTTGAGCAAGGCCCGCTTGCTGGCGGTGCGGTTCTTGCCCGCATTGCGTGGGATTTCCGGCGGGCAACAGATGCTGAACCAAGTTCAGCATGACGTGTGGGTTAGCTCTTGCCCCCTCATCGTCCCAGCAAAGGTCCGAGATAGCCGCCGGTAAAGCTGCGCGGTTGGCCGCGACTTCCTCCGGCGTACCTTCCGCCATCCCCGCCTGCGCTGGGGCAGGCTATCATTGCCTTAACGCTTGAGCAGGGGGGCGAGATAACCGCCCGTGAAGGAGCGTGGCTCTGCGGCGACATCTTCGGGAGTTCCCTCGGCAATGATCTCCCCGCCGCGCACGCCGCCTTCGGGGCCGAGGTCGATAATCCAGTCCGCCGTCTTGATGACGTCCAGATTGTGCTCGATCACCACCACGGAATTGCCCTGATCGACCAGCCGCTGCAGCACTTCCAGCAGCTTGCGCACATCCTCGAAGTGAAGCCCGGTGGTCGGCTCGTCGAGGATATAGAGCGTCTGCCCGGTGGAGCGGCGGCTGAGTTCCTTGGCGAGCTTCACCCGCTGCGCTTCGCCCCCTGACAGGGTGGTGGCCTGCTGGCCGACCTTGACATAGCCGAGGCCGACTTCGTTCAGCATATGCATCTTGTCGCGGATCGGCGGCACCGCCTTGAAGAATTCCTCCGCGTCCTCGATCGTCATGTCGAGCACGTCGGCGATGCTCATGCCCTTGAACTTCACTTCCAGCGTCTCGCGGTTGTAGCGCTTGCCGTGGCATTCCTCACAGGTGACGTAGACGTCCGGCAGGAAGTGCATCTCGATCTTGATCAGCCCGTCGCCCTGGCAGGCTTCGCACCGCCCGCCCTTCACGTTGAAGCTGAACCGCCCCGGCTTGTAGCCGCGCGCCTCGCTCTCCGGCAGGGCGGCGAACCAGTCCCGGATATTGGTGAAGGCGCCGGTATAAGTGGCCGGGTTGCTGCGCGGGGTGCGGCCGATCGGCGACTGGTCGATCTCGATCACCTTGTCGCAATATTCGAGGCCGGTGATCCGGTCATGCGCGCCGGCGATCACCCGCGCGCCGTTGAGCACGCGGGCGGCCCCGGCGTGCAGCGTGTCAATGGTGAAGCTGGACTTGCCGCTGCCCGAGACGCCGGTGACGCAGCAGAAGGTGCCGAGCGGGATGGCGGCGGTGACGTTGCGCAGATTGTTGGCGCGGGCGCCGTGGACGGTGATGTGGTGGCCGTTGCCCTTGCGCCGCTGCTTCGGCACTTCGATCTCGCGCGTGCCGTTGAGATAGGCGGCGGTCAGGCTCTCCTTGCTCTTGAGGATCTGCGCCAGCGTGCCCTGCGCCACCACCTGCCCGCCATGCACCCCCGCGCCCGGCCCGAGGTCCACGATATGGTCGGCGGCGCGGATCGCATCCTCGTCATGCTCCACCACGATCACCGTGTTGCCGAGGTCGCGCAGGCGCTTGAGCGTTTCCAGCAGCCGGTCGTTGTCGCGCTGGTGGAGGCCGATGCTCGGCTCGTCCAGCACATAAAGCACGCCCGACAGCCCGCTGCCGATCTGGCTGGCAAGGCGGATGCGCTGGCTTTCCCCGCCGGAGAGGGTGCCGCTGGTCCGGTCGAGGTTGAGGTAGTCCAGCCCGACATTGTTGAGGAAGCCCAGCCGCTCGTTGATTTCCTTGAGGATGGCGCGGGCGATCTGGTTCTGCTGCTCGGTCAGCCTGCCGTCCAGCGTGGCGAAGAACGCCAGCGCGTCGGCCACCGACAGCTTGGTCGGCCCGGCGATATCCTGCCCCGCCACCTTCACCGCCAGCGCCTTCTCGTTGAGGCGCTTGCCCCCGCAGGTCTCGCAGGGCTGCGCGGTCTGGTAGCGGGACAGCTCCTCCCGCATCCAGGCGCTGTCGGTCTGCAGCATGCGGCGGTTGAGATTGCCGATCACGCCCTCGAACGGCTTCTGGACCGTGTAGCTCTTGCGCCCGTCCTTGAAGGTCAGTTCCACCGGCAGGCCACCGGTGCCGTGCAGGATGATGGCGCGCTGGTCCGGCTCCAGCGCGTTCCACGGCGTGGTCAGGTCGAAGCCATAGGCGCGCGCCAGGCTTTCCAGCACCTGCATGTAATAGGGCGACGGCGGGTTGGACTTGGCCCACGGCACCACCGCGCCCTGCTTGAGCGTCAGGTTCTCGTTCGGGACGACCAGCTGCGGGTCGAACAGCAGCTTCTCCCCCAGCCCGTCGCAGGCCGGGCAGGCGCCCTGCGGCGCATTGAAGCTGAACAGGCGCGGCTCGATCTCCTCGATGGTAAAGCCGGAGACCGGGCAGGCGAATTTCTCGCTGAACACGATCCGGTTGGCGGGAATGCCGGCGCCTTTCATGGAACCGAGGGATTCCCCTTTTCCCGTTCGGGCTGAGCTTGTCGAAGCCCCGTCCTGCCCGTCCGAAGAAGAGGGCTGCCCTTCGACAGGCTCAGGGCGAGCGGAAGCAAGAGCCTCCGCCACAGTCCCATCCGCCAGGTCGACATAGGCCAGCCCTTCCGCCAGCCTCAGCGCCTGCTCGAAGGAATCCGCCAGCCGCGTCTCGATCCCTTCGCGCACGGCGAGGCGATCGACCACCACTTCGATGTCGTGCTTGTATTTCTTGTCGAGCGCGGGCGCTTCCTCGATCGGATGGATTTCCCCGTCGATCCGCACACGGGTGAAGCCGGCCTTCTGCCATTCGGCCAGTTCCTTGCGGTATTCGCCCTTGCGGCCGCGCACCACCGGGGCGAGCAGGTAGAGCCGCGTCCCTTCCGGCAGGGCCATCACCCGGTCCACCATCTGGCTGACCGTCTGCGCCGCGATCGGCAGGCCGGTGGCGGGCGAATAGGGCACGCCCACCCGCGCCCACAGCAGGCGCATGTAGTCGTAGATCTCGGTCACCGTCGCCACGGTGGAACGCGGGTTGCGGCTGGTCGTCTTCTGTTCGATGGAAATGGCGGGGCTGAGGCCGTCGATATGCTCGACATCCGGCTTCTGCATCATCTCCAGGAACTGGCGCGCATAGGCGGAGAGCGATTCCACATAGCGCCGCTGCCCTTCGGCATAGATGGTGTCGAAGGCGAGGCTGGACTTGCCGGAGCCGCTCAGCCCGGTGATGACGATCAGCGCATCGCGCGGCAGGTCTATGTCGATGCCCTTGAGATTGTGCTCCCGGGCGCCGCGGACGGAAATGGTGGTGAGGGACATGGGCGGGATGTGGAGGCTCGTGTGGCGAGAGTCCAGAGGCGCCCTCATGGCGCGCCCTGGATCGCCATTTGTTCCTTAAATGTTCACAATGGTCAAGTGGGCACGGCGATCTTTTCGTCACCCCCGGCTTGGTATAGCTTCCGATATTCCAACAGGAGGATTCCGCCATGCTCATTGCCCGCCCCCTTGCCCTGCTCGCGCTGCTTGCCGCTGCGCCGGCGCTCGCGCTCGAAGTGCCGCCGTCGGACCAGGCGCCGCTGTCCCCGCAGGATGAATCGGCTGCCTTCCGCGCCGCCGGGTTCGAGCAGGCCGGCGGCGAATGGCGCGGCTGCGGCGATCCGGGCACGGCGGGCTACACCCCCGGCGAAATCTCGCAGGTGCTGGACCTGAACAACGATGGCCTGCCGGAAGCGGTGATTACCGAAGGCAGCGCATTCTGCTTCGGCATGACCGGGCTGGGCTATTCCCTGGTCAGCAAGCAGGCCGACGAGAGCTGGCGCCTGCTCGATGGCCGGGGCGGCATCCCCACCTTCCTCGGAACGCGAGGAGCGGACGGCTGGCCCGACATCGAGGTCGGCGGCCCCGGCTTCTGCTTCCCGGTGCTGCGCTGGGACGGAAAGGAATACAAGCTCGACCGGCATCAGTATGACGGCAAGCCCTGCCAGGGCTGAGACGAGGGCCCTGGCCGGCCCGCAATCCTTTGGAGGATGACCAGGCAACGGAGGCAGGAATGACGGAAACGACCGAAAGCCCATCCGGGCAGTCCGGGCAGCATGATCGGCAATCGCCGTCCGCCGGCTTTGTCGTGATCGGCATGGCGCGGCATAATTGGGGCTGGTTCGCCTTGCGCGGGGTGCTGGCGATCCTGCTCGGGATAGCCGCCTTTCTGGCGCCCGGCCTTACCCTGTTCGCCTTCACGCTGGTCTTCGCCGCCTTCTGCTTCGCCGACGGGATCGCCATGCTCATCACCGGCATTCGCCGCGCCGGTTCCGGCCATGCGCCGTGGTGGACCATGATCCTGCCCGGCCTCGCGGGAATAGCGGTGGGCGTGATCTTCCTGTTCTGGCCCCTGCTCTCCACCCTGGCCTATGCGATTGCCACGGTCCTGCTGGTGGCGGGCTGGGCCATCATCACCGGAGCCTTGCAGATCGCCGCCGCCATCCGGCTGCGCGAGGAGATCGAGGGCGAATGGATTCTGGGGCTGGCGGGGCTGTTCGGCGTGGTGCTCGGCCTTGCCCTCATCACGCTGACGGCGCTGCAGCCCACCCTCTCCATCCTCTCCGTGGCCTGGCTGATCGGCTTCTACGCCATCATGACCGGCGTGATGCTGCTGATGCTGGGGCTTCGCCTGCGCAAGCGGGCAGGCTGAAGGCCCGGCCGCCGCACGGATCGCGGGAGCAGCATCATATCGCATCGCCTGTTCATCGCCATCGCCCTGCCGGAGCCGATCCGCGACCTGCTGGTGGATTGCATGGAAGGGATCGAGGGCGCGCGCTGGCAAGGCGAGGAGCAATTGCACCTCACCCTGCGCTTCGCGGGCGAGGTCGACACGCCGCTGGCCAACGATCTGGCGGACCGGCTCGGCACGCTGACCTGCCCGCCCTTCCCGCTCGCGATCCGGGGCGTGGGCCATTTCGAGCGCAAGGGCCACCCCCGCGCGGTCTGGGCCGGGATCGCGCCTTCGCCGGAACTGGAGGTGCTGCAGCGCAAGGTCGAGCGCGCCTGCCAGGAGGTTGGGCTGGAGCCGGAGCACCGCCGCTTCACCCCGCATGTCACCCTGGCCCGGCTGAACAGCGCAAGCGGCCCGATTGCCCCGTTCCTGCTCGCGCGATCCGGCCTCGCCAGCGCGCCCTTCACGGTGGACGGCTTCACCCTCTACGAAAGCCACCTCGGAGAAACCGGCTCCATCTACGAGCCGGTGGTGCGCTATCCGCTGCGGTAAGGCGCGGCGGCGGGAAGCGGGATCACTCCTTCTTGTCGAAGGAAAGCTCGTGCCGCGAAGCCGGCTGGGGCAGGACGCCCAGTTGGATCGCCACGTCGCGATAGTTCCAGTAGCTGTATTCCTGCGTGATCTTCCCATTCCTGTAGAGGTGGTGAGTCACGCCCCGGGTATGGGTGGTCTTGCCCTTGGCCGGCATGCCGAGGAAATCGGCATTGTGCTGCACCTTCCATAGCCAGTGCATGATGGCCCATTCATCATAATCTATAGTGGCGCCCGCCCGGGCGTCGCGCGTCTTCTCGTCCCAATAGGCGGCGTCGTAACCCTGAGGCGTGCCGACCTGAAATTCGTCGGCCTGATTGTTCCGCACCCCGCCATTGTAGCGGATGATGTCGAACTGATGCACGCCGAGCGGCGAATCCGGGCCGTAATTGTCGAACGGCTCGAACGCGCGGAGCAGGTCGTCCTTGGTGTTTATCATCTGGCCCAGGATGATGTCCTCGAACACGAACTCGTCGGCATAGTAAGCCGCCACCCCCTGCGCGCCTTCATGGAAGAAGGCGTCGATCCATTTCTGCCCCGTGGCAAGGCTGCGGGTTCCGGCCCCGGAAGGGGCGCCGGTCGCGGCCGAAGCAGCGCCGGTCAACCCGGCGGCGGCAAGGCACCCTGCCCCCAATATTCCGCCGCGCAGCATGGTCCGCCGGTCAAGCGGCGATCTTTCCTGATCGAGATATGCGAGATGCATCCTGATTCCTCTCCCACTTTTATCCATCGAATATTTATCAACGAATTCGTTAACACGCGGCGAGGCAGGCCGTCCATGGAAACCTGCCGAGCCATCCCTTGCCAGACACGGGATTTGGCTCCATTTTCGAGGGATAAGCAGGCGAATGCGCCAGGCCAAACAGCCCTGTTCAACCGGCCCCGGATCGGGCAAAGCCGAAACAGAAAGTTACAGGAGTGTAAGTGACCGTGACTGTCGCCCGTCTGTTTCTCGCCGTATCCCCCGCCGCACTGCTCGCAGGTTGCACGACCATGAACCAAGCCGCCCAGATCGAACCCGCACCCGCCACCCCGGCCGTCGCCATTCCGCAGGGAACCGGCATTTTCGCGGAAACCTCGCCCCTGCCGTTCGAGGCCCCCGATTTCTCGAAGATAACCGATGCCGATTACCTTCCGGCCATCGAGCAGGGCATGGCGATCCAGCGGGCGGAAATCGAAGCCATCGCCAGCAATCCCGCCACGCCGACGATAGAGAACACGCTGGCGGCGATGGAACGGTCGGGCCAGATGCTCACCCGGGCGCTGGCCGCCTTCTATGCCGTGGTCGGGGCCAACACCAACGACGCGCTCGATGCGATCGAGAAGACAGTGTCGCCCAGGCTGGCCGCCCATGGCGATGCGATCGTGCTGGATTCCCGCCTGTTCGCGCGGATCAAGGCGCTGCATGACAATCGCGCCGCGCTGCCCCCTGGCGGGGAAGACGCCCGGCTGCTGGAAGTGACTTACGAGCGCTTCGTCAATGCCGGCGCGCAATTGAACGATGCCGACAAGGAAAAGCTCAAATCCATCAACGAGCAGCTTTCGACGCTCGGCACGGAATTTTCCCAGAAGCTGACCGAGGCGAGCAAGCGGGCGGCGCTGGTCGTCAACACCAAGGCCGAGCTGGCCGGGCTTTCCGATGGAGAGATAGAGGCCGCCGCCAAGGAGGCGCAGGAGCGCGGGTTGAAGGGCAAATATGTCCTTTCGCTCATCAACACCACCCAGCAGCCCGCGCTGGCCAAGCTGACCAATCGTGAGACGCGGCGCAAGCTCTATGAGGCCAGCGTGACACGAACCTCGCGCGGCGATGCGAACGATACCCGCGCCATCACCGTCAGGATCGCGGAGCTTCGCGCGGAGAAGGCCGCCCTGCTCGGCTATCCGGACTATGCCAGCTATGCGATGTTCGACCGGATGGTGAAGAAGCCGGAGGAAGCAATTGATTTTATGGAAGGGATGGTTCCAGCCCTGGCCGCCAAGCAAACCGAGGAGGCCAGCGAGCTGAACGCCGCGATCAAGGCCGCCGGCGGCAAGTTCACCGTCCAGCCGTGGGATTGGGATTTCTATGCGGAGAAGGTCCGCAAGGCGAAATACGATCTCGATGACAGCGCGGTGAAGCCCTATTTCGAGATGACCCGGGTGCTGGAGGACGGCGTGTTCCATGCCGCAAACCAGATCTACGGCATCCGCTTCGTCAAGCGCACCGATCTGCCGGTCTATCAGGCCGATGTGAGCACCTACACCGTGTTCGACAAGGACGGCTCGGAGCTTGGGCTGTTCTATTTCGATCCCTTCGCCCGGCCCAACAAGCAGGGCGGCGCATGGATGGGCAATTTCGTGGAGCAATCGGGGCTGATGGGCACCAAGCCCGTGGTCTATAATGTGCTCAACATCGCCAAGGCTCCCGCCGGGGAACCGCAACTGGTGAGCTGGGACGATGTCATCACCATGTTCCACGAAATGGGCCATGGCCTGCACGGCCTGTTCGCCGCCCAGAAATATCCCTCGATCTCCGGCACCAACACGGCGCGGGACTTCGTGGAGTTCCCCAGCCAGTTCAACGAGCATTTCGCCACCCAGCCGCAGATCCTCGCCAATTATGCCCGGCATTACCAGACCGGCGAGCCGATCCCGGCCGAATTGATGGCGAAGATCGACCGGGCCAGGAAGTTCAATCAGGGCTATGCGCTGGGCGAAGTGATGGCGGCCGCCCTGCTCGACATGAAATGGCACGCCTTCAAGCCGGGCGCAGTGCCGCAGGATGGGGACGCATTCGAGAAATCCGCGCTGGGCAGCCTGGGGCTGCGCGTCGATGTCGTCCCGCCGCGCTATCACAGCCCCTATTTCCGGCATATCTGGGACCATGGCTATGCGGCGGGCTATTACTCCTACATCTGGACCGAGATGATCGCGCATGACGCGTTCGATCATATGAAGGACAGCCCGGAGGGCGTGTCCCGCGCCGGTGGAGAGCTGTTCCGCGAGAAGATCCTCTCGCGCGGCAATACGGTCGATTATGCCACGATGTATCAGGATTATGCCGGACGTCAGCCGAGCATAGAGCCGATGCTGGAAGAACGCGGCCTTTCAGGCGAGGACAAGGAGCCGTAACCGGCTGAACGGCGTGCCGCCCAACCGGCGGCGCGCGCGCCGTTCGTCAGCGGGTCGACAAAGCGCGCGCGCCCGGCTCGCCCAGCCATTGGGCGTCGACGTTCCAGACCTCGCGGATGGCGGAGCGGGACAAGGCCCGTTCCGGCGGCCCGTCCTGATCGAGCGTCCCCTCTGACAGCACCAGCACCCGGTCGGCATGGTTCATCGCCAGCGTCAGGTCATGGAGCACCAGCACCACCCCCGCGCCCAGCCGGGCCGCATCCCGCAACCGGGCCAGCATGGCCAGCTGATGCGCCAGATCGAGCGCCGCCAGCGGCTCGTCCGCCAGAAGCCAGCGCGGCTCGCCCGCCAGCACCCGCCCGAACAAGGCGCGGGCGCGCTCGCCGCCCGACAGCGCCGATACGGGGCGATCGGCCAGGGCGGCAAGATCCAGCGCGGCAAGCGTGCGCTCCACCACCTCTGCCCCGCCCGCTGCCGCGTCGCCATGGGGCAGGCGGCCGAGCGCGACGAGATTGCCCACCGACAGATCCCAGGCGACCGCCCCATGCTGCGGGAGATAGCCGATGGCCCGCGCGCGGTTCCCGGGGGCGATGCCGGTCAAGGCCGAACCTTCCAGCATGACGACGCCCCTGTCGGGCAGAAGCAAGCCGGCGAGGCATGACAGCAAGGTCGATTTTCCCGCGCCGTTGGGGCCGCAGATCGCGGTGATCTCGCCCCGGCGCAATTCGGTGGTGACATCCTGCAAGGCAGGCGTCGCGCCGAGCCGGAGCGAAAGGCCATGCGCGGCGAGCATCAGGCGATCCCCCGCCGCATGCGCAGCAGCAGGAACAGGAAGAAGGGCGAGCCGAGCAGGCTGAGGGCGATGCCGAGCCGCAGTTCGGTGACGAGCGGCAGGATGCGGCAGAGGCTGTCCGCCACCAGCACCAGCAAGGCACCCGCCAGCGCGCTGGGCAGGATCAGGCTGGACGGGCGCCTGTCGGTCAGCGGGCGAACCAGATGCGGGACGATCAGGCCGACGAAGCCGATGATCCCCGCCACCGCCACGCCCGCCCCCACCGTCAGCGCCACGCCCGCGATGAGCCAGTCCCGCAGCCGGGTGAGATCGACGCCCAGCGAACGCGCCGCCGCCTCGCCCAGGGTCAATGCGTCCAGCCCCCTGCCCGCCGCCGCCAGGCAGGCGATGCCCGCCACGGTCAGCGGCGCGGCCAGCCATACTTCCTGCCAGCCCCGGTCCGTCAGCGCCCCCATCAGCCAGGTCACGATCTCGCTCATCGCGAAGGCATTGGGCGCGAAGCTGATGATGAGCGACGTCAAGGTGCCGGAAAGGCTCGCGATCATCAGTCCGGCAAGCGTGAACAGGGCGATGCCGCCCGTGCGCCCGGCAATCGCCGCCAGCAGCGCCATCGCTCCCGCAGCCCCGGCCAGAGCGAAGAGCGGCAAGGCCCAGGGATGGATCGCCAGCCCCAGGGCAAGGCTGACGACCGCGCCCAGCGCCGCGCCGGGGCCGATGCCGAACAGGCCCGGATCGGCCAGCGGATTGCGCAGATAGCCCTGCATCGCGGCGCCGGCCGCGCCCAGTCCGGCCCCCACCGCAATCGCGAGGAGCCCGCGCGGCATTCGCAATTCGAGCAGGATGACGGCGGCATTGGGCGTGTCCGCCGGATCGAGCCAGACCCGCCCGGCCAGCAGGGAAAGCGGCAGCACTGCGGCCAGCAGCAGCGCGAGGATCAGGCTGAGCCGGTTCATCCCGCGACCTCCGCCTGAGTCCCACCTGTGGCCATCGCCTGCCTTATCTCGCGCAGCCGTTCGGCGGCCCGGATGATGGTCGGCCCGCCGCAGAAGATGAGGCTGGGATCGAGCACATGGCGGCGCGTATCCGCCAGGCTTTCCAGCGCGGGATGTTGCAGCATCCTGTCCTCGCCGGTGCTGGAATCCCCCGCCGCCAGGATGAGGCGGGGCGGATCGGCCAGCATCTCCTCCAGCGGAAGGTAGTCGGCCTGGCGCAGCCCGCGCGCGGCGCTGTGGCTGGAAAAGCCGGTCCGGCGCATGATGTCGGAAATCAGCGCGTCGGGACCGGGCACGATCCCGCCAGCCTGCCATACCACCGCGGGAATGGCGGGCGAGCTTGCCGCTGGCGCCGCCCGGGCCAGCGCCCGCTCGATCCCTTGGACCAGCCGTTCTCCCCTTTCCGGATGGCCGGTGAGACGCGCCAGCCCCCTGATCTGCTCGATGCTTTCCGGGACATCGTGCTCGATGGCGAAGCTCTCCACCCGGATGCCGAAGCGCTCCAGCGCGATCCGGGTCGCCGACGGCATGAAGGTGCCCGCCACCACCACATCGGGCTTGAGCGCGAGGATTTCCTCGACCGTGCCGCCCGTGGCCGGGAAACGGTGGGCAACGCGCATATCCATCGAGCTGGAGCGCGGATCATGGCTGTAATGCGAAATGGCAAGGATCTGCGATGGGTCCGCCACATCCGCCAGGATCGCATCGCTGCACGGGTTGAGCGAGACGATAGTGGGGCGCTCCCGCGGCTGCCCTGCAGGCCCGGGGCCGGTGCAGCCCGCCAGGGCGGCCAGCGCCGCCGCGAGAAGCGCCCGCATCGTCACATCTTCAGCCGCGCCCCGATATAGGCCGCACGCCCCTCGGTGTTGTAGCCGGATGCGATCACATAGCGTTCGTTCCAGACGTTCTCGACCCGGCCGAATAGCTCGACATTCTCGCTGACCGCGAAACTGGCCCGCACATCGCCAAGGGCATGGCTTTTCAGCCGGACGGTGTTCGCGGCATTGTCCCATGCCTTGCCCACGATCCGGATGTCGGCGCCGAGCGAAAGGCCGAAACCGCTCGTCCAGTCGATCGAGCCGGTGGCCATGTGCCTGGGCCTGCGCGCAAACTCATTGCCCTCGTTGATGTCGCCCGGCGTGCGGTTCTTCGTGTCGGTGTAGCTGTAGACCAGCCCCGCGTAGAGGCCGGGAGCGATGGCGACGCCGCCCTCGACCTCGAAGCCTTCGGCCCGCGCCTTCGCCTGGTTGAAATAAAAGCCGAACGGCCGGGTATCGCAAAGCGGATCGGTGCCGGAGAAGCAGCTGAAGAAGTCGATCAGGTTGCGGGAATCCCGGCGGAACCCGGAGAGCGAGAAATACAGCGGATCGCCGCGCTGGCCGTAGGAGATGCCGGCGTCATAGCCCTTGCTCCGTTCCGGGGCGAGGCCCGGATTGCCGTATTGCGACAGCAGCTGATACAGCGTGGGGGCCTTGAAGCCTTCGCCATAGGAAGCGCGAATGCGCCAGTCCGGGGCAAATTCCAGCACGCCATTGGCCCCGAAGGTCCATTCGTCGCCGAATTCGGAATGATCGTCATAACGGACGCCCGCGGTCAGCGTCAGGGCCTGCCCGTAATAGCCGATCAGCGCATGGCCGCTGCTGGTTTCCGCCTTGCCGCTGTCGGGCGCGTTGGAAAAGCGGGTCCACTCGTGGTCGGCGCCGAAATCCAGCGCGAAATCTCCCGGCAGTTCCACCCGGCCCAGCAATTCGACCCGTTCGGAGCGGCCGTCGATGCTGTAGGGAAAGGACGGATCGTCCCCATCGCGCTGCGTGTCGGATAGGGCGAAACCCGCGTTCAGGGTCAGCCCGCCGGCCTGATAGAGCGCGCCGACCCGGCCGGACCAGACCCGCAGCTTCTCGGTCGCGTCGGTATCGGCGAAGGTATAGTCCGGCGGCGGGAAGCCATCGAGATCGACCTTCCCTTCGACATAGCCGGCGCTGCCGGTCAAGGCGAGGGCGTCGGTAAGCTGATAGCTGGCCCGGCCCGCGATATTGTATTGGCGGTATCCATCGTCCTCGGCGCCGCCGGCCGCCGTGGAGAAACCCTGGGAATCGATGAAGCTGGCGGAAATCCCGGCCTCCAGCCGATCGTTCACCACCCCGGCGGCGGCAGTGGCCGTCACCTGCTCCTCCCCGCCATATTCGATGCTGGCGGAAACGCCGTTCTCCAGCCGGGTGGCGATGTTCATCACGCCGCCCATGGCCTGCGAGCCCCATACCACCGAGTTGGGGCCGCGCAGCAGTTCGATGCTCTCCACCGTCCCCGCCGCAAGCTGCGACACGTCGAATTCGCCATTGGCATTGGCCGGATCGTTGAGCCGCACCCCGTCCACCAGCACCAGGGTCTGCCCGGCGGAGGCCCCGCGCACACCCACCAGGGTGAGGCTGCCAAGCCCGCCATTGCGGGTGAAGGTGGTGCCGGGAAGACGGCGCAGGATACGGGTTATATCCGCACCCTGGACGGAAGCGATCTCATCCCTGCCGATGATCGTCACCGGCTGCCCGGTATGGTCGATCGACTGGGGCAGGCCGGTGGCCGTCACCGTGATATCGAGGCGGGAGGAATTATCCGGAACGGCATCCGAGGAATGGTCCTGCGCCCATGCGGGCTGGGCCATGGAAAGGAATGTCCCGAGAAAATAGAGTGACTTGCGCATTGAACCTCCTGCCTTGAACGAAACGTCGTTCCTGGCGAGAGGCTGGCGCATGTCAGACGCCATCCCGGATCGCTGCCATCGGTACACCCCGCCCGGCGGCTTGAACGACCATCGACGGGCAGGTCTCCTGGCTCCCGGATCATCGCGCCGAGACAGCCTTCCCAACCCTGAGGCCAGTGGCATTGGAGGCAAGGCGCTCCCCGGTCACAGTTGCGGGGGCAGCGCAGGAATCAGGCCTGCTTCCCTCTTAGGCCCGCCGAAGCGGACACCCGTGACATACCCCGGCCCATATGCGCGCCGGGCAGCCGGTGCAAGAGCCGCATCATTAAGGCTTTTCGAGAGAGCTGTGCCGCTTCGGCACGGATCGAAATTACGGAGTGCTTCCGCTTCCGTCCCGGATTACGCGCCGAGGCGCGCCGTTCAGCGCAGATATGTATCCAGGGAATCGCGTGACAATTTCTGCTTCCATCCAAGACGAACGCCCCGGGGAATTTCGTGCCCGCTTCTCGCGGCGCGCGCGCCCTGCGGCCGCGCGCCAGCGGGTGAAGCATCGCGGCCGGCGTCTTGTCGCGCTGGCCGTGGCGGTGGCCGTCCCGGCCTTCGCCGCGCCGGGCGACTGGGCATTGCTGCAGGACGAAACCACCGCGGCGGCTGCCGCGATGCCCTTCGAAAAAGCCGGTGAAAGTTTCCCCGGCTCCGCCTTCTATTATCTGGCGGAAGATTCCCAGGCCCCGCTTCCGCAATTGCGCGATCCGCTGGCGCCCGGCGCGCATTGGGACAATGAAAATATCGACGCGCGCAGCCAGCAGGCAATCGCCGGCCCGGCCGCCATGCCGCTCGTCGCGCGCGGCACCGCCACCGATCAGGAGCGCGCCCTGCACTGCCTGACGCAGGCGATCTATTACGAAGCCGCCAGCGAATCCGACCCCGGGCAAAGAGCGGTGGCGCAGGTGGTGCTGAACCGCGTGGCCCATCCCGCCTATCCCGACACGGTCTGCGGCGTGGTGTATCAGGGCTCCACCCGCAAGACCGGCTGCCAGTTCACCTTCACCTGCGACGGCGCCCTGGCGCGGACTCCTTCCCGCTTCGGCTGGGATCGCGCGCGGGCCGTCGCGCAAGCCGCCCTTTCCGGTTCGGTCTATGCGCCGATCGGGCTGGCGACCCATTACCACACCATCGCCGTCCATCCCTACTGGGCCGACAGCCTGACCCAGGTGGGCATCATCGGGGCGCATATCTTCTACCGCTTCGGCGGCGCGGCGGGCCGGCCCGCCGCGTTCCGCAACGTCTATTTCGGCGCCGAACCCGCGGCATCCGCATTACTGCGCCCTGACGCGGCCGATGTGCCCGCTCCCGATCCGGCCGCATTTGCGCAGGCCGCATCCACCGCCGTCGTATCCAGGGAAAGCGTTTCCAATCAATCTATTGCGCCAGATTATACAGAAGCAGTCCGAAGCCGTGGCGGCGAGAATCTCTACGCCGGATCGAACCTGCCCACTGCCGGAAGCGTCCGGCCCGAATATGCGCGCAGCGGCGAATGGATCGTAAAGCCGTGAATCACTGGGTGCCGGAACTGCTCGCGGGAACAGGGTTAACGCCAGAGGCGGTTTTCGAAACCAAGACTCCAAAGAAAGGATTAGCCAAGCCCCGCTACACCGGCGCTCCCCACGGTATACCCGAAAACGGAGCCCCAATGACGATTCATTTCGCCGCGGCGCGGAACAGCAGGTTCATGCCCTCCACCCGGTTCGCCGCCAGAGCGGTGTTCTCGATTGCGGCGAATGACAATCATCCGGATGAGAACGCCGAGCTGCTGCTGCACACCGCCTTGCGCTATTTCGCGCGGCACGGGCTCGGCGCGGCCAAGCAGGCGCGAGACGAAGCGAAGGAAGCCTTCTTTTCCAACGATCGCCAATCCTATGACCGCTGGATGTCGATCTGCCGGACCCTGGACAAATGCGTTGCCCGCCAGCTGGCCCGGGAAGTGATCGAAGGCGGCCTGGGCGACGGCAACCGCCGGGGCTGAACGGCATCGCATTCGCCGGCCTCGGGCCCATCCAGTCCGGCATATCACCATCGTCGCCGTTAGCGCGCTCTTAACCAATCGGTGACGCTTTCCCGGTAAATGCTCCCTGGGAACTCTCTCAGGAGCAGACCTATTCAAAGGTTGCGGCGCATATTCAATGGCCTGAACGGCACGGACGCGATCGACGATCGGGTCCGGCGCCTGATGGTGGATACGCTCTATTCGCAGCCGCGCAGCCTCGTGATCGGCGCGATCTGCGGGATTTCGACCAGCGGTATCGGCGCCTATGTCAGCAACGATCCCTGGCTCATCTACGGCTGCGTCGCGCTCACGATCATCGCGATCGCGCGCGTCACCAACGCGCTCTGGCTGGCCCGCAACCGCAACGAGCAGAATGCCAGGCGGCTCGAACAGCTCTACGAAGCGGGCGCGTTCAGCTACGCCCTCACCGTCGGCGTGCTCGCGGCGTTCGCGATCGCGCGGCATGTCGAAGTCGAGATCCAGATCCTGCTGGTGGCGAACGCGATCATCTATGGCGTGGGCATTTCCGCGCGCAATGCGGGCCGGCCCTTCATCGCCATCGGGCAATTGTTCCTTTCGCTGATTCCGCTGATCTCGCTCGCCAGCTTCAATGCCCTGATCGACCTCAACCTCGCCTATCTGGCCCTCGCCGTGGCGCTGGTGCTGGTGCTGCCGGCGATGATGGAGATCACCGCGAATGTGAACGACGCGCTGAGGAAGTCCGTGGCCGAGGCGGAGACCAGCGCGCGGCTTGCCGAGCGAATGCAGGTCCTTGCCCGGACCGACATCGTCACGGGGCTGGCCAACCGGGCCGGCCTCAATTACGAGCTGGCCGAGAAATTCATGACTCTGCCCGACGATCACCGGCTGGCGCTGCTGTGGATCGACCTCGACCGCTTCAAGGAAGTCAACGACACGCTGGGCCACCCGGTGGGCGACAAGCTGCTTGCGGAGGTCGCCAGGCGGCTGCGCGGCGCGGTTCCGCATGACGCGACCGTGGCCCGCTTCGGCGGCGACGAGTTTATCGTCGCCTGCGACCTGAACACCAGGCTGGAGTGCGAAGAAGTGGCCGGGCGGATTCTCGACGAGATCACCCGGCCCTTCCGGATCGATGGGGACCGCCTGGAGATCGGCGCATCCATGGGCATCGCCGTGCTGCCCGAAGACGGCGCCGACGTAGATACATTGATGCAGAGCGCCGACCTGGCGCTGTATCACGCCAAGGTCAGCGGCAGGCGGCAG
>Ga0172382_10006208_pt1 | contig 17466 bp, 23 predicted proteins | sample Leawel138RmetaG_FD_122245 | JGI IMG/M metagenome (GOLD analysis project Ga0172382, IMG submission 122245) | Leachate microbial communities from a municipal landfill in Southern Ontario, Canada - Leachate well 138R metaG | ecosystem: Engineered > Solid waste > Landfill > Unclassified | place...
AAGCTCTGCGGGAGGACAGGAGGAGACTATGCTACAAAAAGGCAAAAAGGAGAAAAGGCCCATGCCAAGCAGGGGAATACCCATAATTTGATTTTAAGTATGGATAGGTTTTATGAAAACTTATGGAAGGAAGGTTGAGTATGTTTAAGTTATTAAAACTAAGAGAACAGCTTCAAGAAGAAAGACGCAAAAATGAAGCTCTGCAGTCCCTAGTAAAAGATCTGGAAGACGCTGCTATCGAACTGGCTGAAATTGTGGCAGCAAATGAGGAGGCTTTGCAAAATGGCTAAGATATATTATAGACGGATTTTGGCTGGCATAATGACGATTGAGGATGTGCCTGAACGCTGGCGGGCGCAGGTTCAGGAGATGCTGGATGGGGAAGAACAGGAGTAGTTTTCAGCTAACGAGTTTGCGGTAGTTCTATACTTTTAATGCTAATTGTCTGCATTAAAAATTGCATTTTAACGCACGGATGTGTTAAACGGATGTGTTAAAATGAGATAAAGGAGTGTGATAAAGTGGAAACATAATCGCAAAAAACCCTGAAAAAGTATAATGAGGTGTATAATAAACCCAACGGGAAAATATAACCCAAAATGTATAATAGTATCAACGGAGGAATATAGCAGAAAGGTTGTTGATATTATTATGCAGTTTTCAGAGGCTTGGAAATATTATGAAAGGGATAAGCAACTGGAAGGGTATTCACGGAGTACTTTGAAAGGGTATAAATTACAGTATGGTCTTTTAGCGGATTACTACCCAGAGGATCTAAAGCTAGGTGATTTTGATAGGAACTTACTTAAAGAGTATCTTGTCAAGCAGGTTCATCTCAAACCGAACAGTATTGCCTACCGGATCAAATTCATACGCTCCTTCTTCCGCTGGGCAGTAGATGAAGGGTATATCAACAAAAACCCGGCGGTGTCTATCAAGGAACCCAAAACTGGGATAAGGGTTCCAAAATTCCTAACAGAAGAAGATATTGAATATTTAAGGGATGCTTGTTATGACGAAAGATCCAGGGCAATATTTGAATTCCTGTACAATACAGGATGCCGAATTGGGGAAGTGGTTACCATAAATATTTTAGATATTGATTGGGGCAGAAAGGCCCTGGTGGTAATGGGCAAAGGGAATAAAGAAAGGGAAGTTTATTTTACTACTAAGTGCTCAATCCACCTGAAAAGATATATTGAAAGTAGAAAAGATGATTGTCCAGCTTTATTTGCCACCGTAAGACGACCTTATCGAAGGATAAGCATTGATCAGATGCGGTATATCCTTAAAAAGGTAGCAAAGAAATCAGGAATAGAGGCTAATGTGTATCCTCACCGACTTCGTCATAGTTTCGCTACCCACTTATTAGATAATGGCGCACCTATGGAAGTGATACAGCAGATGCTTGGGCATAGCAAGATGGAGACAACACAAATATATGCCCAATTGAGCGGGGAGCATAGACGAAGAATGTATAAGAAGTATTTTCATTGATATTTGTATAATAAATATTGGGTAGAGTTAATAATATATAAGGAGGCAATTGTTATGGGATTAGAAAAGGAAGGATGATAAAAAAGATGTTATGTAAAAGTTCAATTCCCGTAATAGTATTGTTTTTGTTATGTGCCGTGTTGGTGGTTGGTTGTGGAGATGGTTCCTCATCTACAATTCTCGAACCGGGGGCTACCGTTGAAATTGGGGGCAGTTCCAACTCAACAGTATGCTCCACTAGTAAGGAGAATCACCAACAACTAGCGAAATATGCTAGGGCGAAAGATAAGCAGGGTATGGAAGAAATGTTACTGCAAGGGAAGATATTTCTGGTGGAAAAAGGTACCACCGCCAAAGTCTTGCAAACTACCACCTTGGACGGTATCGAAATCAAGATCCAGGATGGTAATCATAAAGGTACCGAATGTTGGACGGAAAGATCCTTTTTAACTAGAACCGAATAAAAGGGATCTGTAAGGGGGAACTCAAATTTTATGAATACCCGCAATATATTGCCTCGTATATTACCCAAGGTACCAGGAAAAATATTAGGGATCCACGCACAGCGGTTGACCGGGTTAATTGCTAAATCATTAACAGATGTTCACAAGCAATTAATCATCAACCCGGATTCCGTCAATGAGGCCCGACGCAAGTATAACGTGGCTATAGGTGAAGCCCTTAATGATTGGAATAAAAAGTGGAAAGACTGGGCAGACAAAGACCTAGCCACGTCGTACCTGCAGGGGGTTAAAAAAGCAGATGATGTTATCAAGCAATACAATATCCAAACACCCCCAGACAAACCTGTGTCAAACTCTTTGCCCATGGCCGGTAAAAGTGACCCCCTCCTCCCAGATAAAATAATCCCCCCGGCGGTCAAGAAAGCGTTTAAATCCAGTGGCATCCCAAACCACCTGACTTTTTATAACGTGTTCCGCCGTGCAGCTTATCATAGCCTAGAAGGATCATCCCTGCAGGTATTGAGAACCTCCAGGGATCTTTTTCGTGATGCTGCTGTACAAGCTGGGGATAAGATGTTTAAAGAATCAGATGTTTTTACCCGAAGAAAATTTTCCCAAGAAATGCTGGATGATTTAGCCCGCCAGGGTATTAAATCTGTCACATACAAAAATGGTCGGAAAGTAAGTATTGAAGCCTATGCTGAGATGGTAGGTAGAACTGTATCATCCCATGCTGCTGTACAAGCAGAGTTAAATCGTTATGAAGAATATGGTTATGACTTGGTTAGGGTTTCTAGTCATTTTAGGGCCTGCCCCTTATGTGTCCCGTGGGAAGGGGCCATCCTTAAAACCACTGAAATAAATGACAACCATAAGCATGATTATGACGGTTACCTTTCGGATGCCATTTCTTCTGGTCTTTTCCATCCTAATTGTGCTCACGCAGTTACCGCCTATTTCCCTGATTTATCTCCAGATCAGGAATTGAGGGTTGATCCCGGGGAACAAAAGTTGATAGATAAACACGGCTACAAAAAGGGACAGGAAATAGCATACCAAGCGCAGGAAAAACAGAGGTACATAGAACGCAAAATAAGGGATTGGAAGATGCGGGGTATAACTTCCCTCAACGACGCAGCAGCAGTAAAAGCAAGTAACAAGGTTTTGGAATGGCAATCAACAATGAGAAAGCATATTAAAGATAACCCATTCCTGCCTAGGCATTAGAAGTTGGAAAGGGGTATATCCGGGAATATGTAAGTGGATGGCAGAACTTCCTTTTGAGATTGTAAAGGGGATATAGAAGATGATTACCGCTATTTTGAATGTTTACCGACGTTATCACCAAACTTTTGAAAAACAAGTAAAAGCATTAAGCAACCAAACCATCCCACCGAAGCATATCTGGACTTGGCAAAATAAGGCCCCAGAAAAAGCAAATATCCAAAGGCCGAAAAAAACTGTCTTGGTAAACAGCAGCTACAATTTTTTCTACCATGGTAGATTTGCACTAGCTTTACTTGCCCAACCATATACAGAATACGTTGCAATACTTGACGATGATATCATCCCAGGTAAACAGTGGTTTGAGAACTGTTTAAATTGCATGAAAGAAAAACCGGGGCTTTACGTGGCAGTGGGTAGAAGGTTATCCCCCGGAACGGTAGAAGATAAAAAGACGCAATGGGTAGGTTGGAGAGGCCCCAACGAGGAAATAACAGAATTGGATTATGGTGGCCATTGTTGGTTTTTAAAAACTGATTGGTTACGTTACTTTTGGATGGAGCCCCAGATCAGTTTCGAGAACGCCGAAGATATCCAGTTATCTTTTGCATTACAGAAAAATGCAGGTATCCCAACATACGCCCCACCGCACCCAAAAGATAACCAGGAATTATGGAGCAATACTATCGGCTGGTTTTATGGTAGGCAGAAAGTAGCATCCCATAAAAGCCCCCCTACAAAATTAACTAAAAAAGACTGGTTTAAGCAACGCCGGGATATTGAGCAGGAATGTATTAACCGGGGATGGAAACCTTTGTATATGAGGGAAGGGGAGAACCAGGATTGATTGACGTCATCTATCTATCTGGTGGACAAGGTAAAAGGGCAAAGTTAGGTTATCCCAAACAGTTTGCCCGTATAGGTGGTAAACCTATCATGATTCATGGCTTGGAAATACTTCAACAAATAGAAGAAATCAATAATGTTATTTTAGTGTACCCGAATGGTATGTCCAAAGGGGAAGTAAAGGCCCTAATAAGCCCGTATTTCGATTCTAATTTCATAGGTAGGGTAAGACCTACCCCAGGTGGTTTAACCCGCCAGGAATCGGTATTTAACGGCTTAAAATGGGTTACCACTTCCTATGTATTAATAGCGGAGGCTGTCCGCCCCTTTATCACGGTAGATTTTGTCAAAGATGTGATAAATACAGATGCTGATTTTGTTGTTCCTGTATCCGTTTCGGTATCTTCCGTTTTATCCTATGTGGATGGAATTATAAACTACATACCCCGTGATTTTGTGGGGGAAGTACAAACACCCCAAAAGTTTGAAACGAAGATGTTACGCCGTGCTCATGTAGAAGTACCCACAAACGATTATTCTGACGATTCCGTATTAGTATTAAAGATGACCAAGGGAATATCCACGGTATTAGTGGATGGTCTAGAACAGAATATCAAAATCACTACCCCACTGGATCTGGTTATTGCAGAAGCAATTTACAACGATCAATATGATAATAAGGAATAAGGGGATGTTAAATTTATGCTGACTTCCAGATTTTTCACAACGAAAGATGAAAAAGTAAACAAAGTCATCTTCCCCATTCCTGCAACTTGGTGGAGCAGGTTTTATGAATACGCATGGGCCATGCAGTTTTGTGATAAAAATGATGTGGTTTTGGATGCTGCCTGTGGAATAGAACATCCATTCAAATTTTATTTAGCACATAGATGCAGGGAAGCCCACGCCGTTGATGTAGATAAAAGGGTAACTTCATTGATGAAGATAAGAAGAAGGATGCAGAAGAAGTTAGGTGTATTCAATGTAGATATAACCGGATTCAAACTATCCCTGCAATGTTGTGATATAATTGAGATGCCATTCCCGGATAAAAAGTTTGATAAAATATTCTGCATTTCCGTATTGGAGCATTTGTCGGATGTTGATAAAATAAAAGCCCTGTATGAATTTAGCAGGGTAATAAAAGATGATGGTAAGTTGATCCTAACTTTGGACTATCCCACTACAAATTTTGAAAAGATGGAGCGATTCGTTAAAGATGCTGGGTTTAACTTTGTTGGGGATGTAAACAAATCAATTCCTAACAATGCGATCACTGGGTTAGGGTTGCATTGTTTCCGTATGGTATTATCAAAAAGAGTGGGGATGTAAAAGATGATGAATGTGGTAGTGACTGGAAGTGAAAGGGGTATCGGGAGGGAAATAGCCCGGGAACTTTGCAGACGGGGGCATTTTTACTATGGTTTTAGTAAATGGAACGAGATAGATGTTTCCGATTATGATTGTATAAAGGATGCGTTTAGTGAACTAGAGGACTACCCCCCGGAAGCATTGATCAACAATGCTGGAATAGTAGAGATGGGCAGCATCCTAGAACTATCCCCCGAAGCATGGCAAAGGCAAATCAACACAAACCTAAACGGTGTCTTTTACTGCTGCAAAGAATATGCCAGGATAGCTAAAAACAAAGGTGGTAAAATAATTAATATTGCATCCACCGCAGGGTTAGGCCCCCGCCCAGGTAGATCCGCTTATGCTGCTAGCAAAGCTGCAGTAATTAATTTTAGTTTATCCATTGCGGAGGAACTTCGTCCATACGGGATCAAGGTTTATTGCATAGCCCCGGGTGCTGTAGCAACCAGTTTAAGAAAGCAAATTGCACCAGATGAGAATCCTGAAAATATAATGCAACCAAAAGAACTAGCCCAGTTTGTAGTGGATATTGTAGAAGATGGGACAATGTTGGATAACCAAATTATACAAGCTAGGAGGTTTTGATTAAAATCAGGACAATAGTTACTGTTATGAATAGCCAACATTTTCCGATTGAAGTGTCCGGCTTCATCTTCCCCCCAGGCGTTGAAAAGAAAATAGAGATAGAAACCAATTCCGGACGATTCAGGAATATTCGTGCTGCCAGGGGGTTAAGGATAAATAAATCCAACAATCAAAAATTGATAAACGACCTCCATTCCGGCCACGAAATCAATTTTGTATATGACGCACCTTCCCCTAATACTACTTATGGAAAGGTTATCCGTTCTTTGTCTGATCCGATCATAAAGCATCTTCCGGAAGGTGTTGCTGGGTATCACAATCATCCTGTTATTGGTATGAATGTTAGATTTTTCTCTGAAAAACGTATTATCCAGCATGGAAAGTGTTTGGTTGGCCCCAATGATGTGTTTATCAGTCACGGTATTGGGGATAAAGACTACTGGATTGCGCCGCATATTTCCTTTTTTTCTCATGCACTAGTCCCCGGCCCCGCATGGAAAGAACGGATTGAAAAAGGGGGATACAAAGGACAAGTGCATGTGACAGGATACACAAAATTAGACCCCATATTCCAGGGGGAATACACCCGGCAGAAAAGGGAAAAGCCTTACGTAGTTTGGGCACCGACACACGCATACAATAAGTCTTTTAAAAATAGGACAAGTTATCCTGAATGTAACAAATTAATAAAAGAGATCCCAAACTGCTATGAAACAGGAATTGCTTATCATCCATCTGCTAGAAGGGAAAAAGATATTACCATGCAGGAGTTATTAGATTCGGATGTGGTCATAGCAGATGCCGGCTCCACCATCTATGAAGCATGGGCATTGGGTAAACCAGTCATCTTCCCTGACTGGATCTGCAAGAAAGATGTGCTGGGTAAATTCTCCCCCGGCAATCTAGAATATGAGATATATAATAAGGGGATAGGTTACCATGCCAATAGTATGAATGAGCTTATTGATATGATTGAAACGGCGTTAGTGAAAGGGATGCAGACAGCAGAATCAGAATTTATAGAAAGAATATTTCCTTCCGAATTACGTGGTGTCTCCGGCAAGAAGGCCGCTGATGTGTTGTTGAGTATAAAAGAAGGGGGGAAATGACAATTGCCTGTGTTTGAGATATGCCCGGATTGCTACAGGAAATATTTTTTATTCTATTCAAACTTGGAGATAGAAGTTAGTACCAATAAATACAAGTGTCACGGTTGTGGGCAAATGAAACATACAGTCAAGAAGGTAACAGCGGATGGGAAAGTTGTGGATATAAACTAAATCTAAAGGGGGAAACAGAAAGATGAGTGACCAAAACGATCAGTTTAAGATTACTGTTGAAGAAAGAAATCTACTGGATTTTTTTAGGGATACTCTTAAATGGGGCAGGGCTACTGTGGTGGTAAAACGTGGACAGCCTGTATTCGTGAAGATGGCGTATAAGGATGTAAAGCTAGATGTAAAGCTAGATTAATTAGTTTCCTTATGTGTTTTTTATAGAATATTGCCTTTTTCGGGGAATTATTATATAATATAGGTAAACCTATCCAAACCGAGAACGGGAAATGAGATAGAGGAAATAACCCCTCTTTTTTGTTTCCCGTTTTTTTATTGCCTTCAGGTAAGGCAAAAATTAAAGATGGAGGTGTCCTAGGTGGGCGCACTATTACAAGATTTTGGTATTCATTATTATAACTGTTTTAAATTCCCGGTACTTTTCGCTGGAGGCGGAGGATCCGGGGATGACAATCCAGATCCAGATGATCCGGATGTTGGGGAAGATGTGGACGGTTCTGGAAATCCGGACAAGCAGGATAAGGATGACGGGGGAGATAAATCTGTTACTAAACCTTCTGTAGATAAAGACGATCCTGATAACAAGCCTCCGGATAATAAAAAAAGTTTTGATGAAAGCTATGTCAAAAACTTGCGGGCGGAAGCTGCTAAATACCGCAGGGAAAAAAGAGAAGAAGCAAAGAAAGTGGATAAGCTGGATGCCCAATTGAAAGCAATCCAGAAGGCTCTTGGTCTAGAGGATCAGGAACCGGATGCGGAACAGCTTGAAAAAGAATTAGGCGGTCTAAAAGCCCAACTGAAAGAGGAGCGTTTGCATAATCGGTTTATGCAGGCTGCAATAACAGCAGAAGCCGACCCGGAGTTGACTTATGCTTATTTAAAATACCGTGGGGATCTTGATGATCTTGACGTAGATGATGACAACTTTAGCAAGGATTTAAAAGGTATCATCGAAGGTGCAATGGAATCTAATCCAAAATTAAAGGTTGGCAAGGAACCCCCGAAAAAATCAGGGGATAACCAGTCCGATGATAAGGGCTCCAAAGGCGGTTTCAGCATGAACGATTTAATTCGTAAAGCCGCAGGAAGAACATAATTTTAAAGGGAGTTGATTTAAAATGACTTTTATTCCACGTTCCGGCGCAGAGGCGCTAATGCCGGAAGAATTCCAACGTGAGATTGTAGAAAATGTCCCCGAAGCATCTACAGTAATGACCCTCTCGACTAGGGCACCGGATATGAGCAGAAGGCAAAGGAGGATTCCTGTACTCTCCGTCCTGCCTATGGCTTACTTTGTAAACCCCGGCCCGGCCCCTGCTCCTTACTATGGGGATGATGACCTCAACTTCAAACGTACCACTAAAGCGTTGTGGGAAAACAAATACCTGGATGCTGAGGAACTAGCCGTAATCGTCGCCATTCCGGAAGATGTGTTGGATGACAGTGATTACGATATTTGGGCGCAGGTTAAACCCAAGTTGTTAGAGGCGTTCGGACTAGCTTTTGACCAAGCTGTATTTTACGGAATAGATGCCCCTGCAATTTGGCCGGATAGCATCTACCACGCTGCTATATCTACCGATAACTTTGTTCAGATTGGTGGTTCTGGTGGGGATCTTTACGATGAGATCATGGGTGAAAACGGTTTGATTGCTAAAGTTGAAGAAGATGGGTTTATGGTGAATGGGCACGTGGCATCTATGGCCCTTCGTGGCAAACTTCGTGGGTTACGTTCCCCCAGTGAGAAACTTCCACTCTTTAAATCTCTATTCAAGGAAGGTATGCAGGGAAGTACCCGTTACGAACTTGACGGGGAACCAATGATCTTCCCACGTAATGGCGCAGTTGACCCATCCCGCAGTATGTTGATCTCCGGTGACTGGTCTCAGTTAATTTACGCCATTCGGAAGGATGTTACTTGGAAGATACTTACCGAAGCGGTTATTCAAGATCCGCTCACCGGTAACATCCTTTATAACCTGCCTCAGATGGATATGGTTGGTATCCGTGCGGTAATGCGTCTTGCTTGGCAGGTACCGAATCCAATCAACCGCCTTCAGATGGATGAGGATGAGCGTTACCCATTCGCTATTTTGGGTACACCCGGTAGTTAATAAAAAAGGGGATGATTATATATTATCCCCTTTAATTCTTTTTTTCGGTGGTGATAATTAATATGGAAGTTACTTTTAAGAAACGAAGATATTATAAAGGTAAATTACGGGAAATAGGGGATGTTGTAAACATGGATAGAAAACACGCCCGTGCATTTATCCGTGTCAATGCCGTTATCCCTACTGTATTAATATCCCCTATAAAAGAAACGCAACAACCTCCAGAACCGCAAACTGACCACTCCGTACCGCAAACAATGACAAGATCCACGCCAAACAAAGATGATCAAGAACAGGAAGGGATTGAGAATTTACCTTACCGGGAAATACAGGAATTGTGCAAAAAAAAGGATATTCCTGCTAATGGCAGCAGGGACGAGCTGATCCAACGGCTTAAAGAGGGTGGATAAATTATGTATATATCCCCGGAGGAATATTCGGATATAACCTTCCGTTATCGACTAGAAGCTACTGAGGAGCGTATAAAACGGGCTTGTTTGTTACTGGATGCCCGTATTGGTAACCATTCTGTAGGCCGGGATGGTTGGAAACTAGATATGGATAGATTACCTGAATACCGTAAAAACGCCGTAAAGGAATGGGTTGCACAAATGGTATCTTTCCTTTATGACAACGGGGATGTTTCTCCTTCTGCAGCAAGCATCTCATTGGGCAGGTTTTCCGTCACTGAACATGGGCAAAAAGGACAATTGATACCAGAAAGGATGGGCCTTGCAGATGCAGTTTTGGCTAGTTCCGGTATTGTTATACGGGGGGTTAAAACAAAATGATGCCCTCTTTCGGCAGGCTAATGACGCATAAACTTAAAGTACGTAAACGGGCACGGGATTGGCAGGGATCCTTTTCAGATGTAACCCATTTCAGGACAAACGGGTTTGTGGAATACGGAAAAAGGATTGTGGCTGGTTTACAGGGGGAGGATGTTACCGCTTCTGCAACGGTATTCCTGCCCAGTAATGTTCAGATAGATGTTGCCCATGAACATTGGCTGATAGATCAGACTGCCCCATACCAGCGGAAGGGTATGGAAGTTATACGAATCGACCCAATAGATGACCCTCGTACAGGCAAAACCCACCATTATGAAATATCGGTAAAGTAAAAAGGATGATTACCTATGGCTAAAGGTGGTTGGAAAAATTGGAAAGGCCCCCAGCTTTTGAAAGCGGTAAACGGGGCATCCCGGGAAGCTGTCCAAAAAACCTGTTATGTGATTTTAGAAGCTGCACGTCAACAGGTTCCTCATGATGAAGGTACTTTAATGCTTTCCGGTATGGTTTTAATGGCCCCCGATGGATCCCCCCAGGGGGTAATATGTTTTGGTGGGGGATTAGGTACTGGGCATCCTATAGTGCCTTATGCTTTGCGATGGCATGAAAATAGTGCTAGTTTTCAAAAGGGCAGGAAACGGTTTTATTTAAGAGACCCCTATAACCAACTAATTTCCCCCACTTTAACAAAGGCCCTCCAAATAGAGTTGGGGGGAGTGTTGAAATGATAGCAGAAGAATTAGCTTTATATCTTGCATCTTTAAACCATGGAACCAAAAACACGGATCTTTTTTTGAACTTTCAACCGGCCTCCCCTAGTGATTGTATAACGGTGTATGATACGTCCGCCCCGGTGATAGAGGAATCTAATGCTTTATCCGTGGATCAATTTGGCGTACAAATCATAGTCCGAAATGTGATAAATACCGAAGCAAGAAACAAAATCATGTCTATCCATAAAAGCCTTGCCGGTTTTGGTGGGGAAAGTTTTATTGATAATGGGGCAATGGTCAATGCCGTATTTGTGGCATCTGCCCCCTATAATATCGGTATGGATGATAAGGGCCGAAGTGAATGGACTGCTCATTATTATTTAAGGGTTGCCTCCACGGGAGACCTTTTTAGGAATTAGGGAAGGGTGCATGGAAGGGGGGAGGAGATGGATGATATATTCAGGTGGCCTTTAAGTCAGGGTCAGCCTTTTGATCAAGGGCTTTTATTAAGCAAACAATACAATTTAGAAGATCCTTCATGTGAATTTTGGAACGATTTTTTAGGCCCCTGTACCTGGTTATATCTTCTTTCTGGGGAAAGTGTATCTGTTACAGAATTATTAAAATTAACATTAACAGGAGGTTGGGATATGTCTATGGGCGAGATTAAATTTGCCGGTACCGTAGTTGAGGTAGATAGTCAAGTTGTTGCAAAGGTTTCTTCCTTTGAACGGGCAATTTCCATCAATGAGGAAGAAGTTACCGGATCAGGGGATGTTGTGGCGGGTTCTTACGTCCTGCAACAACAATTTGTTGCCATTTCCGTAGGCGAAACGGTTACCTTGGAAGGAATTGCTTTGGAAGGTACTACTGGGGCAGACCAGGGACAATCTGATTTAAGGGATGCTGCAGAATCTGGGGATACCGTTACGATCAAGCATACCCGTAATACTGGTTATGGCGTAGAATACACCGGGTTTTTCACGGCTTATGCAGAAACCGGATCCATTTCTGGTGTGTATCGTTTTAACGGAACTTTTAGGGTGAATAGTAAAAGCGATGTTGTCCCAGGAAGCTAAAGAAAATAAAAAGAAGGGGTGCTTATAATGGGGGATAAATTACTTACCAACGAACAAAAGATAGCCTTCCTTAATAACAAAACGGAAGAATTGTCTAATATGCAAGAACAGGAGCTAGTCATGGATTATGACGAAGCATTGCGGGAGTACCAGGAGGAAAACAAGCCCTATAAAATAAAGTTTAAGGGCAGGGTATTTGATGTTCCCCGCTCCATGCCGTTCTCTTTCGGCTTGTTTTATATGAGGCATTGTATCAAAAAGGTTAAAGGGAAAACCGTTTTTGAGATTCCGGATGATCGGATGAGTGAATTCATTGAAAAGATGTTCGGTGCAGAGTTTCTTGAAATGTTAGACCAGTCAGCGGATATTGAGATGCACTTTGTGATCAGTAAACTTATCCCTGATATTATGAATAATTGGGGATACACTGTATCCCAGTCAAAAAACAAATAGACCCCAGGCTCCTAATGTGGGCCTGGGGTTCCTTGGAATCCGATTTTTGGCATTACTATAAGATCGATTTACAGCGGGAAGGGTTATCAGACGGTCTTTCTTGGAGGAAGTTTTTGATTTTGTTCAGGGGGCTTCCCGCTGAATCTGCTTTCCAAAGGTGGTATTCTGATAAAAGTAACCGTAGTTTTGCGGAGTGGGATGAAGATTTTTTGTCTAGAAATGTAACCGGGAAGGGGGTATAGGTATATGGCTTTTATTGTAGGGGAAGTAACTGCTCCTGTTACAGCAGATCCTACACAGTTTGAGAACGCTATGGCCATGGTCAAAGCGCAGGGTGAAAAGGCTGCCGGGAGTATAATGAGTAAATTTGAGACGATAGGCAAGTCTTTTCAAAACACTGGTAAAAGCCTGATAAAGTATATTACCTTGCCCGTTGCCGGTTTAGCAGGGGTTGCTATAAAAATCGGTATGGATTTTGAACAATCTATGTCCACTGTAAAGGCATTATCTGGTGCTACTTCACAGGAGATGGCGGTATTAGAGGGTGCTGCTAGGGATGCGGGTGCTGCTACTTCTAAAAGTGCAAAGGAAGCAGCAGACGCTTTGGGATACATGGCTCTGGCTGGTTGGGATGTAGAAACATCCATAAGTGGTTTAATGCCTGTACTCCGTTTGTCTGAGGCCGGGAATATTGATCTTGCCCGGGCTAGTTCCCTGGTAACGGACAGTATGAGTGCTATGGGAATAGAAGTTAAGGATTTAGATCATTACTTAGATATTGTTGCCCAAACTGCAAGATCATCCAACACTGATATTGACCAGATGGCGGAAGCCTACCTGGGCGTTGGTGGTACTTTACGAGGGTTACGTGTCCCGTTGGATGAAAGTGCTTTGGCATTAGGATTCCTTGCCAACGCCGGGGTTAAAGGTGGGGAAGCCGGCAACGCTTTAAATGCTGTATTGTTGAATCTAACCTCTCCAATGGGCCGGGCGAAAAATGCGTTGAAGGATCTTAATTTTAATGCTTTTGATAGTCAGGGTAAATTTAAAGGCTTGGAAAACGTGTTGTTTGAACTAAAAGATAAAATGGCAGATATGACAGAAGAACAACGACAAACTACCATTGCTATGATCGGCGGTAAGGAACACGTTAAGGATCTGAACGCTCTCCTAAATGGGTTGGATAGTAGTTACGACAGTCTTAAACAAAGCATCTCCGAAGCAGATGGCGCCTTAAATGAGATGGCAGAGACCATGCTTGAAAACGCCAAAGGTGATATTATAATACTAATTTCCGCCCTAGGGGAACTAGCATTGAAAGTGTATGATATGTTGCGTCCTATTATTGTGGAAATAATAGCCAAAATACAGGATTTTGTAGATTGGTTAAATGATTTAAATCCAGCGGCACAACAAGCTGCTTTAGGTGTTGCGTTGGTTGCCGCATCTTTAGGCCCTTTTCTCTATGTATTAGGGATCTTGCTTTCCCAATTACCAAAAGTCACATTAGCAATCGAGGCAATAGGCAAAAGTGTCACAGCGTTAGGCAAAACATTTACCTGGCTTACCACCAACCCCGTTGGGTTAGTAATCACTGCAATTGGGATCTTGGTTGCTGCAGGTGTCCTTATCTATAAAAATTGGGATACTATCAAGGAAAAAGCAATTGAACTGGGGAAGGTAATATCCCCAGTATGGGATAGGATCAGGAACGGGGTTATTGTGACTGCATCCGCTATAGCTGGTTTACTGCTGCCCAAATTCACTATCCTAGCTGCACAAGCTACCGTCACCGCTGCCAAGACGATAGCGGCATGGGGTTCCTCCGCTGCTAGTGCGACTGCTAGTGCTGCAGTACAGGCGTTGGCATCTTTAAAGGTGATTGGTTCATGGGTAGCTACTGCCGCTAGTGCCACGGTAAACGCTGCAATAATGGCAGCTTCTTGGGTGGTTGCAATGGGGCCGGTAGCTTGGGTAATTGCCGGTATTGCCGCCGTTGCAAGTGCCGTTGCAATCAAAACCGGGGCTATGGCAAAAGCGATCGATTGGTTAAAGGAAAAGTTTGTTGCAGCGTTTAATGCTATAATTAAAATTTTTAATAAATTGACAGAGGCATTAGGTATCACTCAGAGGGTTGCAAAAAGCCAAGCGGATCTTAACAAGGGATTCCGGGAATTAGAAAGTGCTGCTGCTGGCCCCGCCAATATTAATAGGCAATTCCGGGAAATGGAACTGGGCCTAAAACTTGCTGGGGAATCGTTAGATGACACCATCCCTATTGTGGATGATTTTGGGGAATCTTTATCCGGGGTTGGGGACAAGGCAACGGAGGCCGGGGGTAAATCTGCCGAGGCTGCTGAAAAAACTAAAACTGCTTGGGTTGGTACTGCTGATTCTGCAAAGGCCGCACTAGATCTTTTACGTACGCAACATGAAACGGAAATGACTTATGCGGAAATGACCGGGGATAAGGTGGAATCCCTCCGGTTAAAACACCAGCAATTAAATGATGAATTAGTTTTGCAAAGATCCGTTGTGGAGGCTTCTTGGAGAGAAGTTGAAAAAGCTAATAAAGCGGGGATACTTCAAGGGGAAACCAAGCAGGATCTGATCAAGCGTATAGATGAATTAAATCGTAAATTAGCGGATGAGTACAAGGCCCAAGCATCCCTTGAAAAGCAGATACAGGAAACCAGTGAATCAATCAAGACACAGGGCAGGGATGCCAAAGAGTTAGTAAATGAACTCAAAAAGGTTGCTCAGGCTTACCATACAGATTTGGCAAACGCTTTAGAAGATTATAACAAAAATGTACAAAATACAAACGAAAACCTTGCTAGAGATGTTGCGGATCTACAGGCGGAATTAAGTCTCCGTCTTAATGAGATACAAGCCCAGGGGATGTCCCGGGAAAAGCAGGTTACCCAACAATTCCAGCAGGAACTAGATAATCGTGCCAAGGCGTTAATGAATTTTGTTGGGTTATTTGACGAGGTATCCCACAAAGAGGTTTCTGGTGAAAAATTACTGGAAAACCTTGAGGGGCAAGTGGATGCTTTCGATGATTGGCAAGAAAATATACAGAAGCTAGCTGCAAAGGGTATAGATGAAGGATTGCTGGAAGAATTAAGATCCATGGGGCCAAAGGCTGGGGCGGAGATAGCCGCTTTAAATACTCTAACGAGTGAGCAACTTACTCAATACGTAAACCTTTGGAAGAAGAAACAGGCCCAGGCGAAAGATGAAGCCGTGATTCAGCTTGCAAAGCAACGGGAAGAAATGAACCGTCAGCTTAATGATATCCGCAACGATACTGCCCAACAAATGGATCAGCAACGTCGGGAAGTGGCCCGCAAGCTGGAAGAAATGAATGCCAAGGCACAAGAAGAACTGGAAAAGTATAAGCTGGAATGGGAAAAGAAGAACGAAGAAATCCGTAAAAATACGGAAAAGAATATAAAAGATATACACCAAAAATTTAACGACCTAGTTGGAAAATCAACAAACTATGGTGTCAGCTTGATGGAAAACTTTATGAGTGGGATTGATAGTATGATGCCCGCTCTAATTAGTAAATTGGAATCCATAGCAGATACTATAGATAGCTACATGCCCCATAGCCCGGCGAGGAGGGGGCCTTTAAAAAGGATAACTGAGTGGGGGCCTTCCTTGATGGGGGAATTAATAAAGGGGATAGAGATACAAATACCCCAATTACGAGGGATTATAGAAAAGGCTACTGAGGGTATTGCCATGGGATTCTTGTCCCCGCCTGGTATGTTATCTCCTGCTATGGCAGCAAATGGGTTTTTTGGGGGTACCTCTAGTTATGGGGATACTATATTTCAACCTGGTTCTATTGTGATCCATGGTGCTGGAAATGCTGAGGATATATTTTCCGTATTTGAAAGGGAGATGTTTAAGCGGGGGGTGCGTTTCTAAATGTCGTCATTGGGCAGAACTTTATTCATTGCAGGGAAAAATAAATACCCGGATATTATCTGGAAAACTTTAAGTATAGAACGCAACCTAACGTATATTATGGATACCTGCCAATTTCAGGTAAGGTATTATCAACCTTTAGAAGGGGAAGAAGTAATCATCGAGGATGATGTTGCAGGGAGACTTTTTGCTGGCATCGTTACGAAGGTAGAGTTGGCCCGCTCTTTCCCCACCAACCAGGTTGTGGGTGTATGGCAGGTGGGTTGTAATGATTATACAGAACTCATCGATCAGAAACTGGTTGTAGAGGCTTATGAAAACATGTCCGCTAGCGATATTTTTATGGATCTTGCTATAAAATACTGCCCTGATTTTACCACTGAAGGCGTCCGTCCAAATGCTCCTATAGTAGAATCTACCGGGGTTGAATTTGAATACAAACGCCCTAGCGAATGTTTTAAATGGCTTTGTGATTATTGTGGTTGGCACTGGCGTCCCGGTTATTTTAAGGATCTCCATTTCTTCTCTGCAGATGAACTGCCCTCCCCCGCCCCAATGATACTACAACCCGGTGGTGAATTTCGTTTCGGTAGGCATTCTATAGACAGGCATGGGCTTCGTAACCGGGTATATGTCCGTGGTGGGGCGATGCTTTCCGACCCTCAACAAGTTAAATGGAAGGCGGATGGGGAGGGGCGTATATGGGTTCTTCCCTGGCCCCCACATGAAGTAAGTTTGTCGGTAGGTGAAGTCCCCCAAACTGTAGGGGTGGAAAACCTGCATGATGAGGGGCACTTTGATTATATGATGAGTTTTTCGGAAAAATATATTCGTTGCTCCGCTTATACAAGTACCCCGATTGCCGGTATCACCATGGCGTTGACCGCCCGGCAGGATATTCCAGTGCTTACAATGGTAGAAGATTACCAAAGTCAACAAGCCGTTGCGGAGATCCAAAAAGGGGATGGTGTGTATGAGCATATCGTAGAAGATGATAGTCTAATTACCATAGCTGCAGCGGAGGCCGCTGGTATGGCAGATTTACGGGAACATGCCAACCCTAGGGTAAAGGGAGATTTTGAAACTGAG
>Ga0172382_10006209_pt1 | contig 17465 bp, 15 predicted proteins | sample Leawel138RmetaG_FD_122245 | JGI IMG/M metagenome (GOLD analysis project Ga0172382, IMG submission 122245) | Leachate microbial communities from a municipal landfill in Southern Ontario, Canada - Leachate well 138R metaG | ecosystem: Engineered > Solid waste > Landfill > Unclassified | place...
ATATTTTTAAACTTACAAAAAATTAATAACATTGTGCACTATTTTACTTTATAACTAAAGCCTGAAGTCCATATATGCCAATGGATGTCAGGCTTTTACTCTTCTTGAACTGTCAAAGATGAGGTTATAACTGATTTGATTTTTATGTCTGAACTTTAACGTGACATCTAATACAAAAAATGTTATGGTTTTGTAGTGTTGTATCTCTTAAAATTGTGTAGTATAATTAGTTGGAATATAAGGACAAGCTAAAACCCATTTTCATTGTTAGCTTGATATGAGCTTCCAGAAACATGGAGGCTCATTAATATGTGAATTTTTTATATGCTTTTTATACTAGCAAATTATAAATTTTACTTAAGGATGGTGAATTTATGTCATTAGGGATGTTATTACAACATATGGCTAACGGGATTTCTTTAGGCAGCCTTTATGCACTTATTGCGATTGGTTATACAATGGTTTATGGGATACTGAGACTGATTAATTTTGCTCATGGAGATATATTTATGATGGCCACCTATTTTGCTTTTTATAGTGTAGTTTCATTCAACTTGCCATGGTATTTATCATTTTTTATAGCTATAATACTTACTACTGCACTAGGTATGTTGGTTGAAAACTTAGCTTATAGGCCTTTACGAGATGCCCCGAGAATTTCTATCTTAATATCTGCAATAGGAGCTTCTTTTTTACTGGAAAATCTTGCGATTATTTTATTTGGCGGCAGACCAAAAGCTTTTCCTATTTCCGAATTATTTACAAAAGTAATTAAAATAGGTACTGTATCCATCCAAAGACTATTCTTTATTATACCTGTTACTACTGTCGCACTATTGATGATTTTGATTTATATAATAAACCATACAAAAACAGGCATGGCCATGAGAGCGGTTTCAAAAGATCACGAAACAGCTAGACTCATGGGCATAGATATTGATAGAACTATAACTATTACATTTGGTATCGGCTCTGCGCTGGCAGCAGTGGGAGGTATGATGTGGGGTTTGAAATTTCCTCAAATACAGCCTCTTATGGGTGTCATACCCGGATTAAAATGCTTTATAGCAGCTGTAATTGGTGGTATCGGAAATATTTCAGGTGCTGTAATAGGTGGGTTTATCCTAGGAGTCGGTGAAATTATGCTAGTCGCCTTATTGCCTAATTTAACAGGATATAGAGATGCATTTGCATTTGTTTTGTTAATACTTATACTTTTATTTAAGCCTACTGGTATAATGGGTGAAAAAATATCGGAGAAGGTGTAACTATGAAAAGAAAAGATATTTACCTTACTGTTGTTTCATTATTAGTATTTACTGTTTTTTTAATTTATGCACATTTTAGATTTGATGCATATAAATTAAGGATTCTAAATCTATGCGCTATATATACTGTTCTTGGACTAAGTATGAATTTAATTAACGGTTTTACCGGACTTTTTTCCTTAGGTCATGCAGGATTTATGGCTATAGGCGCATATACAACTGCTTTGCTAACTTTACCTGTTGCAACTAAAGCGCAAAATTTTTTCTTAAAGCCTATTATTGAACCATTGAGTAATATAGTTTTGCCCTTTTTTCCGTCGCTGTTAATCGGCGGTCTGCTAACTGCCTTTATCGGATTTTTAATAGGTGCACCGGCATTAAGATTAAAAGGTGATTACCTAGCCATAGCTACCCTCGGTTTTGCAGAAATAATAAGAATTGTAATTATTAATGCTCAAAGAGTAACAAATGGCGCTTTAGGACTAAAAGGTATACCTGCTACAACGAATCTTTGGTGGAGTTTTGGTGTTGCTATTTTTACAATTATATTTATGTTATTATTAATTAACTCAAGTTATGGGAGGGCTTTTAAAGCTATTAGAGAAGACGAAATCGCCGCAGAAAGTATGGGAATAAGCCTTTTTAGACATAAAGTACTGTCTTTTACAATAGGATCTTTCTTTGCCGGAATTGGCGGGGGACTGCTTGGAAATTTATTGGGTACAATTGACCCTGCATTATTCAAATTTACGCTTACTTTTAATATTTTATTAATAATAGTACTAGGTGGAATAGGCAGCATAACAGGAACAGTTATTTCAGCTTTTATCGTTACTATTGCCGGTGAAGTTTTAAGATTTTTAGATCAATCAATTAATTTAGGGTTTGTTGTCATTCCCGGCATAACAGGTATGAGAATGGTAGTTTTTTCACTAATGCTAATGCTTGTAGTTTTATTTTATAGTCACGGACTTATGGGCACCAACGAATTTAATTGGGATAGAATGTTCGATAAGTTGTCAGCTAAAAAACTGCTTGCAAAAAGGAGGGATTAAGATGGAAATGCTAAGAACAGATGATATAACTATGCAATTCGGGGGATTAGTCGCTGTCAAAGATTTTAATCTAAATTTAAATAAAGGTAGTATAATAGCATTGATAGGCCCCAATGGTGCGGGTAAAACCACCATATTTAATATGATAACAAGCGTATATAAACCAACAAAAGGAAAAATTTATTTTAAGGATAAAGACATTACTGAATTGGCACCACATATTGTAACTAAACTTGGCATAGCCAGAACATTTCAAAACATTAGACTTTTTAAAGATTTATCAGTATTTGAAAATGTTTTAATAGCTAATCATCTTCATTTAAAATCAAATGTTTTCGAAGCGATTTTAAGGGATTCTAAGTATAAAAAAGAAGAAAGACTAATGAAAGAAAAAGCCTTAGAATTATTAGAAATAGTAGGACTATCTGATGTTAAAAATGAGAAATCCAGTTCTTTGCCTTATGGTATGCAACGAAAACTTGAAATAGCAAGAGCCTTGGCCACAAATCCTGAAATATTGTTGTTAGACGAACCGGCTGCCGGAATGAATCCAAGGGAAACTGAAGAGATTACCCTATTTATTAAAAAAATTAGAGATGATTTTGATTTGACTATTTTATTAATAGAGCATCATATGCAGGTTGTAATGGACATATCAGAAGAAATTTATGTTTTAGACTATGGTATTACTATCGCTAAAGGCAGTCCTTATGAAATCCAAAATAATGAAAGAGTTATACAGGCGTATTTGGGGGTGGATGAAGGTGCTTAGAATAGAAAATCTGGTAGTCGCATATGGCGGTATCGAAGCCTTGAAAGGAATAACTTTGGAAGTAGAAGAAGGAAAAATAGTTACCCTTATAGGAGCAAATGGTGCAGGTAAAAGTACAACTCTTAGAACAATTACAGGATTGGAAAAACCTAAGAGCGGCAAGATAACTTATAATGATGTGGACTTGTTAAATCTAAAAACACAAGATATTATAAAAATGGGTATTACCCTTGTCCCGGAAGGAAGAAGAGTATTTCCTAATCTGACTGTTTTGGAAAACTTGAAACTGGGAGCTTTTTTTAGAAAGGATCAGGATGTTATAAAAGAAGATTTGAAACGCATATATGATTTATTCCCTCGCTTAAAAGAACGTAATTGGCAGCTTGCTGGAACACTTTCGGGGGGAGAACAGCAGATGCTTTCAGTTGGCAGAGCATTGATGTCAAAGCCTAAGCTTTTAATGATGGATGAGCCTTCTTTAGGGCTTGCACCATTAATAGTAAAGGATATATTTAATATTATAAAGGAAATCCATAAACAAGGTGTGACAATATTGCTTATAGAGCAAAATGCAAATGCAGCTCTTAGAATAGCAGACATCGGTTATATCCTTGAAACGGGCACTATTAAAAATAAGGGTAAAGGCTCAGATTTACTAAAAAATGATGATGTTCGAAAAGCTTATTTAGGAGAAAGCGTAATAAATTAAACTATTATTTGAAATTACCATAGAAAACATAATAAGCTATTGAGAAACTACAGTAACGTCTGGACTTTAACTATTTAAGTATTTGCAATATTATTTTAAAGGCAATGCATTATATAAAAAACAAATATATAATATAATTGCCTTTATATTATATAAGGTATACTAATTTAAATATAATTTTAAGTGTACATTTTAGACTGGAGTTCTAAGTCAAATTAATTTAAGAGGAGATTTAATGATAAATAATAAAATAAATATAGAACAAAACATTCTGGAATCCCAAAATAGAATTATATCCAGAATTAGAAATAATAATGCTGTAGAATTTAATAATACCGGAAAAAATAAATTGTACCATATAGTGACTTATGGATGCCAACTAAATAACGCAGATTCAGAAATACTAAGCGGATTTTTAAACGAAATGGGTTTTATGAACACGAATAATATAAATGAATCTGATTTGGTTGTTTTTAATACCTGTTGTGTACGCGAAAATGCAGAATTGAAGCTTTATGGTAATATTGGTGCTTTAAAAAATTTAAAAAAATCAAAACCGGAAATGATAATAGCTGTTTGTGGCTGCATGATGCAACAAAAACATTCTGTTGATACTATAAAAAACAAATATAAACATATTGATTTAATCTTTGGCACTAATAATGTTCATGTATTTCCTGAACTGCTAGAAAAAATACTTAACGAAAAAAACACTATTATAGAAGTTATTGAATCAAAAAGTACAATTATTGAAGGCTTGCCTGTATTTAGAAAAGATAAGCATAAAGCTTGGGTGACAATAATGTACGGTTGCAACAACTTCTGTTCTTATTGTATTGTTCCTTATGTTAGAGGAAGAGAAAGAAGCAGAAAACCGCAAAGTATTATAGAAGAAGTGAAGAACCTGGCATTGGATTCTTATAAAGAGATTACCCTCCTTGGTCAAAATGTTAATTCTTATGGTAAGGATTTTTCTGAGCCCTATGATTTTGCTGATTTATTGCAAGATATAAACAATATAGACGGTATTGAGCGTATTAGATTTATGACTTCGCATCCAAAAGATATAACTGACAAGCTGATTAATACAATAAAAGACTGTGGTAAAATATGTGAACACTTGCATCTGCCATTTCAAGCGGGAAGTAACAAGATACTAAAGCTTATGAATAGGAAATACACGAAAGAAGAGTATCTTTATAAAATAGAAAAGATAAAAAAAGCACTACCTGATATTGCTTTAACAACTGATATTATAGTAGGCTTCCCCGGTGAAACTGAAGAAGACTTTGAAGAAACTCTTGATATAGTTAAAAAAGTTCAATTTGATCAGGCTTTTACATTTATTTATTCTAAACGAAAAGGAACTCCAGCTTTTGATATGAAAGATTCTATAACAAAAAAAGAAAAGCATAAAAACTTTGATAAATTAATAGAAATACAAAATGAAATATCAAAAAAAATAAACGATACCTATTTAGGAAAAACTGTTGAAGTCTTAGTGGACGGTATAAGCAAAAACAATTTAAACCGTTATACGGGTCGCACTAGAACAGGTAAAATCGTTAATTTTAGCGGTGAAAACAATCTTCCCGGTGAATTGGTATACGTTAAAGTAAAAGAGGCTTATTCTTGGTATTTAGGCGGTGAATTACATGACACAAAATCTTACCCCGATGATGAAACAGTATTTTGAAATTAAAAACAAACATAAAGATAAAATTCTTTTTTTTAGACTAGGTGACTTTTATGAAATGTTTTTTGATGATGCAATAACAGCATCAAAGGTTTTAGATATTACTTTAACAGGCCGGGATTGCGGTCAAAAAGAAAGAGCCCCCATGTGCGGCATACCTTACCATGCTGCAGAAACATATATTGCGAAACTCATTGAAAACAACTATAAGGTTGCAATATGCGAGCAGTGTGAAGACCCGGCTTTAGCAAAAGGAATTGTAAAAAGGGATGTTGTAAAGATTATAACTCCCGGTACCGTTACAAGCAGTGTTATGCTTGACGAAAATACCAATAATTATCTTATGTCGATCGTTTCATTAGATAATTCAATTGGTATTTCCTATGTAGACTTATCGACGGGAGAGTTTTTTTGTACGTTTGCGGATTTTAAACAAAGTAATTTAATTTTTTCTGAAATTTCACGTATAAACCCTTCCGAATTGATTATAAATACTCAACTTGAAGACCTAAAAATCACAATAGAAAATACTGTTCAATTAGATAAAAAATATTATGAACTTCCGGAGGCAATAACTAGATTACGGAAACAGTTTAATGTAGAATCCGTCGAAAGCTTAGGTCTGGAGGACAAAGCGCTAATATTGGCTTGTGGTTCTTTACTAATGTATTTGGATGAAATGCAAAAGGCGGCTTTAAATAATATAATAAAAGTTAGGTTTTATAATATTACTAACTATATGATTATTGATCAAAACACTCAAAGAAATTTAGAAATTTTTGAAACAATACGCGATAGAAGTAAAAAAGGCACTCTTTTATCGGTCTTAAATATGACATCTACTTCAATGGGTTCAAGAAAACTGAAGCAATGGATTGAAAAACCTCTTTTAAAGCCAAAAGATATAATAAAAAGATTAAACGCGGTAGAAGAATTATTAAGCAATTTTATGCTTAGAGAAGAGATAAAGACATATTTAAAGAAAATTCAAGATATAGAACGCCTTAGCAGTAGAATAGCATTGGGCATAGCTAATGCTCGTGATTTGATATCTTTTAAAAATTCTATTATCAACCTCCCATTTATAAAAACAATAATAGAGAATTTTAAAAGTAGCGAACTAAAAAGAATCGCGGAAGAATTTGATAGCTTAGAAGATATATTTTCAATGATTGATAATTCTATCAAAGAAGATCCGCCTTTTGGGTTAAAAGAAGGAAATTTAATAAAAGAGGGTTACAATGAAGAGATTGATAAGTATTTTGAAATATCAAGAAACGGCAAACAGTGGATACTTAACTTGGAACAAAGTGAAAAAGATATTACCGGCATAAAGTCTTTAAAAGTAGGCTACAACAGAGTTTTTGGTTATTACATTGAAATAACTAAATCAAATCTTCGAAATGTACCTGAAAACTACATAAGAAAGCAAACTTTATCCAATTCAGAAAGGTTTATTACTCCGGAGCTTAAAAAACTGGAAGAAATGGTATTGCACGCAGATGAGGAATTGGTAGAACTTGAGTATAAAGTTTTTATAGATATAAGGGATGGTATTTCATCGCATATAAAAAGAATTCAAAACACTGCTGTCTTAATCGCTGAATTGGATTGTTTTTGTTCTTTTGCGGAAGTAGCGGAAAAATACGATTACTGCAAACCTGAAATAGGTAGTTTTGAAAGCATTGAAATACGAGAGGGTAGGCATCCTGTTATAGAACGGCAAAACCTAGATAGCGGTTTTATACCTAATGATGTACTATTAGATTGTAATGACAATAGACTTCTTATTATTACAGGACCCAATATGGCCGGAAAATCTACATATATGAGACAAACTGCTTTGATCGTTTTAATATCTCAAATAGGTTGTTATGTCCCTGCTTCTTATGCAAAAATAGGAGTAGTTGATAGAATATTTACCAGGGTTGGTGCTTCCGATGATTTGGCTTCCGGACAAAGTACTTTTATGGTTGAAATGACGGAATTAGCAAATATAATCAACTCTGCAACGAAAAAGAGTTTTATTATACTTGATGAAATAGGTAGAGGCACCAGTACATTTGATGGACTAAGCCTGGCATGGTCAACAATTGAATATATATCAAATAAAAGTCGATTAGGGTGCAAAACAATGTTTGCAACTCATTATCACGAACTTACAGAATTAGAAAATAAATTAAAAGGTTTAAAGAATTACTATATAGCAATAGAAGAAAAAGGAAAGGATATTATTTTTCTTAGAAAAATAAAAAGAGGAGCGATAAGCGGAAGCTACGGTATTCACGTAGCAAGGCTTGCAGGTGTCCCGGAGGATATACTTGATAGGGCAGCTGATATTCTCAGTATCCTTGATAAGTCAGATATGGAACACCAGATAAATCTTGTAAGAAAGAAAAGGCAAAAGAATAATACTGTTAAGGAAGATGAAAACCAACTGAACCTTTTTAATTTTAAATATATCAATATTATTGACGAAATCAAAGACTTGGATATTCAAAACATAACCCCAATACAAGCACTTAACTTTATAAATGAAATAAGGAAAAAACTCATGCATGAATAACTCATTGGAGGTGTATACATGAGTAATATTATTACATTAAATGAGGATACCATTAATAAAATAGCGGCAGGTGAAGTGATAGAAAGACCTGCATCAATTATAAAAGAGTTAGTAGAAAACTCCATTGATGCTAATTCTACTTCTATATCCGTTGAAATAAGAAATGGCGGTAAAACACTTATTTCAGTATCGGATAATGGATGCGGGATAATGGAAGAAGATTTACAGAATGTTTTTACAAGGCATGCGACCAGTAAAATAAAGGATATAGAAGACCTTTTAAAGATAGATACACTAGGATTCAGGGGGGAGGCTATGCCAAGTATATCCTCTGTTTCTGAAATTGAGCTTTCTACTAAGCATGAAAAGGAACAAACCGGGTCTTATATTTCAGTTAAAAACAGAAAGATTATTGAGAAAAAAAAGATTGGATATGCAAAAGGTACTAATGTAAAAGTAAAAAATCTATTTTATAACACACCTGCAAGACGTAAATTTTTAAAAAGCGATATAACGGAAAATAATTATATCACTGATGTTATGGAAAAGATTGCACTTAGCAATCCTAATATTTCCTTCAAATATATTTCAAATGATAAATTAATTTTCCATACTACCGGTAACGGGGATTTATTATCGGTTATCCAAAGCATCTATGGAATAAAAACTGCGAAATTGATGGAACCTGTAGAGTACTCCAATGAACTTATCAGCATTAGCGGATATATTGGAAAACCTGAACTATCCAGAGGAAATTCTAATTATATAATGTTTTCTATTAATAAAAGAATAGTTAAGAATATAATGCTAAAAGAAGCAATAAGAACTGCTTACAAATCTTTGCTTATGAATAGAAGATATCCGTTTACGATACTCAATATTAGTATAAATCCGGAAAAAATAGATGTAAATGTCCATCCAACAAAAGCAGAAATCAAGTTTTCAGATAATAAAAGCATTTTTAATATTATTTATTATGTAGCCAATAATGCATTAACAAGCCGAAATCTTAGTTATAAAAATAGTTTTGTTGATGATAATAACAGTATAATAAAAGAAACTGCTTTGTCGAATTTTATACCTCCAAAGGAAAATAATAATAGATTTAACGGTGTAAATGAAGTTTTTAATGAATTATTACCTCGATTTAATACTGAAGCTGATAAAAAATTGGACTTAGAACATAGTAGAGATATGCACCGTCCGTTAAAAATTATTGGGCAGCTTTTTAACACTTATATACTATGCCAAAACGATAATAATTTTTTTCTTATAGATCAACATGCAGCCCATGAAAGAATAATTTTTGAAGATCTTTTAAAGATGAAAGAGGAGAAGCAAATAGTGCAGCAGGCACTTTTGGTTCCAATGATAATAGAATTAAGTGCAAAAGAAATGAATAATATTAATTACAGTATACAATTGTTTGATAGTTTAGGATTTGATATTGAATTATTTGGTGATAATACTATTGCTATAAGACAAGTACCTATAATAATGGGACATCCTTGTTCGGGTACTGTTATATCAGAATTACTCGATACTATAGAAAGTCTTAAAGAAAATATTGATGAAATTGAAGAGAAGGCATTGTTGCAAATTGCATGCAAGAGTGCAATAAAAGCGGGAGATAATTTAAAAATTGATGAAATGATTAAACTGATTGAAGAGCTGTATAAAACCAAGTTTAAATATACATGCCCTCATGGACGGCCTACTATTATTTCTTTGAGTAAATATGAGTTGGAAAAAAAGTTTAAAAGAATACTATAAAGGTGATAAAATGAGACAAAGGATTTGCATCATTTCCGGGCCCACAGCGATTGGCAAAAGTGACCTTTCTATACAAGTTGCAAAATCTCTCGATGGTGAAATTATTTCAGCTGATTCAGCACAGGTGTACAAGTATTTAAATATAGGAACTGCGAAATTATCTGAAGAAGAGATGCAGGGGATTAAGCACTATATGATAGATGAGGTCTACCCTGATGAAAAGTTTAGTGTTGCACTTTATAAAAAGAAAGCAAAAAATTATATAGAAGAAATCAACACAAAAAATAAACTGCCGATAATAGTAGGGGGGACAGGACTTTATATTAAATCTTTGCTTGATAATCTTGATTTTACAGATTCAATTGTTGATGAAAACTATAGAAAACACATTGCCAATTTAGCTAAAACCATAGGAAACAAATACATACACGAAAAGCTTAAGGATATCGACCCTATTTCATATAAAAAACTACATCCAAATGATATAAGAAGGATCACCAGAGCTCTGGAAGTATATAAACACACCGGCAGACCAATTTCTTATTTCCAGATAGAATCAAGAAAAAAACCATGTCAATATGATTTTGCTTATATTTGTTTAAATGCAAAAAGAGATACGATATATAAAAGAATAGACTTAAGGATAGATAAAATGATTGATATGGGCTTGATTAGTGAAGTGAAAAATCTATTAAACTTAGGTTATGAAAAGAATTTAGTCGCTATGCAGGCACTTGGCTATAAAGAAATAATATGCTACATTGAAGGCGAGATGTCAAAGGCGGAGGCGATAGATCTGCTTAAAAGAAATACAAGACGTTATGCTAAAAGGCAATTAACTTGGTTTAAAGCTGATCCCAGAATTTTTTGGATAAATATTGAGGGGTATGTTTATCCAAAAGACATCATTGAAAATATCATAAGGTTTTTTGCAGGAAAAATTGATTCAATATAGAATAATTATCTAATATAATATAATAATATGTTTTAAGAGGAAGACTAGAAAGATTACATGTCTTTTTTCTTTAAAGGAGGGTTAATTTGAATAAAGTAGTAACTAATCTACAAGATACTTTTTTAAATCAGGTGAGAAAAGAGCATATTCCAATAAATATATTTTTGGTTAATGGATTTCAACTAAAGGGAATAGTAAAAGGGTTTGATAATTATACTATTATCTTAGATTCTGAGGGTAAACAGCAATTAGTATATAAACATGCTATATCGACATTGATACCACAAAAACCGGTAAATCTTACTGCTACTGAAAAACCGATGAAAAACGAATAAACAGTTCTAGCTTAGAACTACCATTTTATATAAGTTAAGGCTTCTTAGCACCACTTAATCTTGCTTTAATATAACTGAACATTTGAATATAATAATTTTAAAGGAGTAAAAGATGCATAATACTACTTATAATTTCTTAAATAATAAAATTAATATAGATAAAAGAATCATTGATTTAATAATCAAATGTGAAAATAGTTTAGAAAATGAATTTAAAAATATTAATGAGATTAGGGAATTTAACCAATATAAGGTACTTAATAGTATGAAAAAAAATAATCTTAGTGATATACATTTTAATGCTTCTACTGGATATGGTTATGGAGATATTGGAAGAGATACTTTGGATAATATTTTTGCTGACATTTTCAATAGTGAGGATGCTTTAGTACGTACAAATATAGTTTCAGGCACCCACGCATTAAGCCTCTGCTTGTTTGGACTATTAGAACCGGGCGATGAAATGCTTTCAATTACAGGCAAGCCTTATGATACCCTAGATGAAATAATAGGTATTAGCAGTCAACCTGCAGGATGCTTAAAAAATTATAATATATCATATAAACAAATAGAGTCTTATAATAATAATGAATTTGATTTTAACATTATAAAGAACAGCATTAATTCTAAGACCAAAATGATTTTTATGCAAAGATCAGCAGGTTATAACTGGCGTAAGGCTTTAACTATAGATGAAATCCAACAGGTTATATCTTTCATAAAAAAAATAGAACCAAATATATACTGTATGGTTGACAATTGTTATGGTGAATTTGTGGAATTTATGGAGCCTACAGCTGTAGGTGCAGATATTATTGCCGGATCGTTAATAAAAAATCCAGGCGGGAGCATTGCACCAACAGGAGGCTATATCGCAGGTAAAAAAGATTTAGTTGAATTAGCAGCAAATAGATTAATAGCACCGGGAATCGGTAAGGAGGGCGGTGCTACTTTAGGATTTAATCGATTGCTATTTCAAGGTTTATTTATCGCACCTCAGATTGTATCAGAAGCTCTAAAAGGTGCAATACTTTGTTCGAAAATATTTGATTCTCTTGGATACGAAGTTAACCCTTTATATAGTTCACAAAGAAGTGATATAGTTCAAGCAATAAAATTTAGAAATAAGGAAAAGTTAGTTTTATTTTGCCAAGGAATACAATCAGGTTCTCCCGTAGACTCTTTTGTGGTACCTGAACCCTGGGACATGCCGGGTTATAACGAACAAGTTATTATGGCTTCAGGCGGATTTGTACAAGGCTCTTCTATAGAACTTAGTGCAGATGCACCAATGAAACCGCCTTTTATAGGTTATTTACAAGGGGGAACATCCTACGATCATGTAAAAATAGGTTTAATGCATGCATTACAAAAATTAATGGATAACCAATTATTATCTATTTAACGTATACAGTTTTAATTTAAATCTTTCTAAATACACCAATGACTTTTCCTAAAATTATGAGGTTTTCTACAATTAGTGGCTTATAAAGTTTATTTTCTGGTTGCAATCTAAAGTAGCCATTTTCTTTATAAAATCTTTTAATGGTAGCCTCATCATCCAAAAGCGCAACTACTATATCCCCATTATTTGCATAGGATTGTTGGCTAACAATGACATAATCCTTATCAAATATACCAGCATCTACCATACTGTCACCTTTTACAATTAATATAAATGAAGCATTATTCCCAACAAACTCAACAGGCACTGGAAAAAAATCTTCAATATTTTCTTGGGCTAGTATCGGTTGGCCTGCTGTAACTTTACCTACAACCGGAAGTTCAGCTAATTCTTTTTTAAAGTATGTAAAACTACTTCCATCTAAAACTTCTATAGCTCTAGGTTTTGTAGCATCTCTCCTGATAAAACCTTTTTTTTCAAGTCTTTCTAGATGCCCATGTACTGTAGAAGTTGATTTTAAATTAACTGCCTTACATATTTCTCTGAGGGATGGGGGATAGCCTTTTTTATTCAATTCTCTTTTTATGAATTCTAGTATCTCAAATTGCTTTTTGTTCAAATTATCAAAACTCATTTTAACACAACCTTAAATAGTTAATATAGGCATTTCTAGAAATGATTATATCACAATAATTAATAATAAATCAAACAAATGTTCGTAAAAGGTTAAAAAAGTATTGACATCGTACATATGTTCGTATATTATAAGTAATAGAACGTATGTTCTTGTGATGGTAAAACTTTTCTCAGATGAACGTGACTTTAAACTTTCTCTTTATAGGAGGTGTAGTAAAATGAAGATAAAAAGGAAGAAGTATATAATCGTAGATAAAATTCGATTTCTAATATTTGTAACTATATTTATGGTTTTTATAATTACAATGATGCCCGTATTTAAAGTAAATGCAAAAGACATACCCGATTTTGCCATAGAACCCATATATGTAAGTTCCGGAGATACATTATGGCATATATCTGTAAAATATGCACCAAACAATATGGATGTCCGGCTTTATTTAGACAACTTAATACAATTAAATAAACTGGAAACACTGACATTGTATCCGGGAGATATACTATATGTTCCAATTTATAATAATTAGAATACAATATTATCTATATCTTTTCCGCTAATAACTAGCTCTATGTTTTTTATTATTTGAGGCAAGTTTTCAAATACAACAAGTATAGGTTCATAAGAAGTACCAACAGCTACTGTTTTGTTGAATTCTATTATTTCTTTTTCATCTTCATCACCTTTTTCCAATGTTTCCAATATAACTTCAAATGAATTGCTATCGTTTTCTATATTACAGTTAATAGTCGCCGGGTCTTTATCAAAGTCAATATTTTTGAAAACTAAAGATTTCTTTACTAAAGAATGAAATAATATTGTGGGTTTATATGAATAAAAGCCTTTAGGTATTTTTTCAATATAATTAGAAAGGATTCTTTCATTTAATTCATATTTTAATTCCTTATCTCCTTCAATAAAACTATTAGCTATCTCATAGAATAATCCAATATTATCAAAAAACCATTTACTTTTATCAATTTTCTTACCATAAAAAACTATCCTTGGTATAACAGTATATTTCTTTTTATTATAATACATATTAACTGAAAAACCATCGTATAAGGGATTAGGTTCTACGTTTAACTTTTTATAATCAGATGGTTCATATTCATTTACCAGTATCATGTCTATAATTATAGACGAGTTATAATTAGTAAAAGTAACTTTTTGATTTGTTATATCGTTAATGAAAATCTTTTTCTCAATATTTTCGTCAATATTAAACTTGCTGTTTTTCTCTTTATCAGCATCTTCTTTTGAAACAAAAGACTTTAGACTCTTATTATAAGCATATTCTTTCATAAATGTGTTATCAAAGAGAATAGAAGGGTGCTGATTTATATATTGATTTAATTTTTTCGTTCTAAATCTCACAATTTTATCATATAAATTATAATTTTTATTATCAGTTAAATCTTTAAAGATAAGATCCCATTTAATTATAATTCTTTCGTCTTTATTAACTATCGGAATTCCTTTAATACTATTAATTATCTCATTTATAATTTCCTTTGCTTTATTTAATTCGTAATAATAATAAAGAGTTATAATAATTTGATAAATAATAAAAATAGAATAAACAGCCGTTGTTATAAGGAAAAGAAAGTTTCTGTCAATATCGAGAAATAAAGATATTATAAACTCCGTTAATATTGATATAATAAATATAAAAAAAGCTATAATATTGGTTAAAAAGTTAAACATACAAACACCATCCTATGTTAAAAATTATTCATTAGATAATGGATTAGATTTTATCGCCTGCCTTAATCTTTCGTCATCAATATGGGTATAAATTTGAGTGGTCGCTACACTTTTATGGCCTAATATTTGTTGCAATGCTCTAATATCAACATTCCCATGCTTGTACATTAAAGTTGCGGCTGTATGCCTAAGCTTATGTGTTGAATACTTTTTATCATCTAAGCCGGCAGCTTTAATGTATTTTTTAACGATTACTTGTACAGTTCTTGGACTGATTCTTCTTTTATTTCTACTAATAAATAATGCTTTTTTATCGTCAGCACTAATGCCGCTATTGTCTCTAACTTGTAAATATTCATTAATAGCGTTTATACAGGCACTATTAAGATAAACTACACGTTCTTTATTTCCTTTGCCTACTACCTTTAAAGTATCGCCTATAATACTATCAATATCAATGCTTACTAACTCGGACAATCTAAGACCGCAGTTTAAAAAAAGAGTAAATATAGCATAATCTCTTTTCATATTAACTCCCTTTATATTTTTTAAAAGTGATTTGCTGTCATCTAAAGTTAGATAAACAGGTTGTTTGTTTGTAATCTTTGGGGGTTCTAATTCAATAGCAGGATTCTTATCAATAATTTTTAATTTTGAATGTATATACTTAAAAAAAGAACGTAAGCATGCAACTTTTCTGGCTCTTGCATAATTAGAATTATTTCTTTCAGTAGCAGAATAGGAAATGAAAGAATACAAGTCATTTAAACCGATAGTACTTAAAAAATAATTATCAATGTCATCAATCCTAATATCTTTAAAATCAGTATTTTCTTTAACAACATTTTTTTTGATTTTCATATATTTAAAAAACAGCGTAAGATCGTAAGAATAGGCTTGTGCAGTTTTTTTTGAATTTCCTTTTATAGCTTCCATATAAATAATGAAATCTTTTGCTGAAGAAGGGAGTTCGCTCATCTATTTCACCTCATTTTTTGATTGAATTGCGCTAAATGGTTATTTAGCGCAATTACATTATTCTACAAAATGTTTGAAAATCCTCTTTTTAAATCAACTATTTTAAATTTTATCAAATTATCATTATTTTAACTTAGTTATTAAAAATCTATATTTAATACATTGTTTTTATAATCAAGCATTTTCAAAAAAATATTTAGATATTTATAAATCTTTTAATTAGAAACATATTTAAAATAAATTTTTTTTATAGGAGACAACACGGTCTTCTCTTCTTCTCCTCATGTGTTCCATATACTGGTAGTTGCTTTGGTCTGTCACATGTCCTCAACTATGCTAACAGACCTTAAGTCTTTCCACAACGTAATCTTTAGCAAATATTAATATGCCGTAATACTGTAACTAATAAGTATTCTTCAAACTTATTGACATAATATATTTTCTTTTATATAATAAAGATTGTGCGTAGGGGTATAGCTCAATTGGTAGAGTAGCGGTCTCCAAAACCGTTGGTTGCGGGTTCGATTCCTGCTACCCCTGCCAATCTTAAAAACAAAAGTGAACAAAAAGTGAACAGATTTAAAAGTATTTCAAATCATTATTTTCCGGCAAATTGTTTTAATAGAGAAAACTCATTATAATTTATTGTTACAGTGCCAAGTATAGGTTCGTTATTATGTGGCTTCCCATGACAATCAGAGCCGCCTGTTATTAACAGCCCTTTTTCCCTAGCAAAATCTTTTAGCCTTTTTACCGTTTTATTATCATGCTTAGAATGGTATACTTCTATACCTGAAAAACCCTGATCTAAAATATCATTTAATTTGGATTCATCTTTTAGTAAGCCCGGATGTGCTAAAACCGGAACTCCATCGGCATCATTTATCATCATTATAGCCTGTTTGGTTGAAAGTTTATATCTGCCTACATAAGCAGGGCAGCCAATACCTATATAGTCTTTAAAAGCACTTTTAATGTCTTTAGCATAGCCTTTGTTAATTAAAGCTTGTGCAATATGTGGTCTTCCAACACTTTCACCATTTGAAATATACTTTACTTCATCAATATTTATATCAATATTCAAATGATTTAGCTTTCTTATCATTTTAATTGCCCTGTCATGCCTAAACTGCTGTATTTCTCTTAGCTTTTCTAAAAAACCTTTATTGTTGTAATTAAAATAATATCCAAGAACATGAACCTCTTCATCATTATGCTCTGAATTTAATTCTATACCGGGGATTATTTCTAAATCTGTAAGCTTATTTATACTTAAAGCCTCAGTCATACCACTGACCGTATCATGATCTGTAATGCTAATTGCTTTAAGGCCTTTTTTAAAAGCCCATTTCAATACCTCTTTCGGTGCTAGTACACCGTCTGATGCAGTAGTATGTATATGTAAGTCGGCATATTGCATGTCTATCATCCTATTAACACTTTTATACACATCTTATCACATTTTAGTTCACAATAAAAACAAAAGCACTTAAAGTGCTTTTGTTTTTAAACTATCTTGGACTTATGATTAATTTAATTGCAGTTCTTTCCTCGCCTTCAATATCAATATCCGTAAAGGCAGGTACACAAACTAAATCCATACCACTGGGTG